>ERZ773267.756-NODE-756-length-20118-cov-5.038429_pt1 | contig 20118 bp, 11 predicted proteins | sample MGYA00511959_ERZ773267 | MGnify/ENA primary metagenome ERZ773267 (study PRJEB29015, sample SAMEA2738165) | human oral metagenome | biome: human oral; feature: human-associated habitat; material: saliva | place: China | collected 2240 ... | reverse complement strand
TTATAAATATCTTCATAAGCATTAACAATAATTTCAAGTTCTTTTAAAAAATCTTCTTTTGAAATTCTTTCTACATTCATTTCATCCCTATTATCTCTATATCGTTCAAAATTTAATTCCTTACATTTTAAACTTTTATTTTCAATATCAAAATTTTTCTCTTTGTATAAAAAGCCAACATTTCCAAAACTTTCATATTCTAAATCTTTTGAATAATATTCTATTTTAATATCATTTTCTATTTCTATTCTATATATTTCAGAATATTTTTCTTTTTCTTCAATTTGAAAATAATCAACTCCATTTATTCTAAAAATTCTCTTTTTGTTAAGCATAAATTCTTTTAATCTATCTTTTCCAAGAAGACAAGAAAAAAATTTCTTTTTTATATTAATATCCCAATAATTTATATATTTTGTATAACAATTAATAAACTCCAAATTATATTTATTTTCTTTCTCGTTATATTTTAATAAGAAATTTCTTAATTTATCTCTTTTAAATATATTCTCTAAATCAACATTTATTCTAAAATTTTTAAATTTTTCCATATATTCTATATAATTATGCAATTCTTGTTCAACAAAACTTATTAAGTTAGCATAATTAGCGATATTTTCAAAATAGTAAATTAAAAAATAAGAAAAAAGTTCTTCATAACCATAATAAACTCTAATTTCACTATCAGAATTACACTCAGAAATATATAATGCTGTTTCATCGGTTTCATTCCAGCCATTATTAATATACATACCCTGATCTTCAACTATTGTAGTTTTTGTTGAATTATCTTCGTATATATTTGAAACTACATATGGAAAATTTCCTATTTCCTTAATCAATTTTACTAAAAAATCATATTTACTTATTTTTAATATTGAATAACTATCAGTTCTTATTTTTTCGATTTTCATGACTTTTCCCTTTCTTTTTCCTATTTAATTTCCATTCTTAATTCCCAAGTTTCGTTATGATTATTTATTTTATTTTCATCAGCAGTAATTTTAATGTCACTCTTTCTAATCAAAGTATAACCTGATATCGTTCCACTATTCAGTTCAATATTATAAATATTATTTTGATTTTCAGATATTCGTTTCACATTGGTTTAACTGATTTTTCTGAAGGTTGGATTATTTTTTCAATATGAGGAAAAATAATCGCTGTCTTTTACAACAACGATTATTTAAAAGTATTACATTAGGATTTTGTATAAAGAAAACTTATTTTCTATTTAATAGTCAAAGATATTGTATACACACTAATAAATTTATTTTTGTACATTAAACTGTTATTTTTATTAGTTCTCCTTTTATTGATTTATTTTCCAATGGTTTCAATTCTGAATTATAATTTTTTATTAAATTTAATATATATTCATTAAAATTGAGTCCTGTTTCCTTTTTTGTGTTATTTTTTTTATTATAACAATATACTTTTAAATCCTCTTCTTTTGTTTTTATAAAATAATATTCATTATCATTTTCTATTGATAATAAAAAACACATCCCTGAAAATTCTCCAGGTTCAAAATAATACTCACTAAAAAAACTTTGAAATAATAAATTTTCTCTGACAGTCCAATTTTTATATATAAGTAACTGATTTTCTCCCAGTAAACCACCGGAACTTCTTCCTGCAAATTTCAAAAAATCTTTAAAGTCTTTTTTTATATTCAAATAATAATAATTTTCAATTGTCTCTATTTCTTTTTCACTATATCCAATAGATTTTTTATTATTCAATCTTAAATACTTTTCTAATATATAAATAAAGTCTTTCTCTGTTTTCTTTTTATTTTTTACATATTCAGATATTTCTTTTATTTCAATCTCTTTTCCAGATTCTAAATCTTCTTCTGGTAAAAGGTTACCCAACGAAGTAATATTTGACAAAGGTTCCAATTTAGGATTATAATCTTGAACTAATTTTAACATAAATTGATTAAAATTCATATTTGTACATTCCAATTTACTTATTTCATCATCATAATGATAAACCATTAAATCTTCATCTATTGTTCTCATAAAATAATTATGTCTTTCATTTATATATGCAAAACTAAATGGCTTATTGTACCTTTCATTGTATAATTCAATTTCATCTTCATCATGAAAAGTAAAATATTCTCCTACTACATAACATGTCCCTAATCTTGGCTCTGTATAAATACTTATTATATTATCTTCTAATAAACCACCGGAACTTCTTCCAGCTATTTTTAAAAACTCTCTAAAATCACTTTTAATCTCTATATTATATAGTTTTTCAATTTTAGTTATTTCTTCTTCACTGTATCCTATTGCCTTTCTCTCATTTTTCTTTAGATATTCTTTTAGTATATTCATATATCTTTTATCCATCTTGTATTCCTTTCCCTTACGGATTTTTTCCTGTTGTTCCTTCATAAATGGTTATTCTCATATCAGGATTATCTTCTGCAAAATCAAACATTGAAGAATTACAGTTTGGACACATACCTCTCACTTCTTTTGATGTATTTTGAACTCCAATATCTACTTTTACTTCCTTACCTGAATAATTATCCTGAATATAACTTGCCAGTTTTTTCTCTGCGTGGTTCATATTCCATACTTTATCCCCATTTTTAGAAATCCCTGTATATATCTTTACTGATTCACTGTCCTTTATAATAACCTTGTACTTTCAATATTTTTCTATTGTTGTAACTTGTAATAATGTCCTTCTTCTCAATTGTTAATTTTCTGATAATGACTAATTTAAAAGATAACTTGGATTCTGTTTATTCCAATCTCTATTCTTCGTTCCAAGATTTCGGATATATTTTAAATTTAATTAAAATTAAAATAATAGGAGTAAAAAGCAAAGTTTTTATAAATTTAGCAGCTAACATTTCTTCAAAGATATTAAATTCATCTTTACCATATTTATTTATATATTTTTTAGCTTTTTCCAATTTAATTTTTTGAGAAAAAATTTTTTCTATCTCTTCTTTTGTTAAATTAAATTTCTTTTTATTATTATCTGAATAATTAATATAAAAATATTGGTTATTTTCCATTTTCCCTATTAAATAATTTTTATCCTGATTTGAAACTTCTTCTACAACAAAACAATCCAAATTAACTTTATTACCTTTTGACTCACATATAAATACTGAATAAAAAGGATTGGGTCCACTTTCAAGATGATAGTATTCATTTATATCCATAAAAGTTTTTTGTATAATTTCTCCTTTAAAATAACTTTCAAAACAAAAAATAACCAGCAGTACTACAAATAGTTTAACAAATATCTCAAATTTTTTCATTTTAATCTCCCTAACTGTTACAGTTTACTTTTTTTGATAAAATATACACATGCTCTTTTGTTATATTTTTACATCAATACATTTTCAAAATGTTAAAAAATAGGATTAATATATTTGTATTTAAAAGGATTTTCCTCTGTAAATCTTATTCTTTTATTTTTATAATATACATAATACTATTTAATATATTCAACAGTATATATAAAAGTATACTGCCAAAAAAAGTTACCAATTCATAAAATGAAATTATTTCAGATATATTTTCTTCATTAAATGAGTTCTCTCCAAATATATTTATAAAATCAATACTTTTTTGATATTTAATATCTTTTCCAAATTTTTCTTCTACCTCTTTTTTGGTTAAATTGAATTTATAATCTTTCTCGTCATTTGAATTTATATAAAAATATCCTTTACATAATCCTTGTTTACTTAACTCTATATATCCTACAATATATTTAAAATTATTTGTCCATGTTATTTTTTCTATCCCTTCACATAATAAATAACCTGTACTATTAGTAGTATATTCATATACGGACAATGTTTCATCTTTTAATGTCATTCTTTCTAAGCTAAAGTTGTTATTAATTTTTTCATGTGTATTTTGGACATATTTTTTTCTTTTTATTTCATTAATACAACTATAAGAAGAATATATATATACAAAAACAATGGACATAACTATAAAACAAAGCTGTTTCTTCATTTCTATTTTTTTCCTCCTGTCCTCTCTTTTGCTTCTTTTATCCTCATATTTATAGAATTTGTTATTTCTTTCAGCATTATATCTTTATTCTTGTTCTTGAATCTTCTCTGTATATTTCATGATTTTTATAATTTGTAAGTAAGTTATATTTATTTCCAAGTTCTCGTTTATCTGGAAGACCATTTTTCAAATCAAAAGATTTTGAAAATTCATCATATAATTTATGACGCTGTTAAAACCGTTTAATACAAATATATTCTAAGAAATAACATTAATGATCAAAAGTCAATCTTCTGATTTTTCCTTGCTTTACAAATAGTATATCTATTTCACGTTTTAAATTATATATTTTATTATTAGCCTTATCTTTTATGACAGTTTCAAAAATTTTGAAAACTGGTTTAGAAAATATGTCATATAATTATTAAAAAAATATCATCTAAAAAGCCCATATAACATCCATACAGCTCAAAAAATCAATTTTTGGTATAAGACTATGCCTCAAATGAAAATTTTGGCTTGTAGGGGTTATATGGACAAATTTGATAATCAAAATATTTTTTATTACTTATTTGGAATGTATGAAGAACGAAAGAAAAAACTGCATATCAAATTTGGGATACAAGATTGGATATGCAGTGTACTTATTTTGAATTATATTAAATTAAAAAAATAATTTATTAATAATAATACGATCCCATAAATAACTAAAAAAATAAAAATTAGTATTCTTTCTTGTAGACTAAAACGTTTTTTTGAATAATTATAGCCATAAAATTTATCATAATAAGCAAACATAATAATAATCAAAATTTTAATAAAAAAATGGAAAAATGAAAAATTTTTTAATATAATTTTGTTTCCAAAAAAATGAAATAAAATAATCATGCTAATTTCAATTAATAAAAATTTTTTATTATTATACAAATTTATTATACAATTAAAACACGAAAATACCATTAGTATGATAATAGGTATAATTGTCGAACTTTTATTATCCATTTGAATAAAAAAATAATTCATTAGTATATCCAATTGAAGATATGTTCTTATTGCTATATACATTATTTTCCTCTATTAGAATAAGGTTTTATTTTCTTAGTTCCTGGTTCAACATAGTAATTTGTTCGTGCTTTTATTTCTAAATTTTTAGTTATATTTATAAAATTTGTTAAGCGTGCTAATCGTTCTTGTGCTATTCTAATATTATCTTTAGGATATTTTTGTTTAAATAGTTTTTCATCTATTTTTATGTTTTCATAATCACTTTGAGAACTTAAAGAGCTTATATTTCGTGTTGTTACTTTATACAAATATTCAAAATCTTTACTTGCTTCTTCTTCGGCAATCTGATACCTTTCCAATTCCATCATTCCTGCTGCTACAAATACTTGTTCTCTAAAAGTTAAAGATTTGCTGTTAGTTAAAAACTTTGGTAATCTTTTTTTTAGTTCATCTACAAATTTATTAACACCAATTACCCCTAATGACATTCCTGTTTTCTTCTTTAGGTACTCTACTACAGGATTATTAACACCTATTTTTTCTCCTATAGGATGATACATTAAAAATTCACTTGCATAATATCCTATAAGAAAACCAGCCAATGTATTAGTAATACTATCAGCATTTTCAACTAACTTATTGTATTTATCCACATAATCTCTTATATTTTCTTGTGTAAAATGATAAAATTCTATAATTTGTTGTTCAGATAAATGATTAAAATCATGTTTTACTTCACCTAGTATTGGATTAGTCTTTTGAACTATTTCTTTTCCACCAATATCCCCCACATTCTCACCAAAATCAACATTAGAATAATCCTTCCCATCTGAATGAATACTAATAGGTGTATTGTCATTCTTGTATTTTTCAGCAAAATACTCATTTGAAGCTCTTCCTGTGCTTTCTAGCCCTTTCTCATCAGTTCCAGTCTTTCTTTGTCTACCTTCAACTTTTCCTATTACGTGGCTTCCTTCTTCAACTATTGTTCCAATAAGTCCAGCCTTTGTTGCATTCTTCGAATCTTCTCCATTGATTATTATTGTCTTGATTTTCTTTCCGTTCTCATCACGTACATAAGCCGTTCCTGTTTTGGGTTTTCCCTTTTCATCTAATAATTGCGGAGAATTTTTAGGATCTGAAAATATGATGTTTATGTCATATCCTAAATCCTTGTAGGCATCCTTGAAGGTATCTGCTATCTCATCATGGGACTTTTTATCCTTGAGCCTTTCGTGGGTTATATTGTCAATAGTTTTGCTTAATCTAACTTCTGAAAGCTGTCCAAAGAAGTTTCTATTGTCATCTCCTCTGTCGTGAATTGATTCTTTTATTGCCCACTTTATGTCATTTATTTCTTCTTTGGCTTTCCCAATATCCTCTTTCAGCTTAGCAGGATTAGTAGCATACTCAATAGTCTGGCTCTCAACATTAACATTCGTAGAATGATGTACATCTCTTGTAACTTCATTAGCTTTTGTAACATCCCTATTTATTGGACTTCCAGAAGCTTCACCTATTTCTACATTTCCAACTACTGTATTTCTAGTAATTCCTTGTTTATCCCTATCATCTTGATTAAATCCAATGTTTGTAACTCTAGGAGACTTTCCTAATGAAGTTCCTAATGAAACTCCTGTTGTTGTCATTGTATCATAGTTTTGAATATCATGGCCAACATACTTATCAACTTTAAATGTAGTACCATTTTCACTCTGTTTTCCAATAATTGCTCCAGTATTTTCAACTGTTCCAACATGAAGATTACTTCCCTCTCCAACAATAAAGCTGCTTTGATTATCTACAAATGCTCTACTTCCGCTTGTTCTGCTTCCATTTACATTTAAAGAACTAGGAACTCCATTTGCACTTATTCCTATACTTGCTCCGCTTGATCTTCCAGTTGTCGTGCTTGTGTTCTGTCTACTTTCCACAACCAGTTTGCCGATATTACCTGTAACTTTTCCGCCTTCCTGATTAAATCCTGAAAGTGTCATTGTACCAGTATTATTGTGAACTTCATTTACATTTTGAAAATTACCATTTTGATAAATAGTTTCAGTTGTATTTTGATTACTTTTACTTGCTGAAATACTTCCACCGTTTCCAGTTGTCTGCATTTTGTGTCCATAACCTACTGTTGCACTTGTATTTATTCCCTTGCTTGAACTCGATGAATTACTACTATTGTGCAATTCCACCGCTTCTTTTCTAATATTTTCAACATTGTTGTAAACAAAAGTTCCACCTTGTGCCTGTGTTCCCTGATAAGTTATGTTATTTACGTTATTATACGTAATACTTGAATTTTCATCAGCAGGTTTCATTGTCGTAACAACAGCACTTTCTGTGTGTGAATTTGAAGTACTCTTAGATTTAGAGATTCCAGCATTTACTCCAATATTGGCATAAAAATTATTGTTGGCTGAAGCATTTTTTACTCCTTGTTTTCCGACACTTCCATTAGCATCATAGTTTGTCTGTCTTGTCCCCTGATTATCTGCTAATCCTTTAATTGTGCCAGTTGCTGCATTTATTGCTTCCATAGCTCCGCCTACTGTATCGCCATTATTAATTTGACTTACAACTTGGCCAACCTGTTTTGCCCTGTCTAATGCTGGGCTGTTTATTCCTGCTGATATTGTAAATCCGCTGCTCTTGCTTGAAGTATGCACATCCCTTGTGTCAATCCTTGCACCATATTTTACATCGCCATTATTAATTTGAATATTTCCATACTCAAAATTTGTTGCCGTAATTTCCGCTCCGTTATTCAGCACACTTCCATCGCCAATTCTTAAATTTGATTTGGCATTTATCGTATCTTTTTCATCATAGGTACTGCTTGATTTTCCATAATTTAATGAAGCCGTTCCGTGACTAATTCCTGCACTAAATCCTCTGGACGTATTTTTTTCATAAAAACTATTATGTAATTCTCTCGAATCTGTTATCAATTTTCCGCCAACAAAGGTATTTTCACCTAAATCAATGTTACTTCCAATTCCTGTCAAGTTTCCTTCAATTCTTGCTCCGCTAAGCTGTAAATTTCCTGCAACATTTTCTTCTTCGTGGTTATTGAAATAACTGCTGTCAGAACTCATAAATCCTTTGTTTGTTCTCTTTGATTCACTTTCATAGACATTTACAACTGATTCTACATTTACTTTTCCAATTTGTAAATTTCTTGTATCTCCACCTGCAAAAGTTGAACCTACTAAGTTCATATCTCCAATTCTTCCTGATGTTGCATCTGCAACTATTCCAGCACCTAAATGCGTTGTCTGGCTATATCTTCCAAAATTATCTTCAGAATATCCATTTCTGTCTTCTCCACTTAATTTCAAGGCATCAGCATTTAGCTTATTGACATCCCAGATCATATTCTTTGTTGACAGGATTCCACCAGTTGTAGTGTATTCATTAGCCTTTATATAAGTTGTCCCATTTGAAGATATTTCTCCAAGTGAAGCGATTTCATCATGCCAGCTGCTGTCATATCTTCCGTTATCATATCCTATTCGTCTTTTTGTTGTATCGTTTACTACTTTTCCGTTTTCAGAAATTAGTGCCACAACTTCATTTCCCTTTATTTTTCCACCGATGTTTTCAATATTTCCAACTGCATTTATATAAGTCTGATCTCCTGAAATTTCTGAAAGCAGATTATTAGTTGTTTCATTTCTCACAGTATTTGCTTCAACATAGGTAACTCCACCATTACCCCATTTTGTCCCGTCATTTACAAAATCTTTAGTCTTGACATAAGTTCCATTTATTCCACCAATTCTATTTCTAGTGTCATCGCTTATGCTTTCCCTAGTTCTGCTTGACAAGTAAATTTGCGGTGTCAAAACACTGACTCCATTTACTTCCTTTGAAACATACCAGATAATGTCTTCATTCAGGGCATTTATCTGATCCTGAGTCAATGCTTGACCGACAACAAGACCAAGCCTTGCTTTTTCATCAGCCGCATTATCCATCATTGACTGAATCAATTCCTGATTAGACTTTCCATTTAAAAAACTTGTTCCAAGCTTTTCATTTAAAGCTCTTGTAAGCAATTGATTTTCATAAAAAGCATCCCCTAATCTTTTACTTCTGTCCCAAATTTCCGAATACCCAACTCTTGAAGTGAAGTAGTCGCTTCCATAATATTGACCTAGACTTATGTATTTTGAACGAGTTTCTAGAAGATATTTTGAAGATGGACTCATATTCATCGTAAACATCGCACTGCTTAATAGCGGGTTTACATCAATTGTTCCAGTTTTTTTAATATTTTGAATAACTGAATTATTCCCTGAAATTTGTATTGCCCTGTCAAAGCTATTATTGCTGCTGCCATTAACTTTTGAATTACCGTTAAAGATACTGTTAAATTTATCGACTGCTCCATTTGCAGAAATTCCAACCTGTCCATTATTTGAACTTGTTCCTTTATTTATCCCAAATGAACTTGATGAAATTAGTGTTTTTCCTATTGCACCACCATTTTCATATTCTTTCCCATTTCCATATTCATTTGGATTTTTAATAATATTCGGAGCATTCACATTTACAACTGAACCTTCAATAATTGAGGGCTGACCTGCTGCATATCCTACCAAGAAATTTTTTGTGTCCATTTTTCTATCATGAAAAATTGTCATATCATAACCATGACTTCTTTTTTCAACATTTATTTCATACAGATCATAACCTTTTTTCAATTTTATTGGTGTTGAAGTATCTATTGTTACAGAATTTTCAAAATTAGCCGCATTTATATTAACTAATCCGCCACCTGAAATTAAACTGTCCTTATTTTTAACATTTCCTGAATTAATTATGATATTTCCAGAAGCAATCATTTTCCCATATTAAGTATTCGCATTACTTTTTAATTTTTAAGTAAATTCTTCGGTTGGAAATAGTGCACTTCCAGTTTTAAAAGTGTCATCATTTCCTAAATCCTGTCCTAATTTACTTCTCAAAAAATCTTCATGTTTAGTAAGTAAATATGTTTTCAATCTCGAATTCTTATTTTTTGCAACAAATTTTTCAAATTCAGCTTTCTGATCATCTATCGCATCTTTGTAATGCCCATGTCCCCAATCATATCCATCATCAATTGCCCATTCATTTTTGATTTCTTGTTCAGTTAATTTTATTCCATCCCAAGTTTCATAATACTTCTCATAATTTCCTAAACCAGTAACTCTTCCAATATTCTGAAAATCATTTGAAGTAACGAAAATATCCCCAGTTGACTGAACAGTTCCAACATTATTAGTGATTTTAGAAGCATTCAGATCCATATTTCCACCAAGAATTTCACCTTCATCATTCAAAATTTCAGAACCTTTGATTATCAGAGCATTTCCACCATAAATACTTTTATCTTTATTATTCAAGACCTTACTTTTAGCATTTATCTCAAGATAATTGTCAAAAGCAATCAAATCATTGTTAGTAATGCTGTTTCCATTAATTTTACCATCATTTCCAGTAATCATATTGTTGTTTACAACATTCCCACGGCCATCAATAATCACAGCATTTGAAGCCAGTTCCTTATTATTTGTAAAATCATTAGAACTTATTTTAATAAGCCCCGCCCCTGTCGTATTTCCATTGTTTGTAATGTTGTTTCCTGAAATTTCAAGCAAGCTTTCTCCATGCAAATTTCCAACCAGATTTAGATCCTGGTCAGTTGTAAGAACCGTCTTATTCCCTTTTATTGTTCCAGTATTATCAAATTTTTTCGCATTTTGCATAGAAATTTCTCCAGACAAAATCTCTCCAATATTTGTAATACTCGAATTATTTAGCAGTATTTTACCATTTGAAGCCATTTTCCCTGAATTTGAAACTGTCGCATTATTTGAATTTATGTCGTTTACTGCCAGCATTTCTTTTGTATTTGTTAAAGTATTTGTCGTTAAATCAATGTCATTTGCTGAAGAAATACTTCCATTATTTTTAGTGTCATTAACTCTTGCCCTAATGTTATTAGCCGATATTTTACCGCTATTTGTGAATTCCAAACCAGTTATATCAAGATTTTTACCTTCAATATTTCCGCTGTTAGTCATCGAATCCGAAGTCGTAATGTTCCCATTTGTTGCCAGAACTCCTGAATTTTCAAGCCTTTGCGATGTAACATCACTTCCTGCTGCAATTTTTTCAATATTTTTAACATTCTTAACATCCAGTGTTCCATTAGTCAAAATTTTCCCAGAATTATTGACATTTTTCCCTGAGATTTTCCCAACAGCTGTAATATCTTTAGTATTTTCAATATCCGCCGTCTTCAAATCATTTCCAACTTCAACTTTTCCATCATTTTTCAAATTATCAGTTTTAAGATTTTTAGAATACATGCTTCCTGAATTTTGGGTATCTTTCCCTGAAATATCCTCATTTACAGCAATCTTTCCAGTATTCTTAATATTTTTTGAAACAGTCAGACTTTTTCCTGATTCTAAATCCCCACCATTTTCAAGTTCTCCTGAAACTGTAATTTTTCTGTTTGCCCTAACTTTTCCTGAAGTTTTCAAATCATTTCCTGATATTGATCCTACAGCCTGAATTTCTCCAGTATTTTTAATATTTTTAGCTTTTACATTTTCATCTGAAGAAATTTTACCATCATTATCCAAATCTTCAGATTCAAAATTTTTGGAAATAATTTTCCCTTTTGAAACCACATTCTTACCAGAAAAATCACCATTTGTCGCTATCTCTTTAGTGTTTCTTACATTTCCCGAAACCTTTATATCTTCTACAGCTTCCAAATCCCCATCATTTTCAAGCTTTCCTGAAACTGTAACTTTTCTATTAGATTTTATGCTTCCTGAAGTTTTCAAATCTTTTGTGGAAATATTTCCAGCAGATGCTATTTTACCAGTATTCGTAACATTTTTAGCCTGAAGATCTTCATTTGTAAAAATTTCTCCATCATTTTTAAGATCATTTACTCTTAAATTTTTAGAAACTATTTTCCCGCTTGAAACAGCATCTTTTCCTGATAAATTTCCACCAGCATAAATTTTACCGCTATTTTTAATGTTACTTGAAACCGTAATATCTTTAGCACTCTGTAAAGTCCCGTCATTATTCAAGTCACCTGAAATATCAAGAGCTTCATTTGTTCTAATGCTTCCACTTGAAACCATACTGTCGCTTGATATTTTTCCAACGGCTGAAATTTCTCCAGTATTTTTGAAATATTTTGTTTTCAAATCCGCATTTGTAAAGATTTTTCCATCATTCTGCAAATTACTTGTTGTAAAATTATTTGCAACAATTATACCTGATGAAACTGCATTTTTACTTGACAAATCTCCATTAGTTGAAATATTTCCAGAATTTAAAATATCATTTTTTACAGTTATTTTGCCTATAGAAGTCAAGTTACCTGAATTATTTAACTTCCCGTCAATCCCTGTACTTTTAGAAACTTGAATGCTGCCACTGTTTTCCAAGTTTTTAACATTCAAATTTCCACCTGTATTAACAGCTGCCAAAACATTTTTAAAATCATCAGCCTTAAAATTCCCAGCAATATTAATATCGCCTGTATTTAAAAGACTTCTCGTATTAAAATTCCCTTCAGAATATATTTTAGAGTTATTTTGAGTATTCCCATTTAAATTAATATCCCCGGCTGCCTGTGTTTCACCATTTAGCTTAATATTTTTAGCATTGATATTAATCCCTTTATCAGAACTGGCAAGCTCACTTTGGGCATATTCTGTTCCATTAATTTCAATACCGTTCCCTTTAATTTTTGCAACATTAATTTTCCCATCTGCTGTAATTTCAAGTTTTTTATCTCTTGAGTAAACAATTCCTCTTGAGTTTACTCCTGCACCCTTATCAGTACTGATTATGCTGATCTGCCCTGCATACATCGAACCTAGTTTACTTGCGTCAATTGCAACAGAATTTATTCCGTGCTTTGAAGTAACTGCACCATTTTTATCAACTGTATTTTCTCCAAGAGTTACATCAACCTTGTTTCCAACAAGGCTTCCCTGCAATTCAAGAGCTTTTGCAATTACATTGACATAATCCGTAGTCGATGCGTCAAATCCGTTTGAGCCTATCACAACTCTTCCCTTTTCAACATCAATTCCTACAAAGTCCCCATTCTGAAGCTTTACTCTTCCTGTAGTCGGAACAAAATTTCTAATATTAATAGTTCCCGCACCATTTAAGTAAATACCATTTTCATTACTCAAAATGACATTTACCTTCTGACGGCTCAAAGCTTCCAGATACCCTTCAATATCCGAACGGTTAGACCCGTTTACCTGAAGGATTATCAAGTTTGCAGCCTGGTTGGCAGCCAAATTCGGATTAGCATTAATAATCCCGGCAAGATGGCTACGCCCAATGTTATCAGCATTATTAAGCACTTGCCCTTCATGACCGACATTGTAGTTAAGAAACTCATTAATACTTATTCCACGACCATTCGGAGTAGAAATATTAACGATTGGAGTTCCATTTCGTGACATATCAAGTTTTGTATTGTATCTTGAGTTGGGATCTAGTTCAAGATTTGCTGCAAAACTATTCATATTCATTGATAACAATAATAAAAATGCGATTGCTTTTTTTAAAATTTTATTTTCCAAATTTTATCTCCTTTTATATTAATTATATTAAAAACTAATTTTCATATTTCCGCTAAAGTATATATCCTGCTTTTTAGGCTTCAAATAATCTGAATGTGCCATTGGCTTTGCATATCCAAAATCAAAATCAAGATATTTTGTATTAAGCCTTAATCCTGTTGTAATTCCCGTTACATATCCTCTTGCATATTTTGAATTATCCTTGCTGTATTTTGCCGTTCCATATCCATAACTCAAATATGGTGAAATTATTGCGAATTTTTTTATAGGAATGTTATATGAAATCTCATTATCAATTTCAACTGCTTTATCCCCTTGTATCGTATCATTCTTGAATCCTCCGACACTTCCTACACCACCTATTGTCTGTCTTTCGCTTCCGTAAAGCACATCATTTGAATAACTGCTGTAAATATTTGCCCTGTATACGAATTTATTCGTAATAGGCTTATAGTAGCTTACATCAAGAGTATATTTATCAAATTGAGCCTTTGGATTTATATCCAGCTTTCCATTATCCCTTTCTGCTCCAAAAATTTTAAGTCCTCTTTCATATCCTAAATTTACTCCCAGAATACCGCTAAATAGAGATGTCGTTGTATTTAAGCCAATTGTCCCTATTGACAATTTTCTATCTGACAAAACCGATTTTTCCAAATAGTTCTGATTATGCTTCTGTTTTATCCCCGCTTCAAAACTTACTTTGCTCTTTTGATTTCTGAACAATATTTTTTCCAAATTTGCTTGTGTAGTCCGACTCGATGAGTACATATCATAAACTGTGTTGCCTGAATAGAAACTGCTTTCCTGAATACTTTTACTTGAATTAAGTCTTAAAGTATATGTCCTAAATTTCATCGTATATCCAAAATTAAACATATCAAGCCGTCTTTTATATGGCAATGTGTCCCCTTTTAAAGGATCATATCCAGTCGGCCCGATTGGTAAAATTTCTCCTGGCTGTAACTGTTCAACCGTCTTTTTCCAGCTTCTGTTGGGATCTTTTTTAGGAACGGTCATATATGTGAAATAGAAGTTGTCCCCAATTCCAAGAGGGCTGTCAATATTAAGGTTGATACCTCTCCTCCATATTCCATTCTGCTTGCTGTCCCCATAGTTGTTAGCTAAGATTCCGACAGTATATTTATTCTTTAATCTATTTTTTACTTCAATTCTTGAATAGTTTTCCTTTCTTCCAGGAAGAACTTCCATAGTCATGTTGTTGGCATTGATTGAGTTAAAGTTGTCAGTTGCCGTGTCAATGTCCCTGATATTAAAGATTTTTCCCTTGTTCTTTGCAAACATAAAAAATTCCTTATACTTATCAAGCCCATTTCCAGAATTAATCCTTATATCCTCGATTCTTCCTGCAACAATTTCCAGGTTTAAAGTTCCAGTAGTCAGATCATTATTCCTGTCAAAGTTTACAACAGATGTAGTATATCCTTTAGAAATTAACTTGTTTGTAAGATCTGTAAGAAGGTTTCTGATATCATTGGAACTAAGTTCAAGAAAGACATATTTTCCAATAATTTTATTTTTTTCCCTTTGAGACAGCAGCCTGTCATTGTCTTTTATATTGACTGATTTAATTAAAAATTTATTAGAATTCAAGTTGCCGCTTTCAATATCCTTATCAACCTGAGTCTTAGGGCTGTCAAACTTTGTATTCTCAAACTCCTTCTGCATTTTCTCCTGCTGTTGCCTTACTCTCTCCTGTTCAAGCTGTCTCTGCTGAATATCAATGATTCTGTTAGCCTCATTGACTGGAGCTGGAAAGGCAAGACTTGCAAGCAAAAATGTACTAAAAATTATTATTTTCTTATATCCCAAAATCTACCTCCTTTTTAATAAAAGATTAAAATATGCTAACATAAATTAAAAAAAAAGTCAAGTTTGATGTAAAAGTATTTTTTTTATTTTGAATATAAAAAAAACCATCTTATATTTATAAGACAGTTTATTATTAATTTAGCAAGTTTACAATAATTTTTTAGTATTGAATTCCAATACCTACTTTTACTATATTGTTTTTTAGATTATTTAATCCATATGAAGCATTTATATCAAACATATCTGTAATTTTGTATCTTAATCCTGCACTAGCATTAACTGTTGCTTTTTTATAATTTAAAGCATCAATTTTTGTTGTTGAGTCCACATCTCGTTCACTATGATACGAATTACTTCCATATTTTTGTCTATATTCTACATTTCCATACAAATCTATTTTATTTAATTCTGCTACACCATAAATACCTAATACACTATTTAATGCTGTTTCAGAGGCTTTTTTAGCTCCTATTTTATCAATTGCTCCTTCTTTAAGATTTAATACTCCGATACCTAAATACGGTTTTATATATCCATTTGTAAATAAATATTTATATCCTAATCTTGTTTCAAAGTCAAATATATTTGAAGTATATTCCGCATCATCTATCCAATTATATGAAATAATATTGTTTCCATCAAATTTATGTTTATTTGTAGAATATACTAGAGTCCCTATTAAATCAACTTTTTCATTAAAATCATATTTTGCATTCAATAAAAACTGATATGAATCAATTTTTTCTTTTATTCCGTCATAAAAATCTTTATATTTTACTTTTGAATTTTGATACCCAAATAAACCTCCCAATGTTAATTTATCATAATTTTTATTCAAAGAAAGAATAACACCATTACTTTTTCCATTATATTGTAAAATATTATGAGTCTTATCAGTATATTTAGTTCCTACTCCACCTACATAGTCGATATTTAAGTCCCAGTCCCCTTTTTCTATTTTTTTCTCAACATTTTTTATCATAGTCATTTTAGCGTTTTCTGCTAAATCCAAATCAACACGTGATCTTGGAATTACTAAAACTTTTTTTCTTTCAGTTGGAGATGTTGTACTTCCTGTTGTTGGAGTTGTTCCTGTCGAAGGTGTACTCGGAGTTGGTGTTGAAGTACCTGGTGTAGTTGTTGAGGCTGTACTTGGTGGTAAAACACTTGTTGTTACGTGAGTAATAGCTGTGCTAGCATTATTTGATCTAGATATAACAGATGGAGTGAATAAATTTCCATTTAATATTCCAGATTCTGGTAAAGTAGTAGAATTTTCGTCTAAATCTTGCCAAAAGTAATAATGTTTTGTAGAAACTGGTGCTCCCACTGGATACGCACTACTTCCATTTACTATTGTTCCTATTGTACCATTTGCTCCTTCTATTGTAATAGTTGTATCTGGATCTAAATCAAATCTTGTTCCTGTTTCTATTTTGGTTCCATTATCTAATTTTACTACATATGTTCCACCTTGATTTCCTAAAAATTGAACAATTCCTGAAAAGTTATGGCCTGATTCAGTTATTGATCCATTTGATACTGATGATCCGTTATTGTACGATGTTATTGTCATTTTAGAAAATGAATTTATACTTAATAAAGTAATTCCTAATGATAATAATAATTTCTTTTTCATATTTTTGTCCTTTCTTATTCAAAATTTTTTACTAATTTTTCATTAATTCTAAAAAAATATTTTCATTTATATTTTGAGATTTTTTTGATTATTTATCGAAAAATTTTTGTTCTATTTAATATTGATAATCTTATTAACTTCATTGATATAAATAAGAAATATGAGTTTTCTAAGATGCAAAAGTCTATAAATTAATATTTTTTATGAATCAAAGTCAATCTCCTTAAATGTAAATTAAGTAATTATAGCATAATTTAAATAAAAATTCAAATTTGCATATAGAAATTTCTAAAAAGAAATATAACTTTTTAAAATTTTGAACAGAAATATTATTTAGAAGAACATAAAAGGGGCAAGTTTGTCATTAAAATTTTCCTACCTAAAATGAAAAAATCGTTTAAAACTAATTTATGGATAAATTGAGGTAATGTCACTTTTTCTAAATTTTTGAAAGTTATAGATAATGTTTTTTTCATTCAAAAGTTTTTATATAAATTTTTCATTTTTTAAAAGGTACGCTTGTGTGTTTCCCTGTTAAACAGAAAACACTGCCTGCATAAAATAAATTTTATTATTAATCAAAGTATTGTTCTTTTATCATATTGAATATCATTTCTCACGTGTGAGAAATGATAAGTTGATTCTAAGATTTTTTTATAATTAATTATTATAAACGTGGATTATTTAAGAATGAGCATTTAAAATTTAATAATATAAATATTGAAGATTAATATGATAGACTTGTAAATATATTTCAGAACGTCAGAAAGTGGGTAAATTCATCGTTAAAAAATTTTTTGATGTAAAAGGTTGAACAAGGAGAAAAAATTGCTTAGAAAGGCTTATATTGGAAATTTTGAAAAATCCTCTATTTTTTCAAGAGGATTAATCAATGTTATTTTCATTAAACAGTATACTGAGTTCTTTATGAAAATACTGCAATGTACTTTTTGATAAGATATTTTGGTTTTTATTGGTATTTGGTTTTTGTAGTGCTTTTTTGTATATTTTTAAGTATGATAACATTTTTTTCTCTATGAAATGTCTATTTTTATCTAATTTTAAATACTCTTCTTGATTAATGCGAGCAGGTTGTTTAGAAAGATATTTTAAATCATTTATGATAACCGTTTTTGTAAAGTCTAATCCTTTACTTTTGTTTTTTTCTTTGATTGTTTTATGGGAAAATTCATGTGTTATGTTACTTCTGATAGGTATAGCAAATATTAGGTTATTGTATTCTATTAAGTGAACTGCATAAGGTCTTTTAGGTTTATATAATATTTCTTTACAGTTTTTGTATTTATTGTAAAATTTATGAGTTAGATAGAAAAATGTTATACTTTTATTTTTCATTTGTAAATCCTTTCTGATAGTTTTTTAATTGTTGTATTTGATTTGTAAAATTATTATAGCATTTTTCTGTTAAATGTAAAGTCTTTTTGTGAAATAAAAAGGATTGTTAAAATAAACAATCCATCATCTTAATCTGTATATCTTCTTTATTTTATCCTACTCGCTTATACTACGAGTATATCTTCTTAATCTGTATATCTTCTTTATTTTATCCTACTCGCTTATACTACGAGTACATCTCTATTAATATTATACTTGTTTAAAAAAATTTGTCAAGTTCTTTTAATAAAATATTTTAAAAGATTTTTATATCTTTTAAAATATTTTATATCTTTTAGGTGTCCGCAACACCACATAAATACTAAGTTTTCAAATTATTAAAGGGGTACTTTTGGGGATTAAAAGGTAGATTTTGGGGGATTAAAGGGGTACTTTTGGGGGATTAAAGGGGTACTTTTGGGGATTAAAGGGTAGATTTTGGGGGATTAAAGGGTAGATTTTGGGGGAGAAATAAAAGGATATTTTTGAATTAAAGGGAGTATTATTGAAATCACTCCCTTAATGTGTTATAATAATCTAAAATAGGAGGAATTTACATTATGGATACAATTGTGAAGTATAATAATCAATTTAATCAAGTAGCATTGAGAAATTTTTCTTCTCAAGAATTAGATTTATTAATTTCTATTTCGTCTAAAGTAAGAGAAAAGGGCACTGAGATAATAGAATTTTCTTTTTTTGAATTAAAAAAATATATAAATTTAAAGAGTAAACATTCAAATGTTGAATTTATGAAAAATATTATAAATGTTAATAGAAAATTACTAGCATTGAATTTTACTTTTATAAATGGAAATGTTATTGAACAATTCACATTATTCAATAAATTTAAAGTTGATGGAGATACCCAAATATTATATGTGAGCGTTAATGAAGAGTTCTTTTTTCTGTTAAATCAATTAACTTCAAATTTTACAAGATTTGAATTAAAAGAATTTGTAACTTTAAAGTCAAGTTATGCAAAAGAATTTTATCGAAGAATGAAACAATTTCGTAGCACGGGGTTTTGGAAATGTAATATTGAAGAATTTAGAAATTTACTAGATATTCCAGAAAAATATCGAATAGTAGACATTGATAAATATGTATTAAAGCCTGTTGTAAAAGAATTAGGAGAAAAGTACAACTTACAAATCGAGAAAAAATATGGATTTAATGGTGGACGTGGAAGAAGTAGAGTTATTGGATTTGAATTTAGATTTTCAACTGATAAAAATCTGGAAACTTTAGAAACAAAAAAAATAGAAAAAGAAGTTAAACCGCAGAAAAGATACAAAATCATAGAAAATACTCCTAAAGTAGAAGAAAAAGAGAAAACTTTAAGTGAACAAATTAAAGAAGAACTTGAGATGGAACAAGAAGCTTTAAATAGAAGTACCACTTTATTAGGAGCATATATTGCTGGATTAAAAGATGTAACGAATAACTCGATTATAATCGATTCTAAAAGGCGTATAAACTTGAGAAAAGAGAAAATTGAAAAATTGGAAAAATTTTCTAATTTGACTGATGATGAAATTGATGAAAGTTTGGAAAAAGTGATACAGAAGGTATTGAAGATAGAGATTAAGTAGTATTTTTTGTGTGTTTGAGG
>ERZ773267.752-NODE-752-length-20153-cov-3.731615_pt1 | contig 20153 bp, 17 predicted proteins | sample MGYA00511959_ERZ773267 | MGnify/ENA primary metagenome ERZ773267 (study PRJEB29015, sample SAMEA2738165) | human oral metagenome | biome: human oral; feature: human-associated habitat; material: saliva | place: China | collected 2240 ... | reverse complement strand
ACCGCAAGCATCATAGCATACGGAGCAACATTCATTACGATACCGGTCGGAGTAGCTCCATTTTTTGTATTAATAACTTCTACTACACCGCCGTCTTCTAAAGAGTTAAAAGCAAAATAATATTGATTCAAATTCGTTTCATCTGCTAGTTGTTGAATATAAGTTTTTTGATTATCATTATTATCTTTAACAGTCATAGTATAGCTCGTGCCATCAGTCTCTGTTACTGTAATCTTATCGCCTTTTGTTAATCCACCAATTTGAATTCCCTCTTCGCTATTTGCTGTTAATTTTACACCGTTTAATCCCACTTTTCCGTTAAAAGCTCTGTAATCGGTTGCATCTTCTTTCTTTTCACCTTTACGCCAGCCATAGAATTCTTTCTGCTTATTCTTGTCCGGAGTAACAGTAATATTAAATTTAAACTCTGCTTGATCTGCGCCGATGTTGTTCTTACGTACCTTCTTAATGAAAACATCGTGAGTGGAATCGTTTGGTTCTGGATCCGGGTCCGGATTATGTGGATCCGGATTTGGATTTGGATCCGGGTTTACTGGAGGCTCGTGCATACCATAGTTATTATAAATCGTATCTAGCTTGCAATTCGCTTTTCCTTCTTCTTTTATCCAGTTGCCTACGCCCTGTTTTTGAACAAAAGCTACAGGGTCCTTACCCTTCTCCCAATAAACCAAAACGTCATATATACCTCTTGAATACTGGATTCCTTCATACCCACCATGCTCTTCCTGCATCTGGAATAAATAATATCCAGGTCCCTTAAGCTTTTCGGTATCAACAGTAATGTTAACTGTCTTCTTTATTTGTCTTCCCATAGCCTTTTTGTTGGGATCATTATCTTGATAGATTACATCTCCATATTCTCCCTCATCATATGTAACTTCTCCAAATTTAACAGCATCATTGGCCGCACCACCAATAGTCGTAAATTTTGTGGTACCCACTGTAATCTCTTGAGCCGCTTGAGCAGTTACATTGAATTTAAATGCGGTAACCGGCGCAGGAGTGGCGGTATCTGTAAAGAGTACCTTAGTCCAGGTATTTACTTTTTGATACTCTGCCATTGCAGGCATAGCCATTGACATTACCATCATTCCGGATAATGCCAGGGTTGCGAGTTTGTTAAAATTCTTTCTCATGTTTTCTCTCCCTTTTTAAAAAATAGTAGAAACATTGTGTGATATATAAACAGAAGGTTGCGATCCTTCGATTTATTGTGCCACTTGAAAGCCTTATATTCTTTCTTGTCCAGTCGATAATACTCGTGTCTAAACAAGTTCTCTTCCGATGCAGATGCATCTGCTGTTGGAGACACCGGAGTCGCCATTTCAACTCCTTTCGTCGATATTCGGTGCATCGAAGTTCTTTTCCAACTTTGTTCTTCTTCAGCAGCTGTATCTGCATCGGAAGAGATATGTTTATAAGGTTTTCCATGAACTTGCCAGTGGTTCTTATTGCGAAAGGATGTATTCTATCCTTTCTTTTTGTTGTCCAAAGCCTCTGTTGCAGTAGACTTTCTGTTCAGAAAAGAATATTAAATCTCTATTCTTTTCTTTTTCTTGATTGTGAGGTATACCCCCGCCATCGCTACAAATCCGAAGATACTGAGAAGATAAGGTGTTGTGTCTCTCGTTAAACCGGTAGGAATCGTAAAATTCGTAGGGTTTTCGAAGGTAATGATTTCTCCATCATACGGATCTTCAAGTGCTTCCATATACGTGAACTCATTATGATTATCATCTTGCCCCGTTTCAACTTGAATTGTACGACTGTTTCCTTTCCAATTAGGCACTATCTTCGCGTTCCCATATCCCTCGCTTTTCTTTTCATAAACTTGGAAACGATAGTTTGGTTTTAAAGGAATCTGAATCCACTCTCCATCTTCAAGTTCAAAAGAAATCGTATCCTCTTTAATAACTTTCGGGCTCGTAAGATTGATTGAAGCTTTGCTAATATTAAACTTAGTAGAATTTGCGTTTTTCGCTTTCAATTCATTTATAATGGAGTCCTTTTCCGCTTTACTAAGCGACTGTCCCGTACCTCCGTCATGCTTTTTGATTACAAGGTGGAACTGAAACTTTTCCTTGGAAGATGCCGCAGGTTTTGCTATTCCTGTGACTACCTTCTTAACCGTAATCGTCTTCGGGTTTTCCTTTTTTTCATAGCAGTTTTCGATTTTGAAGACATTGTCCGGTTTGCACGATTCCGATCTATCTAATCTCTTCAATCCGAATTGAGAAATAGAAATAATCGGATTTTCATTTAGGGAAACACCTTTAAGCTGATAGTCACTACCCGAAAGTTCAATCTTCTCTACAGCCCCATACGGTTTATTACAATACTCCACAACCCTATATCTCTTGCTCGGAATAAGGTTGTCAACCGTGATTTTAAGCTGCGGAGCCTTTCCACTGTCCTGTACTATCTTAAGTGTAACCTTGTGTTTAAGATTATCCAATCCGCTAACTTCCGAGGTCACCCCATCTTTAAAGCTTGCCTGTTCCGTCCACCACGAATCGTCTTTCAAGTTAAGTTTAAGAAGAGGAGTAATTTCATAAGTTTTTTGCCCATAATTATTTAATCCTCTGAATTCCTCCACCTCTACTATAAACTCCAGCTGCTTTAGTACCTTCTTTCCGAAATCCGTTATCTTTCCGCTACTGTCATCAAAAAGTTTTGTTCCTTCCAGACCCGAGAAAGTTTTTTCGATAATCAGAGAGCCTTTACTGATAATCGGCTTGTTATACTCTTTAGTCTGTGGAGAACCTTCCGAACCGTCCGGTTTTTTGGTCTTATACGTAATGTCCGCATACTCATTCGTAAACAGACCATGCTTATGCGCTGAAGAATTGAACTTGCTATCCGGTTCTCCATCCTCATGGTACCCCCGATGCAGATAAGTCATATAAATGTCATTTAAATCCGTTCTGGCATCACCTTCATCGGTATATCCCGATTCGCTTTCGAACGACTTCTTCGCTTCTTCCGTAGGTTCTACCTTAGCCACCATGCGGATGTCGTATCCTGCCGGTAAAGCGAAATCCTCCGGATCCGTCTTCAAGGTGAGAAGCCATCTTTTTCCGTCATAGTTCAGTCCGCTTATCCCGGTTTCACCGGCATTAACTTCTTTTGCTTCTATTTTGAAGCCTTTTAAGCCAAGCTTCTTCATGTCATCAATGTCATCAATGTCATCAGCTTCAAAAACCTTTTCAACTTCGACCCCATTCGTCTTCATCTTTACCAGCTGTCCGGAAACAACCGGCTTACCGTCCTTCTTTATCGGCCGAACATTCTTTGTCAGAACGTCCCGGATTACAATGTTTTTGGCACGACTTCCAGCTTCTCGATTGTATATCTGCTGTAATGCGGAGACTAAACCGCTTTCACTGGAAGCATCAAAGCACTTATATCGTATGTTATCTACTAATGCTTTCTCTCTTCTATCGGGATGTTTCTCTTCGTCATATCCCTCTTCCGGTCTATGTTTACCCTCTTCATTATAGCATTGCCCCATGGCAAAATCATTTAAGGACTTCCAGTTCTCTTCATTGCCAACTCCGATGCTGTAGAACGCGTCTGCGGCAGTCAGGCCTCGAAGTTCTCCTCTGGCTCGATTGAGTGCGGAAAAGTCTACCGAATATCCGTTACCGAAGCTATATCCCTTTTTATAATCCCTACGAATCCTATAATCCTCGTTGTCAGCGTAGCGATGAGTATCTTCATAAACGCCATCTTTTACAATATAGGAAAGTTTCGGGTTTCCTCCTGCAATGAATACTACAATTTTCTGTGCATCGCTTCTTGCCTTACTATCTTGATTGTCAAGGCCCCCGCTAGCTACCTGATAATTTCCTCCTTGCCCAAGAAGAACTTTGAGATTCCTAATGGCTGATTCGTAGTTTTCACCACTGACTCTATTTCTCGTGATTGCCCTCTCGTTTAGTGCTTTCAACTGTTCTACAATTTTATTCGGCTTGTCTGTGAACCCATAGAGATGTTTGGTGTCATTGAACGGAGTGTCGGTGACATTAAACTGATAGCTCGTAGCACCATAGTCTGTAGAATTATCCAGCCACTGATATACATTTCCACTAGTTCCTATGTATTCTCCCACAAGATTGATGTCACTATCATCAGGTTTTCCTTTCATGAAAATCGTATTCTGATAATCTTTCCCACTAATGTAACTTTGGTTATATGGCCTTTTTGTACTTTCGTTAATATTTCCAAAGCTCTTATCTCCATCCATGGTTACCAACGCATACCGCACGTCATAATCAGGATTGGCGGAAAGCTTCTCCATAAAAGACTTTAGCTCATTCTTTACTTTAGCAGACTTGGCATCATTCGGATTTGTTGCATAGTGCTCCGTTTTCAGCTTCTTACTTTTTCCTGAGAAATTAAAATCCGTCGCCATAATCGCTGTATTGTCATAAACAAAGGCAATATCCAATTTCTGTTTTTGACTTGGATTCACTTGTCCGGTTAAAGTAAGATCATATGTTCCATCCAAATTATCCGTAATGAATTTCTCATTCAGCAAATCAACGTTCGTATCTGTTTTTTTCTCCGGCTTGGGACATGTCAAGCGATAAATAAAGTAAACATCATGCGCACAACCTGATTTATCATACTCTAATGTCCTCGTTTCTCTTTCCCCTTCCGGTTTGCTCAAGGTACTTCTTCTTGTAATTTGGATTTGATTGCTCCAAACTGCATCGACACCCCAGTCAGTTATTTTCGGATGGGCTAAATAAGGTGCCGGTCCTAACTGATAGCCAATATCTTCCAGAACAAAATTCGGAAATTCCTTGTACGCCGGAGATCTGCTATCTCGCTTATTCGCGTCAAAATACAGTATAAATTTCGTCGTGCCGGCATAATTCTGTGTGTATATTGTCGGCGCAATCTCTCTGAAATTTCTATCTACATAATGGAATCGGATTTCATAATCTTTATTATTCGGTGTCGTCCAATGAACGATGTATGGCGAGAAAGAATTTACCATGAATTCCTTAGTGATATTCTCTTTATGTTCTGTCTTCTCGTCCTCGTTTGAAAAAACTTCTTCTTTCTTTATTCCCTCTTTCTTTGGCTCCTCCGATGCGCCTTCTGCGGACAAAACATCCTCCTCTTTAACCTCTTCAGATGCCTTTAGTTCTTCTTTTTCCTTCTTCTTTTCAAGTTCCGAACGAAGTACGGTCTCTACATACTTTACCTTACCGCTATCCTTATCCTCTACGATATGGTGAATCGCAATGGTATCCGCAGTTGCTTCTTCAGGAACAGCCTTCTTGTTAAAGGTAAGACGAACGGAAACAGGGGTCTTCGGCTCTATTTCCTTTGTTCTGTCGTCCTTGCTTACAAAGCGAATGTCCAGTGCATCGGAGTCTTCATATATAGCGTGCTCCTTCATTGCTTCGATCTGCTCTTTGCTAAGCTTCTCGCCTTCTTTTTCGCCCTCTTCTTCCGGCTTTACAAGGCGCTTCGCTTCCAGTACAACATCCTCATCGAATGCATCTTCATCGTAGAACACTTCTACAGTTACGAAGTCTTTAATCTCAATGTTCTGTGTCTTTCTTCCCAGTTCATTTAAGCTATACTGTGCAAATCTTGCAGTTTCCAGTTCTCCTAAGAACTCTTCATAGTGACTGATCACTTCTTGTAAGAAGCCGGTGAAGTTCTCTTTCTTTTCCTTCACTGTTTCTGTAGCTTTACGTTCTGCTGCAGTTTCCTCTGTAGCTTCGGTTTCTTCTGTGACTTCAGTAGTATGCTCCTTGGTTTCAGCTGATTCTTCTGTACTCTCTGCTTCCGCAGTCTCTACTACTGTGCTTTCCAAAACCGTAGTTTCTTCACTACTACCTTCTGTCGAAACAAGGCTCACGGAAGAAGCTGCGCTTTTCGACTCACTCTCTTCTGTCTCTTCAGCACTTGCAGTTGCTTCTGTCTCTGTACTTTCAGCTGCTGTTGATTCTTTTGCTTCCGTGCTTGCCACGACCGTAGTCTCTGTCTTCGGCTTCTTTTCCTCTTTCTTCAACTTATCGAGGAAAGACTTGAAAAGCTGTGTCTTCGGGGATACGACTACCTTCGGGTATGTATTCCCATCAACAGAAAGCTGGAAGCTGATTCTGTGGTCTGCCTTATTCTTATAAAGGAAGGTGATTAACTCACTTCCTGTCAGTTCTGTATTTCTTTCCGTTTTTTCGATATTGCTGTCGGACGCATGAACTTCCTCTGCTCCGCTTTCCTCTTTTTTCTCAACTGCCGACTTTGTTTCTTCCTGCTTAGTCTCCGGGAAGAGCTGTGACAGCTGGCTGTTTCCATCATAAAGAAGCAAGCTTTCTTTGCTTTCTTTTCTTACAAGTCTCTCAAGGTCCTTCGCATCTCTTTCTACAAAAACCTGTAAGCCGGCTTCTTCTTCAGCAAGGCTCTCGGAAAGTCCTTCGGAAATACTGTCTAGCGGTATCTCATAGACTTCTTTCTCGGAAGAGAATATCTCTGCATACTCTTTCTGTAAGTCCTCGTCTCCGCTGTAACCCTGTAAAGCCGCGGCTTCTACTCGATCTCCTTTTTCGATGGCTTCTTTTGCCGCTCTTCTTATATCTTCGCCAAGCAGTTGAACCTTCACCTGCGTGCCGGAGACGGATATCTCGTTCGTCTGTTCTTTTTCTTCCTGCTCTGCTCTTCCGGAAATGGTAAGACCATGATAACCGGTGAACAAAAGACAAGCTATTAAGAGCATAGAAAGCTTCTGCTTCATGCCCTTATTCATTTGCGCAATATAATCCCTATTATTTTTCTTCATCGCCATCGCCTACCTCTTCGCATTTTCCATACCATACAAAACAGTAAGAAAGTCAATCTTTCCGCATGAATACAGAAAGGCTCGATGTAGCGGGCGTTCCTTCACTGTAACCTACTCTATTTAAAAATCAAATCCCTCTGATTGCTTCTTTTCCAAGCAATGTGTATCCTGCATTAAATTCTATCAGTGCCATTTTCTTTTTCAATAGACCTTGCTTAAGAGGGGTTCAAAATGTAATAGAAACGGTTTTTCTCATTTTTTGTTCCGGTTTTTTCACTTTTCAATTGGCAATTGTGACGATTTTTTTAAGAATTATGATTTTTTGTTTGTTTATAATTTTTTTAAAACTAAAAAGGCGAAATATTTTCTTAAGTTTCCACTTGTTTTTTCCGCTCAAGTTTCTTTCGAATCAAAAGTGGGATGTCGTATAGTTCACTTGCGTTATAGGTTTGAGCTAAGTTCTATTGTTTTCTTGCACATTACTTGCTATATAAAACAATCGTGCAGGCTATAGTTCAGCCTGCACGATATGTCCGAAGTTTAGTTCGTCTTGTAAAAGTCCGTATACATAGCCCGGACTTTCTCTATATAGCCCGGTACCCGGTTCCATCAATTTGTCATAAACCTCCGAGCTGTATATAATCTTCATTGCAAAGTCATACTCCATCCCGGATGTTTCCGATAAGATTTCCACAAGATCTTGGACCATATATTCTATCATTTGTTCTTCTCTACTCATTTTCTATTCCTCCACCCATTTCCTATTCTTCCACTTTCTTCAGTAGCCGAATAGCTCTATCCGTATGAAAGGAGTATTGATTCGTTGTTTCTTTATATTCCATTCCTTTTAACATTGTATCAAAGTCAATCATTCCATTTTCATATTGACGAAAAAGAACTGCCATCGCATCATTTGCAATCGGTCCTATAACGATATCATATTTATTGTCTATATTGCTTTCCGGGCTGGAAACATCTGTAAATTTTCTATTTCGATTATTCTTTACAAACCTTGCCCATTCCTCTGAAGTTTTCACACCGAAATTTTTGATTTTTAAATCTCTGTCCGTCAAAGTATTCTCATCTAAGTCATATTGATTAAGTACGGCTTCACCACCATAGAGCATGGCAACTCGTCTTGCCATTTTTTCAGCCTGTTCCCGTATTACTGTAAGATAGAACCCTTGACCAAAATCTTTATATGGACGACACATTGCTAGATTTATTTCTTTAATATCCAAATTGCTTCCATGATAGAGTCGCATTAATACTCACCTCCATTGGTTCTACACACTCTACTTAAATCTTCAATTGCGTCCTCTAAGCTAAGTGTATGTTCTATTTCATAATGCTCTTTAAGGAAAAGGATTCCTTTGTACTTCTCTAAATATTGAAATGCTTCTTTTGAGGTAATTTCAAATTTTTTGGCAAACTCATTTATGCATGCCACTGTATAGTTTATTTTCTTTTTTAATTCGCTCAAGCTATCCTCCTATTAATTCTTTTTCTTTACTATACGTATTTCTCTTTTATATTGAAAAGGGTTTTTCTTGTTCTTATTTTATAATTTCATAGTTACATACTCTATTCGGAAGTTTATCATAGTATTCCCTCTCCCTTCAATTCCACTTTTGTGTTTATGTAGCTTTGGTGTTTACTCTTTTTCTACTATTAGCCTTTTCCGCTCTAGTGTCTTGCATAGTGGTAAACTCCCGGTTCAATAAAAATCTCGACCATTTCTTGGAAAGCTATGCTATGATTTATTGTACGAAAACTTGTATATTCCATAGTAAAATATTCAGTAGTACCTTGTAGTTTCGGGGTGCCATGACCAAACAAAAGGAGGGATTATGACAGTACAGGAAGAAAAATCCTATAAAGAATTGGAAATTTTATTAGAAAGATATCCGGTCTTGAAAGCCGTACAGGAAGAAGTATGGAAAGCATTTTTGTGCATGCGGAATTCTTATGAGAGGGGGGGGAAGCTACTTCTCTGCGGTAACGGAGGAAGCGCTGCAGATAGTGATCATATCGTCGGGGAGCTGATGAAGGCTTTTTGCGCAAAGCGAAAGATAAATCCGGAACTGCAATCTCGTTTGCAGGAGCTTTATGGAGAGGAATCGGAGTATTTTACAAAGCATCTGGAGCAGGGGCTTCCGGCGATTTCCTTTAGTTCGCAAACTGCTCTTCATACTGCTTTCAGTAATGATCAGGACGAAGCTCTTTTTTATGCGCAGTGTCTTTTGGGATATGGAAAAAAAGAGGATGTACTGCTAGGAATCAGCACTTCCGGAAATGCGAAGAATGTGGGTTATGCTTTAAAGCTGGCAAAGGCTATGGGAGTGAAGAGCATTTTACTGACAGGAAAAGACGGCGGGACGGGGAAAGACTTGGCAGACCTTTCCATCATCGTACCTTCCGGGGAAACCTACCAGATTCAGGAGCTGCATCTTCCGATATACCATTGTTTATGTCTTATGCTGGAGCAGTATTTTTTTGGATGAACAGCGACTAGAATATTTTGATGAAATTCATAGTTATAATGAAGACAGATATATAACTATTGGACTTGCGAGTAAAGTTTTAATGGTTGTTTACACTTTTAGGAATCCTCTTTATCGAATTATATCTGCAAGAATTGCAACCGAAAAGGAAAGGAGAGCGTATTTTAATGGCTATGAAAAAATATAATCTTGATCAAAACAGTAAATTGACAGATGAACAGATTTTGGAATTAAAAGAAGCATCAATGCGCCCTTTCTCTTTTGATGAAGATTGCCCTGAGCTAACAGATGAGGAACTTGCCCAGTTTAAAAGAATTGCAGAAATAAAAAAGGAGAGCGAATTGCTTAAAAAGAGCCTATAATATCGCTTTTACCGCATCTAAAAGTGTAGGAAAGTAAGAGAAGTCTTGCTTTCCTTCTTTTTTTGCTCTCTCCAACTCTTCTTTTCCGTAGCCTGTTCCAAGAAGTATCGGCTTAACACCGAAGTTCTCGCCTGCCAGGCAGTCCAGAAGTTTGTCTCCTATCATATAGGAAGTACTAAGCCAGCTCTTTCTATCAGGAAGCGTTCGATTTTCCTCTTCCAGTCGGGCCTCTTCCTTCGCCGTCAATCTATAGGGGGAGTGGATTAGTCTGGTATGAATGCTCTCTATGCTTCGCTCGGGACTATTTCTCTCTTCCAAAAGCATATCCCATTCCGCCTGATAAAAGAGCCCTGTCTTCGGCTTTCTGCAAGAGCAGTCAGTATTGTACGGAGGGAAACCCTCCAAGTGATGAGGACAGTAGTAAATACCTTGTAGGAAGATACCCTGTGTCTTAAGTTCCTCTCTCATATAACGGTGAAGCAGTTCTGCATCTTTCTCCGTATAATAGCCTCTTCCGATTCCTGCCTGATTCGTAATCACAACAAGTTGAAAGCCCTGTTCATAGAGAAGTTTCATGCCCTCTACCACTCCGGGCAGAAAACGGAAGTCTTCTGCCCTGTGGAGATAGGAGACTTCTTCATTAATTGTTCCGTCCCGATCTAAAAATACGGTTTTTTTCAGCATTTCCGGTTCTCTATGTCCTTTCTAAACTGTGCATAAACACGATTACAAGGAACTTAGTGATCTCCATAATGAGATCCACATTCTACTATCTCTAAAACATTTCCCTTGACACAAAAAACCATACGATTCTTTTCATCAATGCGAACACTCCAATATCCTGCCAAATTACCGGATAATACCTCCGGCTTTCCTATACAGTTGTATCCGTTCCTATCAATATCTTTTAGCAATCTGTTTATCTTCTTTAATGTTTTCTTATCTTGGACTTGCCAATAGAGATACTCTTCCCACGCCTCATCATGCCATATCTTTTTCATTATTCAGCCTCGATGAGTTCGTGCTCATGAACTTTTTTTCCTGCTTTCATATCCGCAATACGTCTTTCCAGCATAGCAATATGCTCTTCTCTATAAAATGGATCTACTGATACTTCAAAAGGTATTCTTTTCTCATTTGCAACTTTAGTCAGAAAAATATTGATTGCAGAAGACATCGTTAACCCCATTGCCGTACATGCACTTTCCGCTCTCTCTTTAATCGAATCATCCACTCGAAAATTTACTTGCGCCATAGTTCTATCTCCTTTTTTCTTTAGTATATGACAGATATTTTTCATTGTAAAGTATTTACTATACAAGCGCGAGGATTGGCAGAAGTCCTCCACCTTATGAAGCTAGGAGACTTCTTCGTTAATTGTTCCGTTCTCTATGTCTTTCCGAAACTGTGCGTAGTCTTCCGGTATCCCGATATCCATAAAGTAGCCGTCCGAGGGAAGTGCCTGAAGATACACGCCGTCCTCCAGCCATGCCGGAATACAGTCATTTTCCAGACTCTGCTTTCCTTCCGGAATCTTCTCGATGAGGCTTTTTTTCATCACATAGATTCCCCCGTTGATTTCGCCGGGCTTCGGTAATTTCCCCTCATTTAGGCTCATTTTCTCGTTCCAGCGAAGTATACGCCCTGTCTTATCTTTTAGGATTGCCCCGTAACGAGAGATATCTTTGATTTTCCTACTGGCTATGGTCATTACGGCTTGATTTTTAAGCTGCTCTGCCAGCAGATTTTCATAGTCCGTATGAAAATAGGTATCCGCATTTAAAACAAGGACATTTTCCGCAGAAACGTGGGAAAGAGCGTTTCTGATGGCTCCACCTGTTCCTAGGGGGCTTTCCTCATAAGAATAGGATATGGATAGTCCATATTCCTCTCCGCTTTTAAAGTATGCCTCTATCTGCTCCCCCATATAGCCGAGAGCAAAAATCAGGTGCTTTACACCACTCTCGGAAAGCATTTTCACAAGATAATGAAGAAAGGGCTTCCCCGCTATATCCGCCATGGGCTTCGGGCGGTCAGAAACTACCGAACGAAGTCTCGTGCCGAGACCTCCGCATAAAAGTATTGCTTCCATTGTTCTCCCAACTCCTTCCTTCTTAACTATGCTGTGCTTGTATTATATTACTGTTTATCTATCACATAGGCTTTACAATCAGAGTATCAGCCATTTTCCATTCTTATTGGATCCTTCTCTCTTAACTATTTCCATTCTTCTTAGCTCCGCGAGATATCTTTCCGCTGTAGACCTTGATACACCAAGTTGTATTGCAATCGAGCCAATTTCTGCACAAGGATTTCCTATGATAATCAGAAGAAGTTCCTCTATTTTTTCACGTTTATTATCTGCGATATTGGACAGTTTTGATTTTATCCCATCATTTATCCCATCAATTTTAGCTTTTCCGGAATTTATCACCTCATTTATCACCTCAGTTTTAGCTTTTTCGGGATTTATCACCTCATTTATCACCTCAGTTTTGCCTTTTTGGGGATTTATCACCTCATTTATCACCTCAGTTTTGCCTTTTTCAGGATTTATCACCTCATTTATCACCTCAGTTTTAGCTTTTTCGAGATTTATCACCTCAGTTTTGCCAATTCTTTTTTCATCTTCCACATCGGAAATAAACGCGGGATGGACAAAAATTCTTGAAATAAAATAACTATGTTCTTTATCCGTCTCAAACTCCGGTAGAGGTGATCCATTCCTTTTGATTGCATCCAGTATTTTCTTGAATCCGGTATTTCTTCCTTCTGTAAGATGAAGTTCCTTAAGAAATTCTCCAATACGACGATTCCTGTATCTACGGTTAGAAACACGATAGTCCTTCAGTTGTTCACGAGTAACTGAGTAAACCGGTCCGGGATAGCTCACAATTTCAATTTTGTCTTCCTCTATTCTGACTTCTATTGGCTCTCGAACATCATATGCTTTATGATACACAGCATTTGCCAGTGCTTCCTCCAATGCCGCATAAGGATAGTTATAGATGTGATCAGCCTCCGCTCTGTCGGGATGCTTAATGATTTTCCGCTGAATATAGTTATTACTGATATATCTCAAAGCATCTTTCAATTGCTGATCGAGTGGTCCCTTAAAGGTCTGCTCATCAATTTCGTCTCCTCCAAGTCCCTTGGGAAATGCCACAACATCAATCTGCGCATATGGAAAAAACTTCTCCGGCTCGTCAGAGAAGAACATCAATCCAACATTCTTCGGTTTTCGATACTCAGGCATAGTATTACAGATTCCCATATCTTCGCAAATTTTTTCCAACGGTCTGGAATCTAAATCTTTTACCATACTGCTTCCGACAGCAGAAAGGTACTGCCGAATTAAATTTATGTTTAAATCTGTCATTTCTGCCTGATGATTTACTCGATCATCAAATGGAACCTTGTTAGACAAAGAATAAAGCTCATTCAGTTCATTCTGAGAGGGCTTTACTGTGCTTGCCATCTTGCGAATAAAATATGTGCGTTCTTTCGATGCTACTGCCTTAGCTTTTAGATATGTAAAATTGTCCGGACTACTGTAAGGTCTCACATCTCCACCCGGTGCCCATATTACAATGAGGGTTTTTCCTTGATATTCAACCGGCGCAACAACAGGGAGATAACGTGGCTGTATCAGATTGCATTTGTTTAGCAAATCCTTCATCATCTCATCTACCTGACTTATCGGTATTCCCTCGACCGGAAGTATGGGACGTCCATTCTTTTCTTTCACTCCAAGAACAATATAACCGCCACCCCAGTTATCAATGTCATTGGCAAAAGCACAAATGGTTTTCAGCGATGCTTCAGGCATCCAGCTTGTCTTAAATTCTATGCGTGCCCACTCGACCACATTTCCGGTCAAAAGGGTCTCTATATTTGTAGGAAGTCCCATTTCATCACCCCATTTTATTTTCGGAACCTTATACTCTTATTTTACATGAATCGATTCTTACAAATCGATAAGCTCATGCTCTTGAAGATTTTTTCCAGCTTTCAAATCAGCTACTCGTTTTTCGAGCATGGCAATATGTTCTTCGCTGTAAAATGGATCCGCATCCAATCCAAAATCATCCTTTATCCCCTTAAATACTGCATCGGGAGAGAAGTGCTCCGCGATATACTCTGTAGCTTTCTTCGAGTACTCCCGAATCCTCGGCAGGTTCTGGTAGAGCAGGACCCCTTCATCAGCGAACTTCCGGGGATCATCCTCCACCACCATGACTTCTTCCGCATGGGGAATGCCCTCTGCTCCGCAGGAGGTGGTCAGTATTGCTGCTCCTTCGTGAAGTGCTTCGACAACCTTACCCTTTACCCCTGCACCATAACGGAGCGGAACTATCACAAGACGACTCTCCTGATAAAGCTCATGCAGTCTTTCATCACTCACAAAACCGAGTACCTCGACTCCCTTTATTTTTTCCAAGTCTTTCACCTTGTCCGTAACATGGCTTCCTACTATACGGAACTTTAAGTCGGGTAGCTGCCTCTTCATAAAGGGCAGGACTTCTTCACAGAACCAAAGGACAGCATCTTCATTGGGCGGGTGGGCAAAGCCTCCTACAAAGAGGATTCCCTCTCTTTCTTCTCCGATTTTCTCTACGGCTGCCGGCTTGTCAAAGACGTAGGCGGTAATGGCCTTTACCGGGATGCTGTCATCTATTTTATGGATTTCCTCCACTTCCAAAGAAGACGGGTAATAGCTCATCTCCGCCTTTCCCATGACGGAGAATTCCATATTTTTAAAATACTGAATTTCTTCCAGAAGTTCCGGTCTCTGCTCAAGCTCATACTCTCTTTGAAGTCGAAGGAAGTGCAGGTCATGTCCGTAGAATATAATCTTCCAGGGGGTATTTTCCTTAATAAAATCAATATATTTCGTTGCAATATGCGGACGATTAAGGTAAGCGATATCAATCATCTCCTTGTTTCGCTCCATCCAGTTCCAGATATCCCCCTGCATCCTGCTGCCATACAATACTTCTATCCCAAGATTCTCTAAGGCCGAAGTATACGGCTCTTCCTGTAGGAAGTTGTCGCCAAGGAATTTCACGATGACGCCCTTGTCTGTCAGCATTTTCAGATATTGATAGGTCGTTTTTGATCCGGCATCCTTGTCAAAAGTCGGAACATAGTGATCGACAAAGAGAACATAACGTTTTCCCTGTCCTCTTTCTCTTGCACGAAACGGATTCGGATTTCCGGTATTCACACTCTGCTTCTTCAGCTCTTCCTTCCACTTTTCCTTGAATTTCTCCTGATTTACCTTCTGATAGCGCTTTAAACCGCTACCCTCCACATCGGTTCCATTGGAAATTCCTTCATAGTGAATGACCTTGGAGCGGGGCTGGTAAAGGACCTTATACCCGTGCTTTCGTACGGAAAAGGCAAGGTCCGAGTCCTCGCAGTAAGCCGGCGCAAAGAGCTCGTCAAAGCCCCCTATTTCCTTCCAAAGAGAAGTGCGAATGAGGATTGCCGCACCGGAGATATAGTCCACTTCTTTTATATAGTTGTATTCCGGCTCTTCCGGATCCTGCAATCTTCCGTAGTTCCAGCCGGAGGCATCGGACCAGATGATTCCGCCTGCTTCCTGGAGCCTTCCGTCCGGGTAGACGAGCTTGGAACCCACCATACCGGCATCCGGGCGTCTTTCTATAAGCTCCAGAAGGGAAGAGAGCCAGCCTTCTGTCACTTCCGTATCATTGTTTAAGAAGAAGATGTATTCTCCTCTTGCGACTTCCGCAGCCTGATTGCAATTCTTTAGGAAGCCCATATTTTCCTTGTTTCGGGCAATGACGAGGTTCTCGGAGAATAAACGCAGGTCTCTTGTAGCATCGGTAGACACATCGTCTGCAATAATCACTTCGTAGGGTGTTTCTTCCTGACTCGTGTGCTCGAGGATGGATTGCAGGCAACGATAGGTATAGTGAATCTGATTATAGCAGGGAATAACGATGCTGACCTTCGGCTGCTCTATTTTTTCAAAACGGACTTTTCCGCGCTCTACATAAGCCTTTCCAATCTTAAAATGCCCCAAAATGCGATTTCTTCCGTCCGGAAGAAGATAAAGCAGCATCGTTCTGATGGGATGCAGGAAGGTCTGTGCGATATAGTAGAGAATCAGCCTTCTCCTGCTGTCCTCCGGAAAACGGCGATTAAAGGCGGAAGCGAGTTTTCTTCTTATGCGGGAATAGAGACTCTGATGCTTTGCCAAATAGGCGTTCTCCGTTTGCAGCCTGGAAATATCACTTTCATGAATGCCAATCACTTTTTCCAGATTTCCTACATGCACTTGGGTTAGACGAAGTACTTCTCTTTCTTTTTTCAGAGCAACGTCTTTGTCCGTCATCTCCTCTTTTAGACGCGCAATGCTTTTCTCCTTTTCCGAAATCACTTCCTTTTGTTTTTGAAAGTTTTCGGGGCTGAAACGCTGACTGCGGTAAGCCCAGATATTGCTTTCCTCACCTTCTCCGTGCACCTTCTTTTGAAATTCTCTTTCCCTCTTCTCTGCACTAAGAAGCTCTGTCTTCCCTACGGAAAAGAGACGGAAAAAGCTCTCTTCATCTCGATATTTTAATTTATACTTATAGCTTTCATACCAGTAGTGGAGGATACGATACTCGAGAAAACTTCTTTCCACTCCTTCCGGAAATACCCATTCGCAATCAATGAGCATCGCCTTATCCTGCACCATTAGGACATTTTCAAAAAGCAGGTCATAATTCGCCGGCTGAATCCACTCCTCTCTTCCGAGAAGAAGAACCAAGGCCTCCGTAATCTCCTTAACCGGCGCTTTTCCGTCCGTTATGAGCTCGCCAAGGATTTCGGAAATGCTCTTTCCCTTTAAAAAGGGGTAAACGACATAAGAAAGAGAGTCCGAAGATTCGTAGGCTCTCCGAAACTGTTTTTCTTCCAAAACCCGGATCTTTCGATTCGCAAAAAAGACTTCCATCCTCTTTCTTTTCTCGGGAAGGCTTTCGATATGCGGGTTTGCTTCCTTTGTGATACTTTCCTTCAAAACGAGCTTCTCTCCCTTTTTATCGGAAAGAATCTCCGTCTTAATGGCATAACAAGGTTTTCTGCTGGAATTGTACTTAAGATAATGGAGCTTGTTGCTGTGAATATCCTTCATTTCGGATATGCCGGTATTATTTTTCCGAAAATAATATAAAAAGCAGGGTGCAAAGTTCGGAAAAACGCCTTCTTCTGAAAGGGCGCTCATGCTTTGATTTTCCTCACCATCTTGTGGCAACCTGTCCTTGGTATAGAAATGGATAGGATAGTCCAATGAGGGAAGCGGAAAATAAATCCTGTCTTCGCTCTTCTCATATCGACTTTTCAGGTTTTTTCCGATTTCCTGCAGTTCTCCCAAGGAAGTATAGCTCAGGTCCTTCTCTAAGTAGCCGGTACTGAGACTTTCCAGACTTTTTTCATTTTGTACACCCAAAATGACCGCGCCGCCCGGAAGAAGCCATTTTTCCGAAAAGCTGAGGAGCATTTTCTCTATGGAATCTTGGAAGAGGGTGAGGATGCGCTTATTTAACGAAGGAATAAGGACATAGTCATACTGCCCTTCTTCTAAGCGAAGGGAGAGGCGCTTCACTCTCTTTTTTAGCTTGGAAGAAAAAAGCTCTTCCGACTCCTTATCACAAAGGAGGAGAACCTTTGCATCCTTCTCAAGGCCTCCCTCTGCCGGAAAGAAATTGATCCAATCCATCAGATTCCATTTATACTCTGCAAATGTCATGCTTCGTGCCTTTCCAGAGCCACTTCGGACTCCATATCGTAAATCCCGACTGTATTTTTATTGGACAGTACGGTGATGCTTGTGATGTCGTATTTTCGGTCGTAAACGGTATGTTCTCCCCCCTCAAAGCCTGTGCAGGAGATGGAAAGCAGATACTCACCGCCCTGCAGGTTCATCTTTTGACTAAAGGAGCAGATATACTCGTCTCCCGCCTTTACAGCAGGGATATTTTCCCCTTCAAAAAGCGTATTGGTTCCGCTTAAGTCCATCCCCCGCTTATCCTTTATCGTAAAGGTGAAAATGGGAGCGGCTATCTCGTCATAGAAGTGAATTCTCTCCCGAATGGTAAAGCGCTCTCCTTTTATGAGAATATTACTGAGTTTCCCATCCTTATCGAATATACCGAAGTCGATAATCTCCGCTTTCCCGTTTCCGTAGAGCTGTGCGGAAGGGTTAATGCTCATTTCATCTTTCATAAGACGCTCAGGCTTTTCACTGTCTTTTGCAGAGAAATCGGCTTTAAGGCGATCAACTTGTTGTTTTGTGTCTACCTGCTCGCCTGTGCAGGATGTCTGACCTACGTCGGGTTCGGTACTTGTGCCGGTGGCTTGTTTTTTGTCAGCTTCGCTGTCTGATCCGTGAAGCTCCTCACGGCTCTTCTCCGTATTTACTATCTTTCCATCCCCTAAGAAATCCTGCTCGTCTACAAACTTCTCCGCAACCGGATTTTTTCCGGCAAGAATCTTCTTATATTGGTCAACCATCTGCCCGGGGAGACCTTCTCCGACCTTTTCTCCCTTGTTAAAGAGGATGACGCGGTCGCAATATTTCATAACGGAGCCAAGGTCATGCGTTACCATAAGAATGGTCGTGCCTTTCTTCTTCAGCTCATCCATCCGATGATAGCATTTTGCTTGAAAGAAGACATCTCCGACCGAAAGCGCCTCATCGACAATCAGAATCTCCGGATCAATGGAGATATACAGCGCAAAGGCCAAGCGCACAAACATTCCGCTAGAATAGGACTTCACCGGTTGGTGCACGAAGTCTCCGATATCGGCAAAGTCTAGGATATCCGGGAGCTTCTTATCCATTTCCTCCTTGCTGATGCCCATCATGGTGCCGTTCATATAGATATTTTCTATACCGGTATAGTCCTGGTTAAAGCCGGCTCCCAGTTCAAGGAGAGCGCAAACCGTTCCCTTTGTTTCCACGCTACCGCTTGTCGGGCTGAGAACCCCGGTAATAATCTTTAGCATGGTAGACTTTCCAGAACCGTTTGTTCCGATGATGCCTACCGCTTCGCCTTTATTTACCGAAAAAGAAATATTTTGCAGGGCAAAGAAATCCTTATGATAGGATTTCTTTCGTATACTGATACTTTCCAATAATCGGTCTATAGGACGGTCATACAGACGATAGACCTTACTCACATTTTTTACGGAAATCAACTCTTCATTCACCGGTTTATTCTCCCCCTGGCTCTCTTACTTCACCCTCTATGGGCATTTGGGGAAATTATAGCATTCCCCGAGACTCTGGTCAAAGAAAGCTTCGCTATCGCTACATAATCCAACGCTTTTCTATTATACTGTGGCATCTTCTATCCCTCCATTCTTCAATTTCTTCATATCCTTTGGATATACCAACTTCCACTCACCGGAGTAGGCGGGTTCGTTGATGCCGTTTGTTAGGTATCGCTTTGCATTTCCGCTCTTATTCTTACATACTTTTAAAAAGTTAGCGCTTACCCCCATCTCCAACTGATATTGTTCAAATATAAACCCTAGTTTCTGATATAAAAAGGTACTCCCATAAGCACTCAGATATTGTAATAACTTATCCTCATTAAGATTTTTAAAAGAGGTTACACACATAAGCACTTCTTCCAGCCCTGCTATAAGGTTAAGATCTTTTATGGAGTCTACTATCGTCCGCTCTTTATTCGTAATCCTGATGCCACCGCTAAAATCCGGTGAATCTATGCCTTCATTTATCCCTTTTTTTACATAATGATATCTATACCCATCAAAGTCAAAGTCATGGAATCGTGTTTCGGAACCGACATAAATCTCATAGAAGACTTGATCTGTGATTCCATAATACTCAAAGGCTGTATGGTGAGATACATAAGAAGAAGACGTAATGGCAGATGCAATCTGAAACCGGTTCGCTACAGGTCCTCCATTTTCCCCACTCACACAGGTATATAATCCATTTCGAATTTTATAAACCATTTTTTCTTTCAGAAGTTTTCCCAATGCCACCCTTGCGGTTCTTTCGTTTGCATATAACGTATTCACTTCTTTCATAGAAAAAACCGGATATTGAAGCAATTCATAGTATAAATTCATATCTTCACTCCATTTTGTTATTATAATGTTTTATTTTACACTATTTTATAGGTTTTTTGTACGCATTTTAAACTAATTGCTCGATTTAATTAAAAAAACAGCTCCACTTTCGTGGAGCTGCCTTCATTAGTCTACCTGATATGGCAACAAAGCAATGTGTCTTGCACGCTTGATTGCTGTTGTAATTGCTCTCTGATGAGAAGCACAGGTACCTGTGATTCTTCTCGGAAGAATCTTACCTCTCTCAGAAATGAACTTTCTAAGAGTTCCTACATCCTTATAATCTACCGGCTTGGACTTCTCTCCGCAGAATGCACAAACTTTCTTTCTGCTGCGGAAGCCGCCAGC
>ERZ773267.751-NODE-751-length-20159-cov-7.383506_pt1 | contig 20159 bp, 12 predicted proteins | sample MGYA00511959_ERZ773267 | MGnify/ENA primary metagenome ERZ773267 (study PRJEB29015, sample SAMEA2738165) | human oral metagenome | biome: human oral; feature: human-associated habitat; material: saliva | place: China | collected 2240 ... | reverse complement strand
AAAGCGGATATGGAAGATATGACCTTGCAATGATTCCAATAAAAAGTAACGAGAAAGCTTATCTTATGGAATTTAAAATATCGAAGACAAAAAAGGGAATGGAAGAGAGTGCAGAGAAGGCATTGAAACAGATTGATGAAAAGAAATATGACACAAAGCTTAAGGCAAGAGGGATAAAGAATATATTGAAGATAGGGATTGCATTTTATGGAAAAGAAGTGAAGGTTGTTTGTAAATAGGGATTTAAAGAAAATAGGTTATTTCAAAATCATAGATTGTAATATTAGATGCAGTAATTTTTGAAACAATAGAAGAGAAAAATAATTATATTGATAATGATAGTAATAATGAATTAGAAGAAGGAAGTTCTGCTACTTGAAAAGAGGATATATTATCTTTAAAAGCAAGACAGATATTACTAACAGACAATTTAGAATTACAAATAAAATATTGGACTGGACTTTTTCCAGTCTTTTTTAGTATAATATAATGTATTTAAGAGAGAAGGAGAACTAGGAAGATGATTTTTTTAACGTCACTGGGGAGTATATTTCCCATTATTGTAATGATAGCAATAGGTTATATTTTAAGAAAGAGACACTGGTTTCACCATACGTTCAGTGAAAATGTATCGAAACTTATAACAAATGTGGCATTACCATGTTCAATATTTTATTCTGTATTAAAATATTTAGACATGAATGTACTGAAAGAATTATCAAATCGTCTAATTTTTACATTTGCTTCAGTTATTATAGGCTATGTTACAGCTTACATTGTAATAAAAATATTCAAGATAAGAAGAGGTCGCCGTGGGGTATTTTATAATGCAGTAGTAAATGCAAATACAATATTTATTGGACTTCCTTTAAATATGGCACTTTTTGGGGAAGAAGCTTCCAAATATTATTTAATGTATTACATAACAAATACAATATCAATCTGGACATTAGGATACATACTTCTGGAAAATGATTCTACAGAAGAGAAGGAAAGTAAAGGAGGATTTAATCCTAAAAAACTGTTTTTGCCGCCACTTATAGCTTTTGTAGCTGCATTTATAGTTTTAGTTCTGGGAATAAGTGTCCCTAAGCCTCTGGTGGAGACTACAAAGTATCTTGGTAACATTGTTACTCCTCTTGCACTGCTTTATATCGGGATTGTTCTTGCTGATGCAGGACTTCACAGTATAAACTTTGATTTGGATACGATTTTAGCTTTACTGGGAAGATTTGTATTTTCTTCAATCGTTATGGTTGCATTACTGAAAGTTACAGGTCAGTTTATGCAGCTGGATTCATTGGAAATTAAAACATTTGTTATACAGTCGGCTGCCCCTGTATTTGCGGCATTGCCAATTTTAACAAATCAGACGGAAGGGGATATAGAGTATGCTACAAATGTAGTTACTACAAGTACAATTTTATTTGTGGTTGTCATACCTGTACTCATGATGTTTTTAAAGTAAAAATATTATAAAAAAGGAGGAGAAGATGAAGGATAAAGATAAAGTACTGGCATTATTCAATTACATTTCAGAAATATCTAAAAATCTAAAAAATACAAAAACAAATATTGCAGAAGAAAAATGGTTTGATTTTTTAGAAAATTTTCCTAAACATAAGGATATTATTTTTGAATATAAGAATTTAGATGAAAAATATTTTGAAAAGGAAGAAGGTAAGCTTTTAGAAATAAGAAAACCGAATTTTTTAAAGCCGTTATATATAGATGAATATCTGCTGGAATGGATTGAGGGAGATTGGAAAGATTACAGAGCAGCTTTGGAAGTTAATGAAAAGATATTTGTTGAAAATACTGAAAATGGTTCAGGAGAAATAGTTGATATAACACCTGAAATAGAGGGAAAAATACAGGAAGAACTTGAGAAAAGAGAGCTATGGGTAGAAAAACAGCTGGCTATAGAAGAAGCAAGAAATTTTTTTGATACTCTTTATATCAAATATCTGGAACTCAACAAAGAAACTGAAACATTGGAACTTGTAATTGGAAATGGAATAGTGAGAATAAAAGAACAAAATGTTTATTATCCTGTTTTGTTAAAAAAGATAAAAATAGATTTTAATGCCAAAGATAATATTTTAATTTTGTCAGATCCTCATACAAATGAAAGTTTTTCTCCAAATTTATATACAAATTTTTTAAATGAAATAGATGATATTCATCTGGAAAATGTTTTTGAACTTGAAAAAGAAGTAAAAGAAAGAAATTTACATCCATTAAATAGAAAAGAAACAGTAGACTTTTTTAAAAAGTTTATTCATAGTTTAACTAATAGAGGTTTTTTTATCGAAGATGGTGATATAGAAGATTTAAAGGAATATGGGGATATATTTATAGAAGATAATCCTCTGATTTTTATAAGAAAAAAAGAAACGGGAATAGTAAAGGCAATAGAGAATATAACAGAGAAAATAGAAAATTCCGGAGAAATTCCTGCTCATCTTTATGAATTAGTTGGGGTAGCTAGTGAAGAAGAAAATGAAAATACAGAAAAAGATTTCAGGGAAGAGGAAATTTTATTTGTAAAGGATGCAAACACTGAACAGATTAATATCGCAAAACAAATAGAAAAAAATAATGCAGTTGTAGTTCAGGGACCACCAGGAACTGGAAAAACCCATACTATTGCCAACCTGTTAGGTCATTTTCTGGCACAGGGGAAAAATGTTCTTGTAACAAGTCAGACTAAAAAAGCATTAAGAGTATTAAAGGAAAAAATTCCGAAAAGCATACAAGGACTATGTATTTCAATTTTAGATGATGATAATAGTGATATGAGAAAATCAGTTGAAACTATTTCAGAAAAATTGGGTAACTTTACTTCAGAAAAATTAAAAAAAGAAGTAGAGGAACTGGAAAAAATAAGGATAAAAGAATGTAATGATTTAGAAAATATAACTGATCAAATGTGTGGGATAAGATATAGGGAAAGCAAATCCATAGATTTTAATGGAGAAACTTTTTTTATAAAAGATATAGCAAAATATTTGAGAGAAAATCCTGAAATTGCTGGAAAAATACCTGGAAAAATCTCGGAACTGGTACCTTGTCCCATTACAAATGATGAATTTTCTTTCCTTAAAACAAAATATAGACAACAGGTATCTGAAAATGAAGAAAAGGAAATAGTTTTAGGTTTAAATAACATTTCTGATTACCTGGATGTTAGTGAATTTGAAGAATTGGTCAATGACAAGAAACGTACATGGAAAGAACTGGAAAAACTTTTAAATGATAACAGTTTTAACATTGACAGTAATATTTTATATGTAAATGGAAAAGAAATAATAGATTTAAAAAAGTTTAAGGAAAATTATGATGTAAAACAGACTATTCCGAAAGAACTGACAGAAGATATGGAAAAATGGAAAGTAGATGCGGCTATATCAGGAGGAACAGATAACGGAAATAAAATAAACTGGCAAAATTTTATTGAGGATATAAAAGAATTGCATGAATATTTAAATAATCTGAGACCAAAGTTATTTAAGAAAAGAATTGATTTTTCAGGAATAGCTCTTTCTGATGCTGTAAAAATGATTCAGGAACTTAAAAATGCTTTTAATAATCCCGGTCTTATGTTTAATTTAAATGTAAAAAAAGCAAAAAATAGAATTGGAAGCAGAATAACTTTAAATGAAGAAACAGTAAAAGATATTGCAGAATGTGATCTGCTTTTAGAATATTTTAATTTACTTATTCAAGAAAAGGAGCTTAAAGAAAGCTGGAAGGAGCTTATAGAAAATAATGGAGGAATTTCAGCAGATTCTTTGGGTGGAAGTTTTATTGATTATGCTTTTGAGTCTGTAAAGGAAATAGAATATTTTCTTAACTGGAATTATAAGGAAAAGGCTCAGCTCTTAAAAAATATTGAAAATCTTGGAATAAATAAAAGTTGCCTTTTTAAGGAAACAAATATTTCAATGGAGGAAATAAAGGATATATTAAATTCTGCAAAAAACATTGAAAAAGTAATGGAAATTGGAAGTAAGGCCTTAAAATTATCAGAAAAGGAAGAAAAATATTCACTGTATACTGAAAAAATAAAAAATATAACAAAAAAAGACTCTATACTTGATGAAAAAATAAAAAATGCAGTAGTCAATGAAGAAGTAAAAGAATATTCAAAAAATTTGAAACAGCTGGAAATATTATCAGCTAAGCAGGAATATTACAAGAAAAAGGAAGATATACTGGAAAGAATAAATAAAACTGCTTTCAAATGGTATGAAGAATTAAAGAATGGTAAAATTGAAGAAATCGAAGATATATGTGAAGTATGGAAATGGAAACAGCTTTCACAGGAATTGGAAAAGCTGGAAAAAGAGCCATATGAAGATTTGGAAAAGAAAGCTCTTGAAAAAAGGGGAAATATAAAAAAGGCGACGCTGGAACTAGTTGAAAAGAAATCATGGTATCATGTGCTGCATTTTATTGAAAAAAAAGAAAATTTAATGGTAAGTCAGGCATTAAGAGGTTGGGAACAGACAATACAGAAAATAGGAAAAGGTACAGGAAAAAACGCCTCATTATATAGAAAACAGGCAAAAGAAAAAATGAATATCTGTCAGAAAGCCGTTCCGGCCTGGATTATGCCAATGAATAAAGTAATTGATACTTTGAATCCTGCAGAAAATAAATTTGATGTTATAATTATAGACGAGGCCAGCCAGTCGGATATAAGTTCCTTAGTGCTTCTATATATGGCAAAAAAGGTTATTATTGTGGGAGATGATAAGCAGGTAAGTCCATTGGATATAGGAGTAAGCGTTGAAAAAGTAAATTCATTAAGAGAAAAATATATAAAAGGAAAAATCATCAATGATGATTTATATGGATTAAATTCTTCGCTTTACTCAGTGGCTGCAACAACATACCGTCCACTGATGTTGAAGGAACATTTCAGATGTGTTCCTGAAATAATAGGATATAGCAATAAAACTTCCTATGATTTGAAAATAAAGCCTTTGAGAGAATCGGGATCATCGGATTTGAAACCGGCAGTCATAAATTATAAAGTTCCAGGGATGAGGGATGAGAAAAGGAAAATAAATGAACTCGAAGCTAAAACAGTTGTATCTTTAATTAAAGCATGTATGGAAATGAAAGAATATGCTGACAGTTCTTTTGGAGTAATTTCTCTTTTGGGTGATGAACAGTCTGATCACATTCAGAAAATGATAGTGGAAAAAATAGATGTGACAGATATAGAAAAACATGATATTCTATGTGGAAATTCAAGTCATTTTCAAGGAGATGAAAGAGATATCATATTCCTTACAATGGTTGACAGTAATTCAGGAGAAGTGCCTTTAAGAGTAATGACTGATGGAACTGAATCAGCAAGAAAGAAAAGATACAATGTTGCGGCAAGCAGGGCTAAAAATCAGATGTGGGTAGTTAATTCCCTGGATGTTGATAATGATTTAAAAACAGGAGATATTAGAAAAGAATTTTTGGAATATGTCAGCAGTCCTAAGGAAATGCTTTTAACTGAAGAAATGGAAAAAAATTCAGAATCGGTTTTTGAAGAAAAAATAGCAAAATACTTAATATCGGAGGGATACCATATAGAACAGCAATGGGAAGCAGGGTTGTACAAAATAGATATGGTTGCACTTTTTCAGGATAAAAAAGTGGCGATAGAATGTGATGGCGAAAAATGGCATAGTACTGAAGAACGGATAAGGGAAGATATGGAACGTCAGAATGTTTTAGAACGTTGTGGATGGGAGTTTATAAGAATAAGAGGAAGCAGATATTTCAAAAATCCTGAATCTATAATGAAAGCTCTTATAGAAGAGTTGAATAGAAAAGGAATATATCCTGAAAGCATGGAGGATAAAAGGTATTTAGTAAAAGAAAAGGAACTGTTGAATAAAATAAAAAATAGGGCATTAAAAATTATGAAATTCTAGAATAGTAATAATAAGACAGTAATATGTATTTAAGTTTTACTTATTGGAAAAAATGAAAATATGTAGTAATTACAATAGAATATTTTCAAAAATAAATGGAAGGACTTGAAAAATATGAAAAAATTAATAATAATATTAAGTTCTGCCCTGATTCTTTCTTCATGCTCAGTAATTGAAGCGGCAGGAAGTATAGCAGGTGAGACAATAAAAGCTGCTGGAAATGTTGCAGGAGCGGCAATTAAAACAACAGGAAATATTATAGGTGGAATAAATGGTGGAAACGAAGGGGAAATTAATTCAAAAGGTGTAAAATATAAATTTTCCAAAGCAAAAATTGAAAATGATGGAAATACTACAATTGTAACCGGAGTTCTTTCGCATAACGGAAGCGGCAAAAAAAATGTAAAATTGGAAGTTCCATGCTTTGATAAAAAGGGAGATAAAATCGGAGATGCTGTCGATACAATAGATTCCCTTGAAAAAAATAAGAAATGGGAGTTCAGGGCAGTTATAAATTCAGGTGATGTGAAATCATGTAAAGTAAAAGATTCTTATGTGAGTGCTGAATAGCCTGTCTTAAAAAATTAAAATTAATGTTAATATGAAAAACTATATTTCTTCATTTGCTAAAATTTTACTCATACAAAACATTTATTCATTAAGGAAAAATCAAAATTTGCCTAAAGGCTATTGATTTTTCCTAAATTCATATTCTGTTTTGCATTGTAAAATTTCAAATAATTTGAAATATAGTTTTTTATTACTTACTAATTTTTTGAGACAGACTTTCTTGCTATACGGAATATATGAAATAAAAAGATAATAAATATCCAAAAACACATAAATAAAAGTAAGAAAAAAATCTTTCTCAAATTGAAAAAACATAGAAATTGTGATATACTTATCTGTAAAAGACTAATTAGAAACAGAGGTATAAATAAATGGCGGAAACACCGTTAATGAAGCAATATAAGGAAATAAAGTCAGAGCATGAGGACTCCATATTATTTTTCAGGTTAGGAGATTTCTATGAAATGTTTTTTGATGATGCAGTAAAAGCTTCAAAAGAACTTGGATTGACGCTTACTTCCAGAAATAAGGAAAAGGATGTGGATGTGCCTCTTGCGGGAGTTCCATATCACTCTGCAAACTCGTATATATCAAAATTAGTTTCAAAGGGATATAAAATAGCAATATGCGAACAGGTGGAAGATCCAAAGACTGCTAAAGGGATTGTTAAAAGGGAAGTTACAAAGATAATAACTCCTGGAACAGTTATTGATGTGGATACGCTTGATTCAAAGAGTAATAATTATCTGATGAGTATAAGAATTGCAGAAGAAAAAACAGGAATAGCATACATAGATATTACAACAGGGGAATTTAAAGTAACAGAAATAGAAAGTGACAAAGAATGTTCGGGAATGGTAAACGAACTTAATAAAATAGAACCTAAGGAAATACTTGTGACATCTTCCTTTTATGAAACAGCAAAAGGAATACTGGAGGATTATGCAAGAAAAAATAATGCAACGGTTACATGTGTAAATAAAGTTAGAGATTCGGAAAAATTTCTGGCAGACTATTTTGGAGTAGTTTCGCTTGAAAGCTACGGAATAAAAAATAGAAAGGCAGTAATCGAAGCAGGAGCAATGGCACTTGACTACATACTGACAATGCAGATTGAAAATGAACTTACAGTGGAAAAGATAGAATATCTGAATGTATCAAATTATGCTGAGATTAATTCCATTACAGCGAGAAATCTGGAGCTTACTAAAAACCAGCGTGAAAAAACTGTATTTGGATCGCTTTTATGGGTTCTTGACAGATGTAAGTCTTCCATGGGGACAAGACTTCTCAAAAAATATATAAACAATCCTCTGCTGGATGTAGAGAAAATTTTAAAAAGACAGCAGGATGTGCAGTATTTTATTGACAACATACTTATACGGGAAGATATAAAGGAAAAACTTGAAAATGTTTACGATCTGGAAAGGCTTTCAGGGAAAATAGTTTTTGGAAATGAAAATGGGAAAGACTTGACAGCACTTAAAAATACTGTGAAATCAGCAATTGAAATAATGGACATACTTAGAAATACTGAATTTTTCAAGGATATAGAAATTCAGGTTTTGATTGATATATATAAGCTTATTGATACAGGAATAGTTGAGGACGCACCTTTTTCAGTAAGGGAAGGTGGAATGATAAAAAGAGGTTACAGCAGTGAACTGGATGAAATCTATCATATTATGAATTCAGGTAAGGATTTTCTTCTGGAAATAGAAGGAAGGGAAAGGGAAGCTACCGGAATTAAAAATATGAAGATAAAGTACAACAAAGTATTTGGCTATTTTATTGAAATTACTAAGTCCAATCTGGACATGGTGCCTGAAACGTATATAAGAAAGCAGACTCTATCAAATGCTGAGAGATTTGTAACTCCTGAGCTGAAGAAATATGAAGATACAATTATAAATTCCAAAGCTAAAATTGAAGATATGGAATATTATCTTTTCAAGGAAATAAGTGGAAAAATAAAGGAACATAAGTCCCTTCTGATAAGGCTGGCTGAGAAACTTGCCTATCTTGATGTGATAATTTCCTTTGCTGCAGCAGCAATAGAAAATGGATATGTAAGACCTGAAATAAGTAATAGATTTGATATGAAAATAATTGAAGGAAGACATCCGGTGGTGGAAAAACTCATTGGAAGAGGAGATTTTGTATCAAATGATACTGTACTTTCAGAAAAAGAAAAATTTGTAGTTCTGACGGGACCGAATATGTCGGGGAAATCCACTTATATGAAACAGGTTGCGCTTATTTCAATAATGGCTCAGATTGGTTCGTATGTTCCTGCAAAGGAAGCGAAACTTTCGGTTGTGGATAAATATCTCACAAGGATAGGAGCATCAGATGACATACTTTCAGGGCAGAGTACATTTATGGTGGAAATGAGTGAAGTTTCCAACATTATAAACAATGCCACTGAAAAAAGCTTGATTATACTGGATGAGGTAGGAAGAGGAACTTCCACATTTGACGGAGTTTCAATAGCAACTGCCATTTCTGAATATCTGCATGAAAAAATAAGAGCAAAGACAATATTTGCAACCCATTATCATGAACTGACTGATCTGGAAAATAAGTTTGAAAATATTGTGAATTACCGGATTGAAGTAAAGGAAAAAAATGGAAAAGTAATGTTCCTGAGAAATATTATAAAAGGTGGAGCTGACAGGTCTTATGGTATAGAAGTGGCGAAACTGGCGGGACTGCCTAAGGAAATATTGAAGGAAAGCAGGGAAATACTGCACAGATTGGAACAGCGTAAGGAACTGATTGAAAAGACTATAAATGTAAAACAGCTTTCTCTTTTTGGTCAGATTGCCGAAATTGACAGGGAGTATGAAGAAAAAACGATAGATGTGGTTCAAAATGAAAGTGATGAGAAAATAGATGAAGTAATATTTGATATTGAAAATAAAGATATAAATAATATTACTCCTATGGAAGCATTAAAATTTTTATCTGAAATAAAAGCTAAATTAGAGGAGAAAAAATAATGTGGAAAAAAATAGCCTATGGAGGTCTGCTGGCTGTCCTGATATATTTTCTTTATGCTGTATTTTTTAAGAAAATAGATTCGCCTGCAGATCAGATGAAAAAAGAGATGAAGGCAAAAAAAGTAGTGTACAAACTGAAGGATGATGCGATTATTTACGCAGATGAACAGATAGGTTCCGATGGCGATAAAATAATAAAATTTAAAAATGTTATTGTTGATCTGATCAAGAAGGAAATGCTAATATCTGGAAAAGAAGGGGAAATAAACACTGAAACTTCAGATATAACATTAACTGGAAAAGTTGTAGGAAGTACAAAGGATAACAAATGGAATTTGTATACTGAAAAGGTGGATTACAAAAAAGAAGGGGATAAGATAATCTCTGAAACAAGGACAAAAGTGCTGAATAATGTTGATAAGACTGAAATGGAATCTGATAAGCTTGAAACAACAACGGCGTTTCAGGAACTGACTGCAACAGGAAATGTAATCTATAAGGAAACTGAAAAGAAAAGGGAACTTAAATCAGATAAGGTAACTTATAATGATGTGAATAAAGTTGCCACAGGTGAAGGAAATGTAAGTTACAAAGATGATAAGGTGACTATTACGGCAAATAAGGCAACGTATTATATGCAGCCTGAAGAAATACACGCTGAAGGAAATGTAAAATATAATGATGCTGAAAGTAACATAAGTGCAGACAAGGCAAAGTATTTTATGAAGCCTGAAGAAATACATGCTGACGGGAATGTACATTATGTAGGTAAGAACGCAGCAATTACAGGAAACAGTGCAAAATATTTTGTAAAGCAGAAACAGGTTGATGCAACAGGAAATGTAAACTACTCAGGAAAGGATCTTAAAGTTTCTGCAAACCATGTATTTTATGATGAAGTTAAAAAAATAGTAAATGCCGATGGAAATGGTAGGTTCAATTACCTTCCAAGATCGACTACAGGTACATTTAGAAGTGGGGTCTATGATTTGGCGAATGAAACATTGACTACAAATGAATTCTATACAATGAATTATGAAGACTATCATATGGAAGGTACAAGCCTTGTGTATCTGTTTAAAACAGGAGATGCAACTTTTAACAGTAAGTTTGCTGTAACAAAGCAGAACTTCACAGTTGCAGGAGATAATGGCCATATGAATACCATAGCTAAAAATATATTTTCAAATAAAATGGTCATGACAAGTGTACAGGGAGATAAAATAACATCTGATACCGGAGAAGGAAGTTTTGAAAAGAAGGAATTCAGATTTGATGGTAATGTAAATGGAAAAATAAGAGGAAATGTAAAAAACTTTGCAACAAATCCTACAAAGCTTGTTGAATCTGAAGCGGTTCACTTTAGAGGAAATACTGCAAAAATATATTTCATTTCCCACAACAATAAGGATATGAGTGTTACAAGAAGTGAAATTAAGGAAAATGTACATATGAGATACAAGGAAGTAAACCTGACTTCCCAATATAATGAAATTGATACCGGAAAAAATCTGGTTCTCGCAAGGGACGGAGTTAAACTTGACTTCAGAAATGATACACAAATGACTTCGAATTTTCTGTATCTGGATTTAAATAAAGAAGAAGGGCATGCTGAGAAAAATGTAAAAATTGTAAGTAAGCTGCCACAATTTGCAAATTTGAATACAAGTGCAGATAAAGCAACAGTTTACATGAAGGAAAAAAAGATAAACTTAAATGGTAAAGTTATTACTTATCAGGGGAAAACAAAGATTTCTTCTAATAATGCAATGTATGATATTGATAGAAGAGTGCTTGAAAATAGCGGAAATATAAAAATGCAGTATCATGTACAAGATGGAAATGCCGCTTCTTCCCAAGGGAAATCAGATCCTAAAAATGTAGCGGCTGTAGAAGAAGTTATAAATAAGCTTTCTGTTTCACAGAATGAAGTAAATAACAATGGCAAAATACATCTTCCTAAGACAATGACTGCATCAAACGGAGTTCCTGTTACAGTAAGATGGACAACTTCAAATCCGTCATTCCTGGCAGTAACCGGAAAAATAAATAAACAGTTTTTAGGTGGAGGTAATAAATCAGTTGTGTTGAAGGCTGTGGCTAAAGCAGGAAATGATTCCAGGGAGAAAAGTTTCAATGTGACTATTCCGGTGGAAACAACAAGGGAAATGCTGGAAAGGGCGGCCAGAAATATTTATGTACCTGAAACAGGTAAAAATCTTCCTTCTTCCGTAAGGGTAGATATAGGAAAAGGAACAATTGACGTGCCGATAGTATGGATGTCAGGTGGAAACAGGGTACAAAATGCAACGGGAGCAAAAGGATTAACTGCTATCCTGAATTATAAGGGTACAGAATACAGAAAACAGTATTAATTAGCTGTAGGGAATTAAAAATAAATAATTAGGAGCTGTTATATTACAATGAGTAGAAAAATTAATATAGAAGCTGACAGTTTGAAAAAAATATATAAAAACAGGGAAGTTGTTAAAAGTGTCAGCTTAAGCATGGAAAAAGGTGAGGTTGTAGGACTTCTTGGACCAAACGGTGCAGGAAAAACAACGACATTTTACATGATAACTGGAATTGTGAAGCCAAACAACGGAAGAGTACTATACAATGGAGAAGATATTACGAATTTTCCAATGTACAAGAGGGCTAGGCTTGGACTGGGATATCTTCCTCAGGAAGCTTCAGTGTTCAGAAATCTCACTGTTGAGGAAAATATAGTTTCAGTTTTGGAAATGCATGGAATTCCTAAAAAGGAAAGAATAGAAACAATGAATAATCTTATAGAAGAATTTAAACTTTCCCATGTGGCAAAAAGTTTAGGATATGCCCTTTCAGGAGGGGAAAGAAGAAGGGTGGAAATTGCCAGAACGATTTCCACTAATCCTGATTTTATCCTTTTGGATGAGCCTTTTGCAGGAGTTGACCCTATTGCAGTTGAGGATATTCAGAATATAATCATGCAGCTAAAGGAAAGAGGCCTTGGAATACTCATAACAGACCATAACGTAAGGGAAACTCTGAGAATAACTGAAAGAGCCTACATCATGGCTGAAGGTACTATACTGATTGCAGGTACAGGCCAGGAAATTGCAAATAATGAAACTGCAAGAAAAGTTTATTTAGGAGATAATTTCAAGCTTGATTAAATAAAAATTGAATGTACTACATGAGAATAAATAGGAAAAGGAGGTTAAGGATGTTATTGGATATAGAAGTAAAAAATTTGAAATCTTTTAAAGAAGAAACTGTTTTTTCAATGGAAGCTGAAGATAATGAAGAAGATAGGAATGCTTTTGAGATTATAATAGGAAATAAAAAAATGAAGTTATTAAAAACTTCTGTACTATTTGGAGGAAATGCCAGTGGAAAATCAAATTTTATTTCAATATTAGATATATTTAGGCACTATTTATTTAATAAAGGAATAGAAAAGTATAACAAAGAAGGTTTTAGATTTGGAGAAGAAGACAAAAATTCAATAATAAAAGTAAGAAATGTAATAGAAAATCAAATTTATGAATATATATTGGAAATAAATTTTAATGCCAGAAAAGTTATAAAAGAAGAATTATATACGGCTACTGAAGAAAAAAAGCTTGTTTTCAAAAGAGAAAATAATAGAATTATAGAATATGATACAGAAATATTTTCAGAATACGAAGTAACTATAAGTTTTATAAATGAAACATTGACAGGTAATGATAGTGTAATATCTAGAATTATTGATTGGAAAGTACCTGAATTGATAGAAAAGTATATACTTTATATTGATAAAATGAAAATTAATAATTGTAGTGATGATTTGGGGAAATATATATATGAAAATGAAAATAATAAAAGATTAGTAATAGAATTTTTAAAAAAAATTGGAATTATTGTGAATGATATTGAGGTATTTAGAGAAAAAAATGAAATTTTTTTAAAAAATATAAGAGAAAACAAGGAATTTCAAATACTCAGTGAAAAAGAGCAGGAAAAAATATTATCTCAAATACTTTATAATTATAGAGTTCATTTTATTTATGACAATAAAGAAAAATATAAATTAGATTATTATGAGCAATCTGCAGGAACACAGAAAATATTATCAATGTTTTTTCCAGTATATAATATATTAAATAATGGGGGAGTAATGATAATAGATGAATTAGACATGACTTTACACTATAGTTTAATTAAGGAAATAATAAAAATGTTTAATTCTGTAGAATACAATAAAAAGAATGCTCAGCTTATATTCACTACACACAATTTGCTATTACTGGACTACAATTTATTTAGGGAAGATCAGATATGGTTTTTAGAAAATAATGATGTTGCAACAGGAACGGAACTTTATTCGCTGTCAGATATAGAAGGCTATGAAAAAAATAGTTATTTATTGAGAGATTACTTAAATGGAAATTTTGGGGGGATACCTAAATTAAAAGAATTTGGGATAGATTTATGGCTAGGAAAAAGGGAATAAATAATAAAAATAGAAACTTAAAGAAGAAATATATTTACTTTTTTATGGAAGGTTCTAAAAATTGTAGTGAGGATAAGTATATAAGAGAGTATTATAATCAATTTCAGGATAGAGCAGTAGATATAGGGTTCAAATTTATTTCTTGTGGAGATGGAAGCTGGAAAAATATAGAAAAAGAAATAAATAAGGAGAAAAGAAATATAAATGATGAAAATATAGAAATTTGGTGTGTGTTAGATAAAGATGGAAATGATTTGGATCAAATTAATAAAGAATGTATAAAAAATAACTATAAGCTGATTTTTTCAAATTGTTCTTTCGAAGTTTGGCTTTTATATCATTATGAAGATATTAAAATAGGTAAATGTAGTCAAAAAAATTATGAAAACATTCTTACTAAAAAACTAAATAGAAAATATAAAAAAAATGAGGGAATAAAATTTTCCTGTGAAGATAAAGAAAGAGCGATAAAGCAATCTAAAAAGATACATGAAAAATATCTTATATTGGAAGAAAAAATCAACAACAGTTTTAACTGTACAAATTTTTATGTTGTACTGGAAAAGTTTAATGAAATTTTTAATAAGTTTGAACTGGAATAGTAATCAGTTTTATTTTATCTATATTGAAATATAAAAATAATAAAATAAATTATAGAAAATTATAATTAAAAGAGAGGAAATGAAATGACAGGAAATGAATTAAGAAAAAGTTTTGTAGATTTCTTTAAATCTAAAGAACATAAACATTTTGAAAGCGCATCACTTATACCTGATGATAAAAGTTTATTGCTTACAGTTGCAGGAATGGTTCCTTTTAAACCGTTTTTTCTGGGAGAAAAGGAAGCACCTTTTAAGAGAATTACAACTTATCAAAAGTGTATAAGAACAAATGATCTTGAAAATGTAGGGAGAACACCTAGACACCATACATTTTTTGAAATGCTTGGAAATTTCTCGTTTGGAGATTACTTTAAAAAAGAAGCGATAGAATGGTCGTGGGAATATATAACAGAAGTACTTAAACTGGATAAAGAAAGATTATGGGTTTCTGTTTTTGAAACAGATGATGAAGCGTACAGAATATGGAATGAAGAAATAGGAGTACCTAAGGAAAGACTTGTGAGACTTGGTGAAGATGATAACTGGTGGGCGGCAGGGCCTGTCGGATCATGCGGTCCATGTAGTGAAATATATTATGACACTCAGAATATGGGAAAAAATAATGAAGAAATAAACTCAAAGCCTGGAGATGAAGGGGACAGATTCCTTGAAATATGGAACCTTGTGTTTACAGAATGGAACAGGCTTGAAGACGGTACACTTGTACCACTTCCTGAAAAAAATATAGATACAGGGGCAGGAATAGAAAGAATAGCTTCAGTTATTCAAAATAAGAAGACAAATTTTGAAACAGATTTGTTTATGCCGATAATACAGGGAATTGAAAAAATACTTGAAATAAAAAAAGAAGATTTTGATGAAACAGTAAAAATAATAGCAGATCATATAAGAGCATCAGTATTCCTTATAAGTGACGGAGTTCTGCCTTCAAATGAAGGAAGAGGATATATACTGAGAAAAATAATAAGAAGAGCCTTTGGTGCAGGAAGTGCGGCTAAAGGAAAGGTTTTCGAAAAGGAAGATATATTCCTTCATAAGCTGGTTTCATATGTTGTGGAAACAATGAAGGAAGGTTATCCTGAACTTGTTGAAAAGGCAGAATACATAGAAAAAGTAGTAAAAATAGAAGAAGAAAGATTCTCAAATACATTGAAAAATGGAACAGAACTGCTTGAAAGTGAAATTGTTAAACTTAAAGATGAGAATAAAAAGGAGCTTTCATCAGATGTTTCATTTAAATTGTATGATACGTTTGGATTCCCATTTGAATTGACAAAACTGATTGTTGAAACACAGGGAATGGAAGTATCAGAAGAAGAATTTGAGAAAAAGCTTGCCGGGCAGGTTCAGAAATCAAAAGACAGCAGAACTACAATTTCCGATATGATAAAGGATGAATTTATTGATGAATTCTTTGAAAAACATGGTAAGACAGAGTTTGTAGGTTATGAAAAATTTGAAGATACAGGAAAAGTCCTATATGTTTCAAAAAGTGATGGAATTAGCGGATATGAAATGATATTTGACAGAACTCCATTTTATGCTGAGTCTGGAGGACAGGTTTCTGATACAGGAACAGTAATATCTGGAGAATTTACCGGAAAAGTAGTTGGAGTTGCAAAGAAAAAAGATGTATTTGTTCACCAGGTTGAAGTGGAAAAAGGCATTGTACCTGAAGTTGGAAGAGAAGTGAAACTGGAAATAGATGTTTTAAGAAGAAAAGATATCCAGAGAAATCACACTGCAACACATATATTACATAAAGTTTTAAGGGAAAAACTGGGAACACACGTAGAACAGTCAGGATCTCTTGTAGATAATGAAAGATTAAGATTTGACTTTTCACATTACGAACCTATTTCAAAGGAAATACTGGAAGAAATTGAAAAAGAAGCAAATAATATAATTCTTGCAAATATTCCAGTGAAAATAGGTTATGAAAATATTCAGGATGCAAAAAACAGAGGAGCAATGGCACTGTTCTCAGATAAATATGGAGATGTTGTAAGAGTAGTTGAAATTCCTGAGTTTTCAATAGAACTATGTGGAGGAGCCCATGTAAAATCAACTGGAGAAATTGGACTTTTCAATATTGAATCAGAAAGTGGAATAGCTTCAGGAACACGTAGAATAACTGCAACTACAGGACATAAAAGCTTAGAATATGTAAATAAGCTGGAAGGAAAACTGGACAGAATAGCAGGTATGCTTAAAACTGATGAAAAAAATGTAGTGGATATTGTAGAAAAATATATTTCAGATGCGAAGGCTATTATTAAGTCATATGAGCAGCTGCAGACAAAACTTGTAAAATACGAAATAAATGAACTGTTTGAAAATATTGATACTGTCAACGGAATCAAAGTATTAAAGGTTTCATTTAAAGATAAGAGCATAGATGAACTTAAGGAAATAGTGGACAGAGGAAAAGAAAAACTTCAAAGTGGAATAATTGTACTTGGTTCAAACAATGAAAAAGCCATATTTGTAGCCGGAGTGACTAAAGACCTTGTTTCTAAAGTAAAAGCAGGAGATATTGTAAAGGTTGCCGCACAAGTTACAGGAGGAAACGGTGGAGGAAGACCTGATTTTGCTCAGGCAGGTGGAAAAGACGGAAATTCTGTAGAACAGGCAGTCGAAAAAGCCTTTGAATACATAACTTCACAGTTATCTTAATTTATTTATATCATTAGAGGAAAATGAGAGGATATTTATAATGAAAAAATTTATAGGGCTTGATGTTGGAGATGTCAGAATAGGGGTTGCTAAATGCGATCCCCTGGGAATTCTTGCGACTGCCCTTGAAGTAATTGACAGGAATGTTACAGACCCTATGGAAAGAATAAAGGAAATACTTTCTGATGAGGGGACAAGGAAAATTGTAGTAGGATTGCCAAAAAGTCTGGATGGAACTAAAAATATCCAAGCTGAAAAGGTGGAAAAATTCATTTCTGAAATGAAGGAAAAAATAGAAAGAATTGAAGTAATTACTGTAGATGAAAGATATACAACAACAGAAGCTGAGCATTATCTTAAAAACTATTCGAAAAAAAATGGTAAGGAAAGAAGAAAAGTAGTGGATATGGTTGCAGCTTCAATAATACTTCAGAAATATCTTGATACATTGAAATAATTTAATAAATTATTATATAAAACAAATATAAATTTGGGAAAGGAAGAGAATGAAGAACAAAAAGACACAGTACTTATGGCTTTTAGTCATACTCGTAGTTCCTGCTGTAATACTTTATTTTAATAAAATAAAGTTAGGGCTGGACTTAAGAGGTGGAACATCAGTAGTGCTTCAGGCACAAGGGAAAATAGAATCAGACACAATGGACAAAGTAAGGGATATAATTGAAAGAAGGGTAGATGGTCTTGGAGTAACAGAACCTGTAATTCAGATAAGTGGAAATGACAGATTAATAGTGGAACTTGCCGGAATAAAGGATTCACAGAAGGCTGTAGAACTTATAGGAACAACAGCAAAACTTGAATTCAAGATAAAAAATCAGGACGGAACATATGGGCCTACTTTACTTGGAGGTTCAGCTATAAAAACAGCAGTACTTTCTCAGGGAGAATTTGGACGTCCTGCAGTTGACTTTACACTTGATGGTAAAGGGGCAGAAATTTTTGCAAAAATTACAAGGGAAAATATAGGAAAGCCTCTTGCAATAATGCTTGACGGTAAGGAACAGTCTGCACCGGTAATAAACTCTGAAATATCTAGAGGAACAGGTCAGATTACTACAAATAGCCGTGAAGATGCACAGAAAATTACAAATCTTCTGAAATCAGGGGCATTACCTGTAAGCATAAAAATACTTGAAGTTAGAACAGTAGGAGCAACTCTTGGAGTTGAATCCATAAAGCAGACACAGTTTGCAGGGATTCTGGCAATGATAGCAATATCATTATTCATGTTTATAATATATAAAATTCCTGGACTTATTGCAGATGTTGTACTTGTAATATATGGATTTTTAGTATTGGCATCATTAAGCCTTGTAGGATCTACTTTGACATTGCCTGGAATAGCAGGATTCATACTGACATTAGGAATGGCTGTTGATGCGAATGTTATTACGTTTGAAAGAATTAAGGAAGAAATGAGTAAAGGATACAGCATTGATGATTCAGTGGAAAAAGGATTTGAAAATGGGCTTCCTGCAATAATTGACGGAAACCTTACTACATTATTAATAGCTGCCGTTCTGTTCTCATTTGGAACAGGTCCTGTAAGGGGATTTGCAGTGACATTATCTTTAGGGGTAATGATAACAATGCTTACAGCAATATTTATAACAAAATTGTTTATGCGTTTTGTAATAAGCACTTTTCATATTAAAAAAGAAAAACTATTTTGGGGAGGGATAAATGATGCTAAATTTAAAAGTGATACGTTATAGAAAATTTTACATAGGATTTTCAGCTTTGATGGTAACTCTGTCACTGATATTCTTCCTTACAATAGGATTGAATCTTGGAATTGATTTTAAAGGTGGAGATCTGTTACAGGTAAAATATGAAAAACCTGTAAATAAAGATGTGATAAATAAATCATTGAATGAATTAACAAAGGATATACCGGAACTTGGAGCAAAAAAAGTACAGATTTCAAGTGATGATAATACAATGATCCTTAGAACAGGACAGCTTTCTGAAGTACAGAAAAACAATCTGTTAGGTAAATTAACAGAAAAAACAGGAAAATATGAAATTATAAGATACGATACTGTAGGAGCTACAATTGGGAAAGAGCTTACAAGAAATGCAGTCTGGGCTCTAGTAATCGGAAGTATACTTATTGTCATTTATGTAACAGTAAGATTTGAGTTTGTTTATGCAATAGCAGGAATAATTGCACTATTACATGATGTACTGATCTGTATTGGGCTTATTGCTTTACTTAGATATGAAGTTGATACTCCTTTCATAGCGGCAATACTGACTATACTAGGTTATTCAATAAACGACACAATTGTAATATTTGACAGAATAAGGGAAAATGACAAGAGAAACGAAAAAGAAAAACATAATAAGAAAACTTTTGAAGAAATTATAGAGATGAGTGTAAACCAGGTTTGCATGAGATCACTATATACATCAATTACAACATTATTCTCAGTTGTAATATTGCTGATATTTGGAGGAGAATCCCTGAGAACATTTAATATGACTCTGTTCATTGGAATGATTTTTGGAACATATTCTTCGATATTTTTAGCAAGTCCATTAGTTTATCTGATGAGAAAATTCAGAAAAGTTAAAAAGAAAAATAATAAAAATGATGAAAAGAAAAAATCAGGGAAAACTGTAAATGGTTATGATGCAGAGGAAAAAGTATTAGTGTAGCATAATTGATACTGTCTCAAAAATATTGACAGGATAAAAAAACTATATTTTATTCATTTACTAAAATTTTACTCATGTAAAACAGTCATTCATTAAGAAAAAGTCAAAACTCGCCTTTAGGCTCAAACAGTTGACTTTTTCTAAATTTATTTTCTGTTTTACATTGTAAAATTTTAAATAATTC
>ERZ773267.749-NODE-749-length-20207-cov-11.931520_pt1 | contig 20207 bp, 30 predicted proteins | sample MGYA00511959_ERZ773267 | MGnify/ENA primary metagenome ERZ773267 (study PRJEB29015, sample SAMEA2738165) | human oral metagenome | biome: human oral; feature: human-associated habitat; material: saliva | place: China | collected 2240 ... | reverse complement strand
AGAGATGACAAAGAAAAAACCATAGAAGGAAGTTATTTCTTCTATGGTAGCAAAATTGAGAATTTTTCTCAACAATATGATATTTTATAAAAAATTTTCGCTTGACAAAACATTTTTATTATGTTCAATTTTTATTGAACCACGACAACGACCTTTGGTTCTTTTCCGATTTCACGAAGAATCACATCACCCACTTTTCGTTCAATAAATCGTGCGAACGCATCGGCATCCTTGAAACGAGAAAGATCCTGCAAAACATGACGAATCGCTTCATCAAGATTTTTTTCAAGGCCAGGAACCTGTGAAACAGCCGGCAAGCCAACACTATCATACTTGATATGATATCCACCAGATTTTTTGGAAATTGCCACCACAACAACCCCCTGTGTAGAAATCTGGAATCGATCGTGCAATTCTTTTTCACCAGTATACCCTACCATTCGCCCATCCACAGTGATGAGTTTTTTGGAAACATATTGATCCGTTTCTCGCATTCCATCTTTTGTAAATTCAAGCAATTTTCCGTTTTTCAAAATAGGAACATGAGATTTTTTGTATCCCAATTCGTAAGCATTTCGCGCGTTTCCACGAAGCATATGCGGATATCCATAGATCGGAATATAAAATTCTGGATTGAGAAGGCGAATCATTTTTTTTGTATCTTCTTCACGAGCGTGTCCACCAGCATGAATTTCTGATTCTTTGTAGTGATGCACGCGTGGACCTTGCTGAGTAATCAGATCAAAAAGCCCCTGCACTGCACGCTCATTTCCTGGAATCACCGATGACGAAAAAATAATCGTATCATCAGGTTTAAGGTATGTATCACGAGACTCTCCCGTTACGATGCGCATAAGCGCCGCATAGCGCTCACCCTGCGCACCAGTACAACAAATTGTCACCTGATTATCTGGTAATTTATTCGCGTCCGCCATAGAAATAATCGTCCCTGGCTTTGGTCGTACATATCCGAGTTTAATCGCGATATCAATATAATTATTCATCGAGCGCCCCATCAAAACCACTTTTCGGCCAAATTTTTCAGAAGTAGCAATAATAAGCATCACACGGTCAATAATCGACGAAAATGTCGCTGTAATCACACGAGCGGGCGCTTTTTCAAAAATTTCTTCCATCGAATGAATAACTTCCGATTCTGAAATTGAGGACCCAATCAAATGCGCATTCGTTGAGTCTGAGAAAAGACCACGAACGCCGCGCTTTCCGAGCGCCTCGAGCCAATCATAATTGGTAGAAGGGCGATGTGGAAGCGGATTCTGGTCAAATTTCCAGTCACCTGTATGAACAAATCGTCCCACTGGCGTTTCAATCAAAAGCCCAAGAGAATCAGGAATTGAATGGTCTACCACAAACGGCGTTACCTGAAAATGTTTTCCAATCTGCACTGGTCGGTAGCGCACATATTCAATCATTTTAGAAAGTGGCGCCTTCATATCGGTTTGCTTCAATTTAATAAGCTCGTACGCCATCGCTGGAGAATAAATCGGCGTATCACGCCCCAGTTGTTCCATTAGATGAAACACGCCACCGATGTGATCAATATGCCCATGAGTAATACACACTCCCACTACTTTTTTCCCTTTACAATAAGACAAATCAGGAATGGTGTTATTGATACCGAGCTGATACTGGTCGGCAAATTGAAGCCCCATATCTACAATGAGAAGCTCATCTTCGTATTCAAATCCCATACAATTGAGCCCTACCTGTTCCACTCCACCGAACGGAATTACTCGCAAAGTCTCTTTTTCAAGCGGTTTTGCGCGTTCTTCTACTGGATGAAGAAATTTTTTGAGAGCCTGTGTTGGCGTCAAAAATGGGAATGATTTTCGCGGACGGAAACTATCCTCAAAAACGAAAGAATCCCCTGGTTTGAGATGAGAATTGGTGTGAAGTTTTTTTCCAGAATTGAAAAAATTTCTGAAATTTTTCTTTTCGCCATTTTTTTGCGAAAATTTTTTATCAGGATTGCGCGAATTATTCGGCCGATTTTCCTGATGTTTTGTATTTTTTTCTTGCATATATTAAAAATTAGAAATATTTTTTTCGATAATTATTGGCATGATAATCGGCGTTCTACCCGTGAGCACAAAGCACAATTTTCCGATTTCTCGCCTGAGAATCTGTACAAGGCTTCCACGATCAATCACTGGATTTTCCGCAATTGTCTGCTCATACAACATTCGCACAGACTTGATAATTTCTTTATGAATTTTCATCATTTCATGCGCATGCACAAAGCCACGAGAATCAATGAAAATATGCCCAGAAATCGCCCGCATCCGCACATCTTCCTCAATCGTAAAAGTCACAACACCCGACTCAGCGAGATTTTTTCGATCAGAAAGCACGTATCAAGCTATCGTTCCAACCGATTTTTCATCAATATAAAATGTGTCAAAACTAAATTTCATCGTGCGTTTTTCAAAATTTTCATTCGAAAAAGCAAGAATCTCACCGACAGCAAATTTTTCTTGCCCGATTTCAAGGTTTTCTGAAATCACAAAATCCACATTGGCGATGGATGCAAAATTTTCTACAATTGGCAATTTTTCATAACCAAAAATAGCATTTCCCGAACGAAAACCAAGCATTTTTTTATTGCCATTTTTTGCAATAACAAATTCCAGTGATCCAATTTTTCTCTCTGAAAATTCCTCAGAAAAAATCTCAAAAAATCGTATTTTATCGTATTTTTGAGCACCAGAAATATTATTACGAATTTTTGCAATAATGTTTTTTGTTGCAAAAATTGGCGGAAAGTCGAGATTTTCAAGGATGAGAAGCACGCGAGCAATGTCAATATTTTCGTCAAGAAAAATCCATGCGTGAAGCCGAGATTTTTCAGAAAATGGTAAGCGAATATCTGGAAAAGTTGGATATTTTTTCCCAGATTCAGAATATTCGCCAAATCCCGTTCCAATAAGCACGGAAGTCTCATCTTTTTTGAGAAAAATCATCGGATCGTCCGAATGATTATCAAGAACTACCTGACGAATTGATGATTTTTTTTCTTCATTCACCAAGAATGACGGCTTCATCGAGCCAAGCAAATTTTTGAGAGAATTTTCGACAGAAATCTCTTCCAGAAAGAATTTTTCTGAATGAGATTTTTTATTTTTCTCTCACGAATTTTTGGCGGAAATATCAATATTTTCTGAATTTTTCTCACGAGAATTTTCAGTAAAAGAATTATTTCCAAAGCCAAAATTTTCACTTTCTTGAAATATTGAACCCATACAATCAAAATAAAATTGGGTGAAAAACGAGAAATGTAGTATATAAAAACTCTTTCTACGAGCGAGGTCAAGCCCCGAAAAGTAGAAAGAGTATATACATTATCCAAGAAAATTCAAGTAATTTTGAAAAAGAATCGGAATTTTGGTGGTATCCCAGAGATAGTCTGGCGCTTGTGTAAGCGAAAAATCCGTTCATTGAAATTCTCCTCGTGTAAAAACATAATCCGCAAAAAATAAATATTTTTGACGGAGTGCTTCATTTTTCATTGCACGATCCAAAAAATTATTGTTGTGAAACACATACCACACAAAACTTTCCGCAAAATCTTCGTACTGATTGGTCGCCGCATATCCAGAAATAAAATCCGAAAGCGAAGCTCAGGCGTGTTTTGTTTTCATGGATTGCCAAGAAATTTTATAAAAATCCTTGGACGGATCCGGAAAATTCTGAGTCGCACGCAAAAAATAAATATCTACTACATGGGCAAGTTCATGCGTAAAAAGCTTGATAAATTCTGTATCATTGGTGACTTGTGCAGAAATCTTCATCTCTTTTCCACGAAGTTGTCCGCGCGGTTCTTTTTGATTGGCATCAAGAAAAATCGACAATCCCGTATACAGAAACGGGAAAAATTTCGATCCCATAGTGCGCTTCATCAGGTCAATCTGACGATTCACGATGATTGGCTCGCCATTGGCCACAATTTTGGCACCAGAAAATTCTGTCGTCTGTGCAAAAATTTGAGAAAAATTCGCAAAAACAACAGAAAAAATAAGCAAAAATGTAGTAAATTTTTTCAAAAGTTTTGTTCACATATTCTATCCAACAGCTCCATAAATAATCGCCAAAACCGCATTGACAAGCGGAAATGAAACCAGTGCCACAATCAGCCCGATGAGCGCAAAAATCGCCGTATCTTTCGCAGTTTTGAGGCGTTCGCCGTCGCCATAAGCAGTCGTATACATCACGCCAGAAACTACGAGCGCCATCACTGCAAAAAGCGCTCCATATCGCATAAATCCAGACGCAAGCTCCAGAACACGTTCACGAAAATTATCTTTTCCATCTGCTGAATTGATGGAATTATTTTCAATCGAAATTCCGCTCGTTCCACTCGCACAATCACGCAAATTTCCCACAATCGTATCAATCCGCTGAGAACCAGCCTCCGTTGTCACATGACAATTTGTCTGCGCTGCCAAAGTGATCCATGGGAAGAGCAATATCATCACAAGAATCAATATTTTAAAAATTTTCATATTAACCAATATTAAGCCGAGAAATAAGAGAAATCACGAAAGCCGAGAGCATAATCGTTATAATCGCAATAATCGAGTACAAAACTGCCGTCCAGGCCTGTTTCATCTTGGCTTCGTCACCATCAGCCGTGAACAAATCGTACGCAATGTACAGCCCACAACCAACCGCTACAAGCGGCAAAATCACTTGCAACAAAATTTTCTGAATAAACGCCAAAAAATGAATCACCGCATTTTTCCCATCAACCGGAATATCAATGGATTCTTTCGGTGGATCCACCTGAAATCGTTGAAGTTTACTTTTTTCGGCGCTAGAAATTTTTTCAAGTGTTGAGCGCTCTTTGGAAGAATTATCAGATTGCGCATTAGTCAAATTGGTTGTCGCCAAAAAAACTGACACCAAAGCCAAAATCGCACACGAGATTTTGAGGAAAAATTTTTTCATAAATTATTTGAAGGAAAGATTGGAAACAATTTGCACGATGAGAAACGCACCACCAGCGAGACCTACACCAACAAGCGCATAGATCAAAATATTTCGCGCTTCGTCGAATTTTTGTGCGTTTCCGACAGAAAGAAACATTTGAATTCCGGCCCAAGTCGCCGCAATAATTGCCAAAACAGCCGTAATCCCAATCACATAAGCGATAATATTTGGCAAAACACCGAGCACATCACTCGCCTCAGTTGCCTGCCCAGCACCACTCGGAGCACCAGGAAGTTGTCCTGTTGGAGAAATCACTTGTGGAGCCGCAAATGCCATCATCGGCACAAAAGCTGCGAACAAAGCGAAAAATGAATTTTGGAAAATTTTTTTCATACTAGTTTTTTTGAAAATTTTGAAATTATGAGAAAAAACTCGCAATCACCGAGATAATCACCCACGAAAGAAACGCGACAAGAATCGCAATAAGATTATATTTGATAATATTTTTCGCGCGGCCAGCAAAATCCCCATCCGAAAACGAAAAAATATAAAAATATCCAGCGATGATGAGCGCCACACCAGCAAGCAACGGAATAATCGTAAGGAGCAGATTGGAAATTGAATTCATAATTCCTAAAAAAAGCCCTTTCCAGCCTGTTTGTGCTGGACGATTATTCGCAGAATCTGAAGTTTTCACGCCGTGATCAATCGGATCTAGTTGCGAAAGATCAATCCGAAAACTACCACTTCCAAAATCCATTGATTGTTGAGCAAAAATTTCAGAATTTGAAAACGAAAAAATCGCCACAAATGCCAAAAACACGAGCAAAATTTGATGTCACAATGTCCGGAAAAATCGTGATTTCATAAAGAAAAATTTATATTTCGTTTTTATGCTATCACAATTTTTAAAAAAAAGCAAACATTAGAATTGCAAAAAATCAATTTTCCGTTACAATGAAGGCCAATTTTATTTTTTGAATTATGAATCCACTACTTATCGCTATTATTGTTGTAGGACTTATCCTCATTACTCTTGTTATGCTTCAGTCGAAAGGAACAGGCCTTTCTATCGTTCCTGGATCAAATGACTTTGGAAAATTTGAACGACGCGGACCAGAAAAAACACTTCACATCATTACAATTTCTCTTGTTGTAATTTTTGTTGCATTGTGCATCGGATACTACTTTTTCGCATAATTTTGCAGAAATTATTTTCTAAAAATTAAACCATGAAATCCTTCCTACAATACCGAAAAACAGCACTTCTCGTGTGTGCGGTTTTATGTAGTTTTTTTGTTGTGCACTTGGTGGGCGCGTATATTTATAGTGGTGGGAAATATGTCGGGCTTCCTGGTGGGGGTGTTTCCGTGGGTGTCGTTTCTGATTCCAACCCCAATCCACTGAATCCACTTTTGTACGGAAGTGGAAAAATTGACGATACACTCTACAATCTTCTTTTCCGAAGCCTCATTCGCTACAATCCTGCGACAGAAATTTATGAATGAGATTTAGCGTATTGTGATATTAAAAATATTTCAGAAATCACTTGCAAACTCACTGATGACGCGATTTGGTCAGACGGAACAAAAGTGACGACTGAGGATGTTGTAGCGACTTTTGAAGCATTCAAAGAGCATGCGACCACAAGTGCGATGCGAACAGTTTTTTCGAATGCAAAAGTAAAATCTGGCGATGATAACACCATCGTCATCACTTCTGCCAGCAAAAACTATAATATTATCGAGGCACTTTCGTATCCAATTGTTCGAAGTGATGTAATTGATCAAATCAAAAATAATCGCCTCAAAAAAGAAAGCTATATCACTTCTGGGCCATTTATTTTTGAGGATGAAACGGACGATAGTGAATATAATTATCATAATATTGTGCTTGCCAAAAATCCAAATTATCAAAAAACGGTTTGGCTCAACAATATTCGTCTCAAAATTTTTCCAGATTTGGCGACGCTTCAACGCGGAATTTCTGTCGTAGAAATCGTGATTCCGCCACTCTCTCAAGAAAATCTCAATCTCTCATCGAGTTTCAAAAAAATTGATGTGAGAAATTATGAATTTTATGGAAATTTCTTGAATACTGACCGAATGGATCCAAATTTGCGAGCGATTTTGGTAAATTATTTGTCAGCAAGATTCAAAGAAAATGGACCCGAAGTAGCCAATCAAATCGCTACACAATCAATATTTTTGAGTGGCGCGAGCGTAACAGGAAAAACGGAGCTTCCAATGAGCCTTCAGGATTTCATGAATGACAAGGGCTACAAGAAAAAATGATCACTTCTCAACGATGCGTACGCTATTGAGACGACACTTACAAGTGGTGCAAAAATCCCAAAAATGCAATATTTCCGAAATGGAAATGCTTATGCGATTTTGTATAGTGATGATCCGGTGGGCGAAATCAGCCTCAACGGTGTGGTACCAAATACCACAACTTCTGTGACTATCAATGGCTATACTTTGCAAGAATATTCTGCCGGAAGTACAGCTTTTGTCTACAAAATCTCGACGGCACTTGGAACTATCAAGGACGGGAAAAATACCTACAATCTCGAATTAACACAAAAAGATGGTTCAGTACTCAAAGAAACGCTCACCATCTATCACACAACGGACAAAGAAAAAATGGAAGAATATAAAAAATCCGTCAATGAGGAACTCCTTGCTGAACTCAATAGCGCCGAAAAAATTGCTGAGCGAGAAACTGCCAAACAAGAAAAAATCGCAAAAATCCAAGCACTCGAAGACAATCTGTATTACAATGCGGATTATGAGCCTTTTTCATTAAAACTCACCTTTGTGTCCGATCGTGAAGCATCGCTTACTTATGCAGATTTTACGATTTCAGCAATTCGCCAGCTTGGCATCGTGGTGGAATCTGATCCCATCGATACCAAAGGCCTTGACGCCATGATTAAATCAGGTGAAAAAAATTATGATATGATTATTGTTGGCGTTCGTTCACCGAATACGATTGCCGATCTAGGAACGGCATTTTTCTCATCAGAAAACGGAAATCCAAATTTTTCAAATATTACAAGTAAAAATTTTGTAGATAATTTCAAAGAACTCAAAAATACCGCTGACAAAGGCGCAGCTGATGAGCTCAAGCAAAAAATTATTGATTTTATGAATGAGCAGAATTTTTATCTACCAATTTCGCAGCCAGTTCATAAAATTTATATGCATATGGATGTCAAATGAATGCATATGCCTGATATTATCCCGAATACAGGGGCGCTCGCATATGTTTTTGACACACTCAGTAAACGCGAAGAATATCAGAAAAATACCGAAGGAAAAAATATTTCAGGATTTTTCTCTTGGTTCGCGGAAACTCTTTCTTCTCAAAAAAACTAATGAAAGAAACAATTGTTCAAAATGCCTGGGGACTTGTAAGCCAATTTCATTCCTTAAAAAAGCTCAACTTTTTGCCATCAGCTTTTGGGATGATTTGGCTTTTAATGATTTTAGTATATCAGGTGACATTTGCGCTCGCAACATCGTTCAATAAAACTGATGATGTCTGGAATTTTCTCAAACACTTGCCGAACGAACCGTATTTTATTTCGCTTGTTATCGGAGTGGTGCTGATTTTTGTGTTTTATAGCCTCCTCAATCCAATAGCAAAAGGAGGAATGATTCACATGATGCACACATATCGCCAGAATGATGGTGAAAAATTTCATCGCTCGTGGCAAGGTTTTTTTGACGGACTTTCGCATTTTTTACCAATTTTTGAAGTACAAAATATCACAGCCATTTTTACACCGCTCACCATCATCACTTTTACGATTTTTTTGTTTCGAATCACGGATTCTGGGCTTCATGCAACGATAGGAATTGTGATGTGTGTGTATTTTTTGCTCGCGTTTTTACTCAATATGTGTTTCGCATATGCGCCATTCTTCATTATTTTTGAAGGAAAAAAAGCACGAGAAGCGCTCGCAAACTCAACAGCAATGGCAGTCGGAAATATTAATATCACGGCTCGACTTTATTTCACAAATCTTCTCCTCTATTTGCGAGTTTTGTTCATTGGAGCGCTATTCCTACTGATGCCTTTCATTATTTCAAGTGCGCTCGCATATTTTACGATTATCAGTGTCAAAATTATTTTTCTTGTGATTTTTTCACTCATTTCCATTATTTTGTTTGTGTTTATTGTCTATCTCAACTCTGTTCTCGAAATTTTTATTTTGGCAGTTTGGTACGAAGCGTATCTTGCCTGCAAGGAAGAAATGGTTTTGAATCAATAATAATCCCTTCTGGGATTTTATTTTTTGAGAAAAATTTGACAAACAAATATATTTGAAATATAATCTATTTGCTTTATTTTTTAAATTAAAATATGTATTATTATAATTCTGTAACGCTTCCATTTTTGCAACTCAGCGCACTCGCAGAAATTCTTGAAAAAATTGATGCGGAACGCAAAACAAAAAATATTTCTGATGATGAACTTTTGGGGCTTCGCCTGATTGATGATATGTTTACTTTTGGGAAACAACTTCGTTTTTCTATTGACAAAAGCGTTGCGCTCGCGGAAATTTTCACAGGAAAAAATGCACCAAAAACAAGCACTGAACACGCCACGCTTGATGCTTACAAAAAAGAAATTTCAGAAAATCTCACTTTTTTAAAAAATCTTTCTGAAACTGATTTCACAAATCCTGAAGAAAAAACTTTTTCTCATCCGATTTTCTTTCCAGAAGAAAAATTGATTGGGTCGGACATTATTCCTTTTTTCTTCGCCAATATGTATTTTCACACCACTACGGCGTACGATATTTTGCGACATTTTGGCTTTCAAATTGGGAAAAAAGATTTTCTCGGAACACAAGTTTTCGCTAAATTACAAAAATAAAATCCCCTACTTCGGGGATTTTTTAGTATTTAAAAATTTTTTCACCATATACTCACCATCTAGTGCGTATCCGCGCTTCTCATAATACCCGCGCACACCAACACCAGAAATTACAGCCATTTTTTCGATAGTTGGATATTTTTCTCGAATAATTTTTTCAGCCTCGGCAATCATTTTTTTTCCAAAACCCTGATGCTGACCAGAATGATCACCCGTAAAGCCCACTGGAATCTGATCTCCAAAAACATGGATTTCGCGAATAATCGCGGCATTTTCGAGTTCTGAAATAAAATGTTTTTCACGAGAAAAATACTGCGATGGCACTCTCAAGCGCAAAAGCCCAAAAATTGTTCGGTCGTTTGGGTCAATCATTTGCAAAAAATATTCATGCCCATCAGAGGCTTCATAAAAATCAATTTCCAAAATCGCGTCATCAGGAGAATTCCCTTTTGCACGAATCTCGCGCGCAGAAATATCATGGCGCTTCAATCCTCGCGCACGCATGGCAACTTCGGTCACTTGGCGCAAATTGGCCGTTTTGGATCCTGCCAAAATCTCATGCGCGGGAATATCACGATACATGCGATTGAGACGCACATATTCTGGCAAATACGACTGCAATTCCGCCATCAATGGAATCAATTCCTTGTCTTCATACGGCTGAAATTTCCCATCTTCCCAAAGTTTTGTGAGCTCAGAATTGGGCGTTACGACCATTGGATAAATTTTAAGTTCATCAGGTCGAAAATTCTGGTCATCAAAAATTCGCTTCATCGCGGATTTGTCGAGTTCGGGCGTCGCACCAACCAAGCCAGGCATCATATGTGCCACCACTTTAAAGCCCGCATCTTTGAGCAATTTGGTTGCAAAAATTGACTCAGCATTCCCATGACCGCGCAAATTTTTCTCATTGATATCATCATGCGTGGTCTGATAGCCAATTTCTACACGTGTGATTCCATAGCGACGCAAACGCTTGATCTCTTCAATTGTGATCCAGTCTGGGCGCGTCTCAATCGCCATTCCAATCACGCGACTTTTCGCTGTTTCATTGCGTTTTTTGGCTTCTTCAAGCGTTTGTGAAAGCTGAAGATCTTCATTTTTTGTCGTTTTTTCTTCAAATGGTGAATATTTCCCATTTTCTGAAAAATTATGCTCTTTTTCAGAAAAAAGCGTATGCGCATCGTAAATATTTTTTACAAAATCTTCCTGATATTTTTGCGGATACACGCTCCAAGTTCCGCCAATAATGCGCACATCGCACTTAGAAATCGCATTTCCCGTGATTTCTAATGAGCGCAGGCGATTTTGTACTTGCAAAAATGGGTCAAACGCGTTCATCTCAGCGCGTTGTACGGCCGGCTCGTCAGAAATATAACTTTTTGGCAAACCATCGTATGTCGGACAATAAATACACTTTCCAGGGCAACCCCAAAATTTCGTCAAAAGCGAAATGACTGAAACGCCCGAAAGTGAGCGAACCGCGCGCTTACGAAGCACTTTTCGAATACGAAGCTCATCTTCAATTTTTCCCGATTTTATAAGCTCGGAAAATCTATTAAGCAATGAAATATGGCTTGGTCAAGTAGGAATTTTGTATTCCGCAAGAATTTCATTTTTCAGGCGATGAAATTGTTCTTTTTCGGTAATTTTTTTATCATCAGCGAGCGCAAATAAAATTCTATCTTCAATGTGAAAATTTGATTGGTTGGACATATGGTTTTTGTAATGCGGAAAATTATATGAAAAAAGAGGTTTTTTGCAAAAATAAAAATTTTGTGATAACATATCCAAAATCATTTTATAATATGGAAAAATTTCACGGAATGTCATTTTTGTTTGAACATGCTGATATTTTTATTTTTTTAGCACTCAGTTTTTTTATTATTGGCGTTGTGTCAATTACAACGAGTCTACACAGCATTGATGAAAATCTCAAAAAAATTGCAAAAAATCTCGAAAAATAAAAAACTTCCCTCTGGGGAAGTTGTTGTTTTCAAGTGGCGGAGAGACAGGGATTCGAACCCTGGAGCCCTTGCGGACTGCCGGTTTTCAAGACCGGTGCATTCGACCACTCTGCCATCTCTCCAAGATGTTGTCGAAAACAGTGCACGCAGTATATAAAAAATTTTGGATTTGTCAAAATTTTTTTTGATTTTTCTCAGTTTAAAAATTTTTTGAAAATATTTTCCTAGCACGCACCGCATCTCGAACATTTTCCCGCTGATCTCTGTCATGAAATTTGAGCATATCTTGCGAAATAATCACACCACTCGGTCGCCCCATGTTTTCCCAATTTCATCGCGTTTTTCGTTCGCCAAAAAATCGAATAATCGCATTGAAACAATAATGCCAAAAAAATATTTTTCGCGATTTTCCCGAAAATTTCACAAATTGAAAATTTTCTTTTTTTTGATTTTCGTCGATTTGAACCCAAGAATTTTGCTGCAAAAATTGTTCGTACGAATCATCAAAATCCAAAATTGGCTTCAAAAAATATACCCAAAAATACAAATAAATATCGTCTTTTATCGCGATTTTACTCATATTTAAAGCATTTTCTGTTGCAAAAAATGACAAACAAAAATTGCCCGCAATATCGTCTCATTTTCGCCAAACTCATTTTCGCCAAAATTTGAGCGTCACAAAAAACCGGACATACCAAAGCATTTTTGGCTTCGTAACAATAAAAAGATCGATATCAGAATGCTCATTAGTGGCGAACATCGACAAAGAATTACAAATTCCAATCATCGAAATGCCACGAATATTCTGAAGTGTTGAAATATATTTTTCTGCGCGCAAAAAAAGCTCTTTCTCGTGAAGATTTGGAATATTTTTGATATTCATTGATGCGATAAATTGGTCTTTTTGATTGTGCATTATGAAAGGTTTTTAATCGCCAATTTTACTTTTTCTGCGAGTGGAAGCGAGTCATCGAGTGTAGCCACAATCGCCTCTACACGAGATTTTTCGTATCCCATGCTCACGAGTGAGCTCACAAGTGGAGTATCAGGCGCGGCTGGCGTTTTTTCTGATGTTGATGGATTTTTAGCAAAATTAATCGAACCTTTGAGATCCACGATAATTTTTTGCGCCGTTTTTTTGCCAATTCCAGGAATGGTGGCGAGCAATTTATCATCTTCGGTCTGGATGGCATTCATAAGGGCTTCACCGCCCAATCCAAGCATATTCAGTGCTGTTTTTCCGCCAATTCCAGAAACTTTAATCAGATTTTTAAACAGATTTCTCTCGTCAATCGTTGCAAAACCAAACAAAACCTGACTCACATCAGTGATATGATGATGAATCCAAGCAGAAATCGCCTCATTTTCACGAGCGACTGCTACAAGATTTGGCGACGCAAAAATCTCGAGCCCCAACCCTGTATTCTCGACCAAAATCGTGATATTGATGCCATCGATATTAATGACTTTTCCAGAAAGATATGCAAACATAGAAAAAATTTTTTACATTATATGGTTTTTTGATAAAATAGCAAAATGCAACACACAAAAAAACACATTGACTGCTTCGTGAATGTTATTGACAATTTTGGTGATATGGGATGTATCCTAGAATTTTGCCTTTATTATAAGAAAAATTATCCTCAAAATTATCATTTTTATATCTTTACCAATGATCAAAAATCACTAATGCAAATATTTGCATTAAATAATTGTGTCGAAAATGTGTCGATCTATGATGTCAAAGATTGGCGAAAAATGAGTGATTTGGCGATTTCTTTTTTGCATGCAGATTTCCCAAAAAAGGCTTATAAAAAGGTTTTTCGCGTGGATTATTTGTCATTTGATGAATCTTGGCTCGCGCACAATGGCGATGAGCACTTTTTATCAAGCGAGGATTTTCGAATTTTTGAAATGATAATTTCCCCTCAAAATCGTGGCTCTTGATTATTGCCAATATTTGCAATAAATGAAAAACGTGATGAAATAGAGAAAAAATGGCGTTTGTCGAAACAAAAAAAATGGATGTCGATATTTGCATATGATGACACTTTGGCGAAAATTGATTTTGCGGATATTCCTGAAAATTGGCAAATTATTTTTTTTGGACAACAAAAAAACGAAAAAAAATTTCGCGAAAAAAATCCTCACCTCGGAGAAGGCGTCATTTTTCTTCCCTTTGTTTTAGTGCAAGAAATGTATGAAATTTTTCATTTTTCTAACGCAATCATCACGCGCGGCGAAGTGAGTTTTTCGCAAGTTTTGCAAATGAAAAAACCATTCTTGTGGGATATATATCACGAAATTGGCGGGTTTCCAACGAAACAAAGCGAGGATTATTTGCGTTTTATGGATTTTAGTAATGAAACACAAAAATTACAAAAAAAATTATGGAATGACGAGGGACAAATTTCAATTTGAAAAATTGTAGAAAATCTTTACAATGAGCCGAGTTTTACTCAAAATCGTGAGTACAAAAATTTTTGCGAGGAAGTCAAAAAATATATTGACAATTTTGAGAATTCTATATAATAGGCGTACTCGTCTGTCAGTGTAGCTCAGCTGGTTAGAGCACAGGATTCATAACCCTGAGGTCGGCGGTTCAAGTCCGCCCATTGACACCATAAGCATCTAAAATCAAGATGTTAAGGTATACTTTGTTAAAAAGATGTACCTTAACATCTTTTTATTTTTTCCGAACTTGTAACACAAGAACATTTGAGGCTCTGCAAGTAGTCGCAAGACTTGACTGAAAATCGGATTGAAAAATAAAACGCATATCAAAGCGAAAAATGTTAAAATATTTCTACTGTTGTAGATTTTTAAAAAAAATTATTAAAAATTAACAAAAAAATCCTAATTTTATTCCCTGAACTTTAATAAAAAAGAACGAATAAAAGAGGATTTGGAAAGTCTAAAAAGCAAAAGTCCGCGAAAATGCGGACAAAAACAAAAAATGTATAGACACTGTACACAAAACTTGCAAAAAAGCAAGTTTTTTTATTTCAAAAATCGCTTATGAAAAAACTTATTTTCTTTTTTATTCTTTAAACTTTTCAAAAAATGGAACCAATCCTAATGGAAATCGTCAAACACAGTCCCACCCTTGGAATTATGGGGCTTATGTTATGATACTTCGCGAAGCGTAATGAGGTCAAAGACAACCGCATACAAGAAATTCAGAACGAGGTTGTAAAACTCGTACAAGAAGTCAAAAACGAAATGAAAGAAATACTCAAAACTCAACAAAGTGATTTACTGGAAGTTATTAAAGAAACACAAACGGTTATCATAAATAACACTCTTGCAGTGAATGAAATGAGAAATACTATTGAAAAAAATTCACAAAAAAATATTCAATATTGAGTTTTTTATATGGAAAATATGGAATTTTTACAACAAAAAATCCTCATTTAAGAGGACTTAATAACAATCGTTTCTCGATTATATGAAGATGAGGGTAAGATTTATCATGAATAAACCTATAACTCATCACAATATTTCACAGGCAAAATGGTATCTACAATGGGCGAGGTAATTTCTCGAAGCAATCCCCAGTACAATGTATGTAAGAGATCATACTTATCTCTAAAAAGCTCAGGATTGCTCAGAGATAATTGTTGATACATAACAATTCTACTCCATATAGTGTATAAATATTCGCTACTATTTTCAAAATCTGCAACGAGTGTGCGGTCGTAGCATGGGGGCGCATACTTATAACGACTCACAATATCCTGAGATAAAACTTCTATAAAAGCAGGAAAGATAAAATAAGAAAAAATAACCATAAGCACAAATATTCCCCTTTTTTGATTTAGTTCGACAAAAAAGGGATGAGAACTAAAAATTTACATTATAATATACTTTTTTTATGAATTTACAAGAATTTATTAATACCTATCTCGGAAAACGAGTAGATCCAAATGGAGAAGATCGGGGACATTATCAATGTTTTAATGATAATAAATTTCCTTGATGTCATCAGTGTGTAAGTCTTGTTCAGTGGTATGTGCAGGTAGTATGGGAAAAAACAAGACCATATTGAGATGCAAAAAGGTTGGTTACTAATCTCAGTCGCAAAGAATATGATGTTATTTTTCCGTCATCAGGACAAAAGCCACAAAGCGGGGATATTATTTCTTTTTGAGCAGTTGCAGGAAATCCATATGGACATATTGGAATTGTGGTATCACTAACGCATGAAGGATTTAAGATGTTGGAGCAAAACGGATGAAGCGGAGATGGCTACGGAGAAGGCAATAATGCTATTCGCATTGTAAGTAAAAGTTATAATAATGTGGTGGCTTGGGCTCGCCCAAAAAATCTCAATAACCCACTTTCTCGAAAAAATATTGCAAGCAGAATCTTTAAATCCCTTGCATGAGGTGAACAAAAAAATGGGAAAACTGCTTGAGATATTTGGAGTGGAACAAATCCTGATAATATCGCCACTCGATATGAGGTTGTTCAAATGATAAAAAATTACTTTGCAAAAGTATTTGGAAGAAGTATCGATGAAACAAGAATATGGAATAGGGATCGCCCCAATGATATGGTGAGTGAATATGAACTTGGTATTATGATTGGGCGAGCTGGAAGTATATAAAAATATTACCGAAATTGTGACTTATATTTAAAAATCCTCGAAGCAAGTTGCAGAAGTGATTGGGAGGGATTTTTTGTAGAAAATTTGATTATAATTCCCTCGAATTCGAGGGAATTTAAAACCACCACATTTTGTGGTATTTTTATTAAAAAAAGTACAAGAAAAAAATATTTCACAAAATTCACTTGACAAGTCAATCAAAAATGTATTGAGAAATTTGACAAATGTATTATATTAGTATAATATAAATGTATGAAAAAAGATGAATTACAACAATTGCTTATTAATAAATGACTTCACCAAATAACAAATGATGGGGATATTATTGTTGTGGATCCATGGAAAATTGCAAAGGATAATAACATAAATGTTTATTTTGCTGACTTAGCTGGACACTTTCAAGATAAAGATGCTTCGGGCTTAATTCAGAAAAAAAATGGCGTTTTTGAGATATATATAGAAGAGACTCATCATATAAATAGACAAAGATTTACACTTGCACATGAGCTTGGTCATTATTTTTTACATATGCAATGAAAAGATGCTGAAAATATCTTTTCAGATAACAAGGAAACCATCTTATTTCGTAACGGAAAAATAGATAGATTCGAAACAGAAGCGAATGAGTTTGCGGCAGAATATCTTATGCCTGAAAAGGTTGTTAGAGAGCAATATGAAAAATATGGAATTACAGAGCTTTTGGCCGGATTCTTTAAGGTTTCAAAACTTGCAATGGCAATTCGTATCAATAATATAATGGGCGATGAATAAGGGAAAAAAAGAAATACAGAATATAGACAATCCTAAAAAAGCCGAAATTAAAGAAAATAATAATATAGAACTTCCGCATATTGACCCTCATAATCTTGCTGAATATCTGAATAGAATAGGAAATGTTGAATGAGAAGTAGAAAAAGATAAAAATGAAATCAAAAGAATTTCAGAAAAATTAGATTTACATATTACAGCACTAAATCAGAAGGCTGATGTAAGTTATAATATTGTGATAGGAATATTTTTTGCAATGATGCTCTTTTTAGCGGGCTTGTTATATTCTCATATTGATATTGTTCTTGATTTGAAGAATACTATCAATCTCCAACAAGAACAAATTAAAAGCCTTGAAGATGATGTTAAAGATTTGGAAGATATAGTTAAAAAATATTTTATAAAATAAAAAAATCCCCCTACTTTGGAGGGATTTTTTAGTTCGTTACAAATTGTCACAGGGTGGGCTATAATTTCCATTTCAATTTTATCGTTTCGCAGCACGGTATCACGCCTGCTCAGCTTCAAATGAAGTAGCAAAGCAGTATTCTGCTTCGGTTTTTTCATAATCTCTTTGTCATTTTGAATGATAAATTTTTTCTCAACTCGAGTTGATATTTCCCTTAATCATATCACCACAATCTTTTCCATTTTGTGATTTATATGATGTTTTTTGTGGGAAATTTTGCGAATTATTATTTGTAGTATTTGTTGTTGTATTAAAAGTTGTATTAGTATTGGTTGGTAATGTAGAAATACTTGTTTCTGTCGCTTTTTTTCTCTCACCACCACAGGTATGACTTGCCCAAAGTCCGATATTTGAATTTTTAAGAGAATTTTCAATTTCCAAAAGTTCTCTGTAATTACTCGGCTCAATTTCACCACGATATACCCAACCGTAACCATTTTTGAGCATTGTTTTTGCTATACTTTCGCCATTAACGAACACTTCTGCCAAATCTCGTTTGTATTTATCATTTCCGTGATAAATAATTTCTACATTCGTACCGACTGGTAAATATTTTTTCAAAAAATCACTTGCCTCCTTTCCATAACATTCAATATAGCCAAATCGAGTATCAAAACTTTCTGGTGCATCGAATCAGAGAATTCGAAGTGTTTCTATTTCTCATTCAGCATTTCGAACTTTGATAGTGTCGCCGTCTGATACTGCAATAACAGTGGCACTATTTTTTGTAAAATTATTTTCTGAAAAATTTTTATTTTCATCAAGAATTTTTTGGTAATTTTGCAAAATAGTTTCACGATTTTCTCGAATTGTTTTCCAAGTCATTTTGGCAAATTCGCCACGACTGACATTGTTATTTGGCCCAAAAGTTCCGTCTGTATATCCGCCGATGATTCCATTATTTTTTGCAAAATTGATATAATTCGCAAAAATGGAATTTTTATTTACATCGATAAAATTATTTTCGATTTTTGTATTTTCGAGATTTACGCCAATATTTTTCAAAATGATATACATCGCAAAATCACGGGAAATTTTGTTATTATTTGTAAAAATTTTTTCAGTTTGAGAAAATTTATTTTCATAAATATTTCTGAAAAAATCTCACTCATTTTGGTTGGCTGGAATTTCGGTTTTTCCGTTTGCTGTATTATTTGAGATTTTTAAAGCTTCAAAAAATGAAACTGAATTATTTGGGCGACATTTTCCATCGCTATAACCAGAAATCAATTTTTCATTTACCATATTTTCGATAAATGGCTTGAATTCTGAATTTTGTACATCAGAAAAAGCAAATGTTGAAAGCGGGAAAAATCCGAGAAAAATTGCAAGAAAAAATTTTTTCATAATTTTTTTTAAAAACAAATTTCAAAAATTATACACATTTTTCAAAAATTATACACATTTTTCAAAAATTATACACATTTTTCAAAAATTACAACAAAATCCAACAATTCCCTTTTTGAGGGATTTTTTTATTATTAAAATAATATTTTTTGAAAATTTTTTATGAGCTCAAATTTGCACGAAATTATCATAAAGCTCAAAGATGAAGCTACGAAAGGAATACAAAAAATCGAATGAAATTTTGCGGGCCTGAAATCGAGCATTGAAAGAAATCGTGAAGGACTTGAGAGCTTACAGGTGGCGGAAGTTATTGGGAGGGATTTTTTGCAAAAATACCATAATCTTAAAAAAACATAATAGCCACAAAGAACGAAAAAAATACAACAATCGTATAATTGTGGCTATTATTATTTTGCAAAATTTATCACTATGACCTATGAAGTGCATGAATTTCCGAATGAGGAAAAAATCCTGAAACAAATCCGAGAAGAATACGACGAGGGGTATAATCATGTATTACCGAAGCGACTCGCAAAAAAAGATGAAATCAAAGATTATGTCGAAGCGAGCGAGAAAAAAGTCAAAGACCGCAGTATTTACACTTTTATGCAGGCATATATGAGTGTGATCTACACAGGAATACACTCAGTACGATGGTCGGGCGATGGCGGACGAATGAGCGAAAAAGCGGAAAATCTGAACGAAGTGGCCGAATTTGATTACAAAGAAATGGGTATGGCAGAAAAAGATTATCAGTGGATTTGGGAAAGTATTTTTTATGGTGTGGGAATACAATTGCAAGACGGATTTGACCGCACGACCAAAACCCCAAAATTCCGAAATATTTCAGCATTATCTTTTATTGCTGACCCGTATTTTACGGATTTTAATATTTCAGGGCACAGATACTTCGGATTTGACATGGAAGTAACGATGTACGAAATGCGACAAAAAGCTTGGAAAAATATCGATTTGGTATCTAAAAAAGGATTCAATAATGAAGAAAGTTATCGAAATCATGTAGAACAATACAGGAGTTATGAACAAAAAGAATGAAGTGATGGTGTATTCAATATCTACTATCACTTTACAGAATTTGACTGAAAAAACATTTCGTTGTGCTGGCAAATAATCTCAACACTATTCTTTATAACCCTGAGGTCGGCGGTTCAAGTCCGCCCATTGACACCAGAAAAAATCAAAAAACACCTTC
>ERZ773267.742-NODE-742-length-20319-cov-3.710225_pt1 | contig 20319 bp, 18 predicted proteins | sample MGYA00511959_ERZ773267 | MGnify/ENA primary metagenome ERZ773267 (study PRJEB29015, sample SAMEA2738165) | human oral metagenome | biome: human oral; feature: human-associated habitat; material: saliva | place: China | collected 2240 ... | reverse complement strand
CCTACCAGGTGAACAAGGCGCGTCTCGTCGAGAAGATCGCCGACCTCGTGCGCGAGATCGAGACGGGCATGAAGAATGCCGTGCAGGCGGGCGACACGAGCACGACGAGCGTCACGGACGGCAAGCAGGCTGTCGAGGACGCGGACGCCGTGTTCAACGAGATCTTGCGCTCCATCGAGACGCTTTCTGCAGGCATCAAGAGGATCGCCGACAATATCCGTGAAGTGGCGGCGGGCACCGACAGCATGAGCGAGAGCGTCGCGACCGTGCGGCGCGTATCGGAAAAGAGTGCGGATGAAACGCAGTCGATTTCCGCCTCGACCGAAGAGCAGTCCGCGTCGGTCGAAGAGATCGCCGCTGCAAGCCGCGCTCTCGCCAAGCTGGCGGAGGAGCTGATGTCCGAGGTCGGGAAATTCAAGCTGAAATGAAGGAGAAAAGGCGCGGACTGCGAACGTCCGCGCCTTTTCTTGACGCAGCAGGAAGCCTGGCCGATCCGTCTGCGCCTATGGCTTGACTTCTCGGGGCTTCATGGTAAACTTGCCGGACATATGTTCAGCCGCGAAGCGGTGCGGCAGGATTTGCTCTCACTGTCGCTTTTGGCGATAGCGTCATCAAGGAGGCACGCTGTACATATGTCCACCCGCCTTAATGAAAGTTCGCCAATCAGTCAGCGTCCTTCGGGCTTGACTTCTTGGACTTTCATAGTACAATAAAAGAAGAATGACGGACTGTGGGAGATGGAGGAGGTTCACTTTTGCTTACGGTTTTGATGGTGCTTGACGCGCTCGTTGCCATACTCTTGATCGCTGCTGTCTTGGGGCAGGAGCCTAAGTCTGCGGGCATGGGCGGCTTCGATGGGGGCGGCGGCGATACGGTGTTCAGCGCGAAGGCGCGCGGCATGGACGCGCTCTTGGCGCGCGTGACGGTTGTCTTGGCGGTGCTCTTCGGTACGATCACGCTCGTGATTGCCAAGATGACGATGTAGGACGGCCATGGGGCGCGGGCATCCGTCTGCGCTTTTCTTGGCGGCTGTTTGCGGCGGACGCTCGGCAGAAGGCCGGGCGTTTCTTTCTATATGCGGGCGCGGTGCAGGGTCTGCTGCATCGCTGCTTTTGGAGGGGGGTGCGGCGATGATCATCAGGGGGGCGGAGCCGTTTCTCCTGCCGGGCGGATCGCACGGCGTGCTGCTCCTGCACGGCTTCACGGGCATGCCGGCGGAACTGCGGCTTCTCGCAGAGGCGCTGCAGGGCGCGGGTCATACGGTGCTCTGCCCGCGCCTTGCCGGGCACGGCACGAGTCCTGAGGATCTGGCGCATACGGACGCCGAGAATTGGTACGATTCGGCGCTCGACGGCTATGCGCTTCTCGCCGGAGTGGCATCGCGCATCTCCGTCATCGGGCATTCGATGGGGGCGCTTCTCGCGCTCCGGCTCGCTGCGGAGAAGGCGGTCGAGAGGGTCGTGACGCTCGCCGCGCCGATCTTCATCGACGAGGGGCGCGGCATGAAGCATTTGCCGCCGCGCTGCGAGTGCGTCGGCAAGTTTCATCCGAAGATGCGGAATCATCTGCGCGATGTGCCGGAGCTTTGCAACGTGACCTACGACAAGATGCCGCTCGTCGCCGTCCACGAACTCGTCGACTTCATCGAGCGCGTCAAGGCGCTCCTGCCGCGCGTCGGCGCGCCAATCCTGCTCGTCCACTCGCTGCACGACCACACGGCGCATCGGAGAAGTCTCAGATACATTTATGACCATGTGGGGGCGGCGCACAAGGAAGTCTTGTGGCTCGTGCGCTCGGGTCATCTCGTGATGCTCGACGCCGAGCGGGGCACGCTCTTTCGGCGCACGCTCCGCTTTTTGGAAGGAAAATAGGGAAGATAGGGAAGGAAACGATTTATGCAACATGAAGGAAGCGACACGGGCGAGGAATACTGCTTCGCCTGTGGTCCGAAGAACCCCATCGGGCTTCATCTGGACTTCCAGCTGACGGACGGCAAGTTCCATGCGCGGAAGACGCTGGCGCCCGAATATCAGAGCTACAGCGGCATCGTGCACGGCGGCATCGTCACGACGCTGCTCGATGAGGCGATGGGCGGCTACCTCTACAACGGGCTTGGCGAACGGGCGGTGACGGCGCGTCTCGCCGTGCGCTACCGCAATCCGGCGCCCATCGGCGAAGAGTTGTTGATCGAGGGCTGGGAGGAGAGCCGCCGCAGGGGATTCGTGAACATGCGCGCGAAGCTGTCGCTCGCTGACGGCACGCTTTTGGCAGAGGCGACGGCAAAGATGGCGCTTGTAGGAGAAATGAATGGAACAGAATGAATTGAAAGAAAGCATCGTGAACTACATGCGCACGGCGGCGTACAAGCCGCTGACGGCGGATGATCTCGCTGCCGCCATGAATCTCACGGAAGAGGGTCTTGCACTCTTCTGGCCGGCCTTGGAAGAGCTGGAAAAGACGGCAGCCGTCATCAAGACGCGCCACGAGCGCTTCGGCGTGCCCGAGCGCATGAACCTCGTCGTCGGCAGGCTATCCATGTCGGCGAAGGGCTTCGGCTTCATCATCCCCGAGGTGCGCGAGAAGGAGACGGACAGCGACATCTTCGTGCCGGGCGTGAGCCTCGGCGGCGCGATGAACGGCGACCGCGTGGTGGCGCGCATCTCGCCGTCGGAAATCGCCGGCCGCTCGCGCGAGGGCGAGATCATCCGCATCGTCGAACGCGCCAATGAACGGATCGTCGGCACGTTCGAGGAAAGCCGCCACTTCGGCTTCGTGACGCCCGACGACAAGAAGATCGGGCAGGACATCTTCATCCCCAAAGGTGCCGTGCATGGCGCGAAGGCGGGCATGAAGGTCGTCGTGCGCGTCACGAAGTGGCCGGCGGGCAGAAGGAACGCCGAGGGCGAGGTGAAAGAAATCCTCGGCCGTGCGGGAGATCCCGGCGTCGATGTGCTCTCCGTCATGAGCCAGTACGGGCTTTCCGAGGATTTTCCCGCCGACGTGGCGGAGGAAGCGGCGTCAATCGAAGACGTCGTCGCGCCCGAAGAGTTCAACGGCAGACGCGATCGTCGAGGCATTCGCATCGTGACGATCGACGGCGAGGATGCGAAGGATTTGGATGATGGCGTTTACGCCGAGCGGCGTGCGGACGGCAGCTTCTTCCTCGGCGTCTACATCGCCGACGTCAGCTGGTATGTGCGCGAGAATTCGCCGCTCGACCGCGAGGCGCGCGCACGCGGCACGAGCGTCTACCTCGTCGATCGCGTGATCCCCATGCTGCCGAAGAAGCTGTCGAACGGCATCTGCAGCCTGAACGCGGGAGAAGACCGCCTCGCGATGGCGTGCGAGATGGAGATCGGTGCGGATGGCCTCGTCAGGAGCTACGAGATCGTGCCCGCCGTCATCCACGTCTATCGCCGCCTGACGTATACGCTCGTGAACGAGATTTTCGCCGAGGATTCCGATGCGGCGAAGAAGGAGAACGCCGACCTCCTGCCGCTTCTTGCACCGCTTCGCGAGGTGCACGATGCGATGAAGAAGGCGCGGCACGAGCGCGGCTCCATCGGCTTCGACGTGCCCGAGATCAAGGTGAAGCTCGACGAGAGCGGCAAGCCCGTCGCTCTCGTCAAGCGCACGGGATCTCTCGCCGAGTCGATGATCGAGCAGTGCATGCTCGCGGCGAACGAAACTGTCGCTGAACATATGGAGAAGAAGGAGCAGCCCTTCCTCTACCGCGTGCACGAGCAGCCGTCGGATGAGAAGATCGAGCGGCTGAACAACCTTCTGGCGACCTTCTCGCTGCACCTCGTGCCGAACGAGGCGGGCGAGGTCGCGCCGAAGGACGTGCAGCAAGTCTTGGAAAAGGTCAAGGGAAGGCCCGAGGAGCGCATTGTCAGCGCCGTTTCCCTGCGCTCGATGCAGCAGGCGCGCTATGCGGATGCGCCTCTCGGCCACTACGGCCTCGCGGCGCGTCATTACACGCACTTCACGTCGCCGATCCGCCGCTATCCCGACCTCATCGTGCATCGTCTGCTGCGCGAGACGTTTGCGACGGGCGCGATTGCAGCCGAACGCCAGGAGCGCTTGCGGAGTATTTTGCCCGAGATTGCCGAGCACGCTTCGGCACGCGAGCGCATCGCCATCGAGGCGGAGCGCGAGACGCAGGATATGAAGAAGATCGAGTACATGGCGCAGTTCGTCGGCGACGCTTTCGATGCCGTGATCAGCGGCGTCACGGCGTTCGGCATCTTCTGCGAGCTGGAAAACGGCGTCGAAGGACTCGTGCACGTATCGAGCATGGTCAACGACTACTACGAGTACCGCGAAGACCTCTACGCGCTCGTCGGCGGCGCGACGCACGTCTCTTACCGCCTCGGCGAGCCAGTGCGCGTCGTGCTCGTGCGTGCCAATATCGCCGAGCGCAACCTCGACTTCATCCTGGAAGACAACGGCGTCTTCGTCGCTGCGAAGAAGCCCGAGGAAGGCGGCGCGAAGCGAGGCGCCCCGACGAAGAAGGGCAGCGGAGCGAAAAAGAATGGACATGGACATGCGAAAAAGGGCAAGGGCGGAAAAGGCGCGAGGGAAAAGCGCACGGCGGAGATCATCGCTGATGTGACCGACAGAGCCCAGGAAAAGAAGGCGGCGCCGAAGGAGGCCGAGCGCGGCGCGGCGCACGGGAAGAAGCGCGGCAAGCCGCAGAAGAGCCGGAAGGCACAGGACGAAGGACGCGGCGCGAAGAAGGCGGAACGATTCCGGCCGGAGAGGCAGAGCGCTCTCGCCGACGAGTCGAGCAGCAGCCGTCCCAAGGCGTTCTGGATGCCGCCGCCGAAGGACTTGCGCAAGAAGGGCAAGAAGTCTGCGCCCAAGCCGGAAAAGAAGCGCCGCCCGCACAACAAGACGCAGCGAGCGACGGCGAACAGCGATTGATGCAGGGATGCTGCAGGAAGCGGCGATTGCCGCATAAGGAAGCAGGGGGAAGCGATGGGACGCAAGAACGACGGCATGAAGATCGTCGCGGAAAACCGCAAGGCGCGTCACGACTATTTCATACATGAAACCTTTGAGACGGGACTTGTGCTGCAGGGCACGGAGGTCAAATCCCTGCGTGCGGGAAGAGTGAACCTCAAGGACAGTTTCGCCTCGATCAAGAACGGCGAAATCTTCGTGGAGAACATGCACATCAGCCCCTACGAGCAGGGCAACATCTTCAACCACGATCCTCTCCGAAAGAGGAAGCTCCTCATGCACAAGGCGGAGATCGTGAAGCTCTTCTCCAAGACGCGCGAGAAGGGCTTCACACTTGTGCCGCTGAAGCTCTACTTCTCGAAGGGCAGGGCGAAGCTCGAACTCGCGCTCGCGAGCGGCAAGCACAATTACGACAAGCGCCGCGACCTCGCGGAAAAGGCCGCCAAGCGCGACATCGAGCGCGCCTTGAAGGATCATGGCAAGGGTCGGTGAATACAGCAAAAAGAGATGGCGTCCGCCATCTCTTTTTGTTGTTCATCTGCCGAACCGTTTACTGTGTGTACCTATGCGAGCAAGCGTAAGGATCAGCATATCGTTTTGCTGTTTATAGATCAGCAGCCAGTCGGGTGAGATATGACACTTGCGGTAACTGCTCCATGTGCCGCTGAGAGCGTGGTCGCGGTTCTTTTCCGGCAAGGGGATGCCGAGAGCCAGCTTTGTGATCACGTCTTCTAAGAGCTTCATATTTTTGCCGCTTTTTTCTGCTGCTTTGTAATCCTTGCGAAATTGTGTCGTTGTTTTGACAATATAGTTGCTTCTCATCTTTTTAAGTCCGCAAAAAGTTCGTCGAGGTCATCGTAGCCCTTTACGCTCGGGTCATTCGTGATTCGTTCGGCTTCAAGCAAGGCCGCTATGGTCTCTTTGTTCGGCTTTTCCAAAGCGATGTCAAAAGGTATGCGTCCTTCGCGCAGGGATTGGCGGACAAAAATTTGAAAAGCGGTCGAGAGGTTCATGCCGAGCTCGGCGAAGAAGATGTCGGCCTGCGCCTTTAGTGCTGCATCCATGCGTATGCTGATGTTCGTTGTAGCCGTGGACATAAATATCAACTCCTTATATATATTATACTGTTTTGCACGAAAAAAACAATGATATGCACGAAAAGTTCAATATAAAATTCCAAGAGGGCAAGCTGAAGATGCAGACCGATTGCCTGCTTTTGATGAAGCGAAAAAGTTTGGTCATGCTTCTTGACATATAAATCGCTATATCGTAATATATAAATATAATGATTTTGGAGTTGATTCTATGGCAGAAGATCAAGAGCTTGTACGCGCGGCGGAGATGCTTAAGGCGCTCTCTCATCCAGTGCGTCTTTGCATCGCACGCGGGCTTTGGCAGAGCGGCGGTTGCAATGTGGCGCACATGCAGCAGTGCCTCGATGCGCCGCAGTCGACGATCTCGCAGCATCTAGCGAAGCTTCGCGCCGTCGGCATCATCGAGGGCGAGCGCAACGGGCTGGAAGTCGTCTATCGCTTGAAGAGCCGGGCGGTGGCGCAGCTGCTCGAAGGGTTGTTTTGCAAGGACAAGGATTATCACGATATGGGCTGAGCCGTGCTCCGACTGCAAGCGGGCGCGATGGCGGAAGAAGAAAGGCGGCATCGATATGGAAACGAGAATGAGTCAGGAGGAGAAGGCGAAGCGCTACGTCATCGTCGGCGGCGTGGCGGGAGGCGCGACGGCGGCGGCGCGTCTGCGACGGTTGGATCAGGAGGCGCAGATCGTCCTCTTCGAACGCGGCGAGCATATTTCTTTTGCGAACTGCGGCCTGCCCTACTATGTGGGCGACGAGATCAAGGAGAGCGAGCGTCTCTTGCTCATGACGCCCGAGCTGTTTTGCGAGCGCTTCGCCGTCGACGTGCGCACGAAGAGTGCGGTCACGCATATCGACACGGCAAAGTGCATCGTCCATGTGGAGACGGCGGGGCAGGAGAGCTATGACGAGCCGTATGACGCGCTGCTGCTGTCGCCCGGCGCGAAGCCGCTGCGCCCGCCGATTCCCGGCATCGACAGTCCGCGCATTCTCGCGCTTCGCAGCGTGCCCGACGCTGAAGCTCTGCGCCGGCTGACGGATCTTCATGCGGAGACGGGACGCGCCGTCGTCGTGGGCGGTGGCTTCATCGGCGTCGAGATGGCGGAAAACCTTCGCGGGCGAGGTCTGGCCGTCACGCTCGTCGAGGCCGCGCCGCATGTGTTGGCGCCGTTTGACACGGACATGGCGAAGATCGCGGAGAAGGAGATGAACGAGAACGGCATCGGGCTGGTGCTCGGCGACGGCGTGAAGGCGTTCAAGGAGACGGCGCAGGGCGTTCTCGTGCGCCTTGCGAGCGGACGCGAGGTAGCGGCGGACTTCGTCGTGCTCGCCATCGGCGTCAGCCCCGACACGGGCTTCTTGCAGGCGAGCGGCATCGCGCTCGGCGAGCGCGGCCACATCCTCGTGAACGAGCGCATGGAGACGAGCGTGCCCGATGTCTATGCCGTGGGCGACGCCGTGATGACGATCGAGCGTTCGGCGAAGAAGGCAGGGGCGCTGCCGCTCGCAGGCTCTGCAAATCGGCAGGGGCGTATCGCCGCCGACAACATGGCGGGCGGGCGGCGCGTCTATGATGGCTTCGTCGGCACGTCGATTCTCAAGGTGTTCGGGCTGACGGCAGCCGCTGTCGGCAAGAACGAGCGCACGCTGGAGCGCGAGGGTCTGCGCTACGGCGAGGATTACCGCGTGGTGAAGCTGCATCCCCTCGCGCATGTCGGCTACTATCCGGGGGCGCAGACGATGACCTTGAAGCTCCTCTATCGTGTGCGCGGCTCCGTCGGCAAGGTTCTCGGGGCGCAGATCGTCGGCGCGGGCGGCGTGAAGGCGCGGATTGACGTGCTTTCCACGGCGATCGCCATGGGGGCGGACGTGGATTTCCTGACGAGTCTGGAGCTTTCCTATGCGCCGCCTTTCGGCGCGGCGAAGGATCCCGTGAACATGGCGGGCTACATGGCGGAGAACGAGCTGGCGGGTCTCGTGCGCTTCCTGTCCGCCGAGCGTCTTAAGGCGGCGAGGGAGGCGGGCGTGCGCGTCCTCGACGTGCGCACGGCGATCGAGCTGCAGAGTGCGCCCGCCGCGTCCGATGTGCAGATCCCTCTCGACGAGCTGCGCGGGCGCGTCGGCGAGCTTGACCACGCGGTGCGCTGGGCGGTGCTCTGCAAGGTCGGGCAGCGAGCCTACAATGCGGTGCGCATCCTCATGCAGGCGGGCTATGAGGCGGAGGTCATCGCGGGCGGCTATACGTCGCTCTCAATGGAGTCGTTTACGGCCTCGCCCGAAGCCGCCGCGCCCCGCGGCAGCGAAGAGGGGCAGGCGGATCTCTGCGGCAAGGGGGCAGGGCAGGCAGAGGCGGCGGAAGAGCTCGACCTCACGGGACTCAGCTGCCCCGGCCCCCTGATGAAACTGCAGAAGGCGATGGAGCGCATCGCGCCCGGCGACGTGCTCCTCGCGCGTGCGTCCGACCCCGGATTCTACGCAGACAGCGCGGCGTGGGCGCAGTCTGCAGGCCACAAGATGCTTTCCCGGCGCAAGGAGAACGGGCTTGTCGTCGTCAAGATCGAGAAGGCGGGCGCAGAGGAATTCGGGACAGACGATGCCTCGGAGGATGGCTAGGCACGCCGCAGGAGAAGTCGAAGAGCGCGGCAGCCTGCCGAAGGGCGTGGCAGGAGAAGCATAAGACGATCGTCGTCTTCAGCGGCGATCTTGACAAGGTGCTCGCGGCCTTCGTCATAGCGAACGGCGCACTCGCCATGGGCAGCAAGGTCACGATGTTCTTCACCTTCTGGGGGCTGAACGCCCTGCGCCGCCCCGAGGGGGCAGAGGTGAAGAAGGGGCTGATCGACCGCATGTTTGGCTGGATGATGCCGCGCGGCAGCCGGGCGCTCGCGCTTTCGAAGCTGCACATGGGCGGCTTCGGCACGCGCCTCATGCGCCATGTCATGAAGCAAAAGGGCATCGAGTCCTTGGAGAGCCTGATGCGGAGCGCCATGGAGGCCGGCGCGGAGATCGTCGCCTGCCAGATGTCGATGGACGTCATGGGCATACGCGCCGAAGAGCTGATCGATGGCGTAAGCTCCGGCGGCGTCGCCGCCTACCTGGCGGCAGCGGAGAAGTCGGATACGAATCTCTTCATATGAAAAGGGGGCTGCCCTGCACCAACGGAACGATGGTGCAGGGCAGCCCTTTTCGTGTGGGCAGCGAATAGACTCAGGGCTCTGCGGATGCCTCTTCTTGCAGCAGCTCCTCCGACTTCTTGCCCGTCATGTGCTCGATCTTCAGCTCGACCATGTTGAAGGCCGGCCAATGCTTCTTGATTTCTGCATCACATGCTTCGGGATGATCGGGATAGTAGGCTTCGCCGAGAAGCTCCGCCGTCCGCCGCTTTTCTTCGTCGCTCGCAAGGACGCGCAGCCTGCCGAAGACGATGACGCTGCGATAGTATGTCGTGAAGCGGCTCGGCACGACGGTATCCTCGGCGATGACGCAGAACGACGCCTTGTCACATCGCTCAATCGCCGTCATCTTGTGCCCGACGCGCGCGGTGTGGAAGAGCAGCCGAGACTCCTCCTCGTTGTAGAAGAAGCTCATGGGCACGGCGTAAGGATAGCCGCTTTCGCCTGCGAGCGCGAGCACGCCCGAGGTTGCCCCCGCGAGGATGCCGCGAGCTTCTTCATCGCTCATCTGTTGTTTTTTGCGGCGCATTTCTCTGAACATGGCAATCGTCTCCTTTTGAGGAAGCATGGAGAAAAGTCGTGCTTCCTTGTGTAGCCTTGTTTCATGTGGGCTTGGCCAAGGGGCTGAGGCGCTTCGTTCCCCCAACACTTGACAACACCCCTACTATATAGCTTACAATAGAAAGTCCAAGAAGTCAAGCCCGAAGGGCGCAGACTGATTGGCTCTTTCATGTAAGGGCGTGCGCACCATGTCCACGAAGTGGACGTTTGTGCGTTAAGCTTACAATGAAAGTCCAAGAAGTCAAGCCCGAAGGGCGATGGCTGATTGGCTCTTCTGGTCAAGCTGCAAAAGGAGAATCTTCATGAACCCATTGGCAAAGCATTTCAGTCTCGGCGGTCTTCTGCGCTTCGCTGCGCCCGCCGTCGGCATGATGCTCGTTATTTCCATATATACGGTGACGGACGGCATCTTCATCGGGCGCTATGCGGGAAGCCTCGCGCTCGCAGCGTCGAACATCGTCTATCCTGCGCTGAATCTCGTATTTGGGCTTTCCATCATGCTTTCTTCGGGCGGCTCGGCGCTCGTTGCCAAGACGCTGGGTGAGGGCGATGCGGCATTGGCGAGAAGCCGCTTCACGCTGCTCGCCGTTGTCGGCACAGTGCTCGGCATATTGCTCGCAGGCACGGTGTTCCTCTTCATGGAGCCGATATTGGCGCTTCTCGGCGCTTCGTCCGAGCTTTATGCCGACTGCCGCGCGTATCTCTCGGCGAATATGTTCTTCGCGCCCTTTGTCGTTCTGATGATCATATTCAACGCTTTTTATATCGCGGATGGCCGCCCCGTGCAGGGATTTCTCGTATCGTTGACAGCGGGACTTGTCAATGCGGGACTCGACTATGTGTTTCTCGCGCACTTCGGCATGGGCATCTTCGGTGCGGGTCTTGCGACGGGCATCTCGGATGTCGTCGCGGCGGTCTTGGGTCTCGTTTACTTTTCGCGCTACAGCCGCACGCTTTTCTTCACGCGCTTCTCCTTCGCTGCGCGCCCTCTGTTCCAGGCGCTCTGCAACGGCTCTTCCGAGATGGTCACGCAGCTTTCCGTCGGCATCACGACGTACCTCTTCAACCTCGTGACATTTTCCTATGCAGGAGCGGACGGCGTCGCGGCGATCAGTGTCATTCTCTATGCGGAGATGCTTCTGACGGCGTTGCTCATGGGTTTCGCCAATGGCGTCGCACCTGTATTTTCCTACCAATTCGGCGCGAAAGGGTATGCCGAGCTTCTGCGCCTTCTGCGGCTGTCGCTTGGCATTATCTTCCTCTTCGGGATTTTGTCCTTTGCGGCGGCAAATATATTCGCCGTACCGTTGATGACGCTGTTCCTGCCGGATGGAGGACGTGCCTATGCGCTGGCTCTCGGCGGCTTCGGACTGTTCTCGTGGAGCTTTCTGCTCTGCGGTTTCAACCTTTTCTCCTCGACCTTTTTCACGGCGTTGTCGGACGGCAGGATGTCGGCAATCCTGTCCTTTGTGCGAAATCTCGTCGGCATCGTGGTGTTCCTCGTGCTCCTGCCGCACTTTTTCGGCCTTGACGGCGCATGGCTCGCCGTGCCAGCGGCAGATGCGGCCGCCGTCCTGCTTTCCTTCCGGCAGCTTTGGGGCGCGGCGCGTTCCTTTCGCGAGGAAAAGACGGCGGGCGCTGTGATTTTGGGGCGTTGAGAGGTATGTGTGCGAAAATGAAAGTTTCGAGAAATATCGGGAAGCATGCTGCGTGCTTTTTGGCTGCGGCTGGCGTGTTTCTCGGCGGGGCGGATTTGGCTGCTGCGGAAGCGGGAACGCCTGACGCGGCGGTGTTGTCCGTGACAGATGAGGCGGCAGTTTCCGTGCGATCTGCATCGACGGCGGAGCTGGCGGATGATGTGCGGGCGCAGACGGAAGCGGCAGCGCCCGACTGCGGCGTGGCGCTCGGCGCCCCCTACGATGACGCCGACTTCTGGTGCGATGCGGCGGGCGATCGCCTCCTCGGCACGGCAGAGGATGTGGCGCGTCTCAATGAGGAGCTGCACGCGAATCAACCGAGTCTCGTTTCTCTGGCGGAATTGCCGCGTGCCGTATCGAGGCGCCAGCTCCGGCGCTGGATGGAAGAGGCCGCGCCCGAGCGTGAAGATTGGTACGCGCCGACAGAGCCGCTTTCGGATGAGGCGTATCAGGCGACTGTCGAAAACTGTGCGGCGGACAAGCTGCCGCTTCGCAATCCCCTGCGCTATGGCGTGACGGTGCGGCGTGCCGACCTGCGCGGTCTGCCGACCGAGGAGGCTTGGCTCGACGCGCCCGATGATGTCCATTACGACATCCTGCAGGCGACCGCCGTCGATCCCGCTGAGCCGCTTGCCGTTTGGCACGAGAGTGCAGACGGCAAGTTCCTCTTCGTTTCCATGCGCTATTATCGCGGCTGGCTGGCGAGGGATGCGGTTGCCTTGACAACGCGCGAGACGTGGCTCGCCTATGTGCAGCCTGAAGATTTCCTCGTCGTCACGCAAAATCGCTACGAAACGCCCGAGGAGGCAGGCGGACAGCTCTATCAGCTCGGCAGCCGCATTCCGCTCGCAGCGCAGGGCGGAGCGCATCTCGCGCGTCTGCCGCAGCGTGCGGCGGACGGCAGTCTCCAAGAAATGCTTGTGGCGCTTCCATACAGCGAGAGTGCGAGCCTTGCTGTGGAGGACGCGGGCGGCATGGAAGCCGCCGCACTCCATCGCGGCAGCCTGCCCTATACGGCGAACAATCTGCGCCGCGCGGCTTTCGCGTGTCTCGGCGACGTCTATGGCTGGGGCGGGCAGGATGAGAGCGTCGACTGCTCCTCGTTCGTCGCCGATGTCTATCGCACGGTCGGCATCGAGCTGCCGCGCGACGCTGACGAGCAGGAGGAGGCGTTTCTGCGGGCGGCTGCCCATCTGGGCGATGCACAGAATGCGGCGCACGGTGCGCGGGGAAAGGCTGCGGCATTCGGGGTACGTCGGCGCGGCACGGAAGATGCCGCGCCTGGCATCTTTTTCACGCCGCTCGACGATCTCACGCCCGAGGAGCGAACCGAAGCGCTTCTCGTCGTGCCGCCCGCGAGCCTCCTCTTTCGCCCCGGCCATGTGATGCTCACGCTCGGCTCGGTCGACGGCAAGACGTATGTCATCCATTCCTTGAGCGGCTGCTGGGAAAAGACGCAGGAAGGCCTCAAGCGCTGCCGCATCCGCCGCGTGCTCGTCAGCGACGCCTACTTTTTGACGAGCACGGAAGGCAGGAATCTCGACGATTGCACGGGGATGGGCAGTTTCCGATAAGGCATGGTGGGGTGACAAACCGTTTGACATCCCTTGATATTTTGTCGGAATTTTCAGCCTTGACAATCTTTGCCGTAGTGCATTGAAGCGGAAGAGGTTCGCAGACGGCAAGTTCTCCGTCGGCTACTCGCGCTTTCTCGGCTACGACAAGGGCGAGGATGGAAATCTTGCCATCAACGAGGAGCAGGCCAAGATCGTGCGGCTCATCGTCCGGCTTTTCCTTGAGGGTATGACGGCTTGCCGAATTGCCAAGGAACTGGACGCACGACATATCTTGACGGTCACGGGAAAGGAGAAATGGAACGCGAAGACCATCCGGGGCGTCCTCGCCAACGAGAAGTACACGGGCTGCGCGAGGATTCAAAAGACCTTCACGCCGGACTTCCTCACCAAGAAAGCCGTCAAGAACTGCGGACAAGTGCCAAGCTACTTCGTGGAACAGAGCCATCCCGCTATCATCGCCCCCGCTGTGTTCGAGATGGTGCAGCGAGAGATGGAGCGGCGCACACGGGAAGGCGGAAGATACAGCGGCGTGAGCATTTTCTCGGGGAAAATCCGGTGCGGCGAATGCGGCGGCTATTTCGGTTCTAAGGTTTGGCACTCTACAGATAAGTACAGGCGCACCGTTTACCGCTGCAACAAAAAGTATGACGGGCAGAAATGCCAAACGCCCCATGTGACGGAGGAGGAAATCAAGGAAGCATTTGTTACGGCGTTCAATCGGCTGGTGACGGAGCGGGATGAGATCATCGCAAATGCCCGGCTCGTGCGTCAGACCCTCTGTGACACCACGGAGTTGGAGCAGGAGAAAGCTACCTTGGGGCAGGAACTAGCGGTGCTGGTGGAGATGACCGAGAAAACCGTCATGCAGAATGCCCGCATTGCCCAAGACCAAGCGGAGTATCAGCGGAATTACGACAGTCTTGTGGCGAGGTACGATGCCGCCAAGGTGCGGTTCGATGAGGTGACGGAGGCAATCTCTGCCAAGGAAGCCCAAGCCGAGCGATTGGCTATGTTCGAGAGGACGCTAAAAGCCCAAATCGAGCCTGTGGCAGAGTTTGACAGCCAGCTTTGGGCGAGCATGGTGGAGTGCGTCACAGTGGGCGTGGATAGGGGGCTAACGGTGGTGTTTCGGGATGGGACGGAAGTGAACGTGTAGGAATTTGGGGCATAAAGAAAATTTTTAAAAATACCGAAAAGGTAAAAAATTTTAACATCGGATATGCTATACTGTAATCAGCAAGAGTAGAAACGCGAGATACATAAGGAGATGCTCTTTGTGAATAACCGCAGACGCCAAAAACTTAAGTATACCAAGGGGACTAAATTGACAAAATTGCAGATTTGGAATCTGCGCCAAACTTTTGCTGTGTATATTGCCGGGGGATTACGGCAATTTATGAACAGAGAAATTAACGGCTTTCCATCGGACTTATTGAAAGATGATGACGAAAATGCAGATCATGAAGCCGCAGCGGAAGAGTGGAGAGACATTCTAGAAAAAATGATATGGTCTTTTGAGAGCATCGCACGCCATGAAGATACTCCCGTAATGAAATGGTATTTACATAAATGTGCGCTTCTCGAAAAACAAGGATTTTCTGCAGAAGAAATTCTCTTTGAATCAAAGTTGCCCACTCCTCCAGCGCCTGTTTGGAAGATGGATATTGAACATGGCAAACGATTGCAGCACGGCATTGATTTATTTGCCAAATATTTTTTAGACTTGTGGGACTGAGATATGCCATCCCTGGTTTTCTATTTTTGAAGGGAGAAATCACGATGAACAGCAAAGAACATTCATTTATCCGTTTTGGAGAAGATCGGATCAGGCTCGACTCCATCGAAGGCTATGGTATCCGCACGATTACCCGTTATTTTGTGCACAACGAGGCGCACTCCGAGGTTGACAGAAACAGCTATGAGGGGGCATTTGAGGTGTATCCGTACGATGATGAGCTGGATCAGAGCGCCCGTCCCATGATTGACATTAACGGGTATCCCGTGCTTATGGATCGAAGGGTGGTTCAGGAGGGCCATCTTCCACCCCAAGCGTTTGATGTGCAGAAGGCGCGTGCATTGTATGTCCGAAGCAAGCTGATGGGAGGCGGATGGTCGGAGTCTTCTACCTTGCTTTACAACGAGGGAGAATGCGGTTTTGACATCCATGCCAAACTCACCGAACTGGATGGACTTCTTCTCGACCTGTAGAACAACCTGCCTGGAAAAATAGCAGGAATCGACGCATACCACGTCGAAAGACATTTCAAGGAGGCGAGCGTATGTATCCCTATGGACTGCAAGACAAGAAGTCTCTGAATATGCGGATTATGGAAATCTTGGAGCAATATTCGGACAGTGATCACCGATTGACGCAACCGAAAATTATAAAGTTGTTGGAACAAAACTACGGTATCGAATGCAAGCGGCAGACGGTCAAGAATAATATTATGCTCTTGAAGGATATGGGATATGAGATTTCCTGGAAAGGCGGCATATTCCTGAAGTTGCGCCGGTTTGAGGATGCGGAACTCAGGATGCTGATCGACAGCGTCCTCTTTTCCCGCACCCTTTCCGCCGCGCAGGCCAAACAATTGATCGGGAAACTGACAGAGCTTGGCAGCAAATACTTCCGTGCTAAAGTGAAGCACGTTGTCCATCTGCCGAAACTCATACACTCGGACAAAAAGCAAGTTCTGCATAATTTGGATGTGCTAAGCGATGCCATCGAACAGGGACGGAAGGTCAGCTTCATTTATAACAGCTACGGCAAAGACTTCAAGCTGCATCCCAGGCGGGAAGAGCCGTACATTGTGAACCCGTACCAAATTGTGCCAAATCAGGGCAGATATTATCTGATCGGCAATTATGATAAATACGATAATGTTTCTCACTATCGTTTGGATTACATGACAGAGATTCAGATGCTCGATGACAAGGTCAAGTCGAAAGATAAAGTAGAAGACTTTGCCCAAGGCTACAGTCTGCCGAGGCACATGGCGGAACACATCTATATGTTCAGCGGTCCGAGCGTGCAGGTGAAGATGCGTGTCGGTGAGGATCAGATGAATCAGCTGATCGACTGGTTCGGCAAGGGATTCCGCATCGTGCAGGAGGATGCGGATAGACTCATTATTTCCGTTGTATGCAACGAAATGGCAATGAAATATTGGGCGCTGCAGTACGGCGAACATGTGGAGGTTTTGGAGCCGAAAAGCCTACGGGAAGATATTTGCGAGGCAGTCGATTGGATGGGAAGTGTTTATCGTTAAGCGGCATGTGCAAACGTTCAGGTTGGGACATTGTGCGCCGCCCGTACAGAAACCGGAGACGATTGGAAGGTGAGGTGTCGTGGCATTGACAGAAGAGGAGAGGGCGATTGCCTTTTTAGACGAAGTAAAACCTATCATCAAGGATATTCACGCAAAAGAAGAGGAAAAACGCGCTCGCGGCGAAAATTTCAACGTCTTTTCCATCTTGGGTATTGAGACACGGGAATTCTACATTTGCAAGATGCTCGGCGCGTTGCTCTCTCCGCAAGGAGCGCACGAGGCGGGAGAAATTTTCCTTGAAAAATTCCTTGAGGACGTATTGAACGAAAGTGCTATTGGGGCGGAAACGTCCATCGTGCGATGTGAGGATGCGACCAAGGAAAGACGACGCATCGACCTTACCATTGAAATCGACGGAAAGATCATCCCCATAGAGGCGAAAATCCATGCAGGAGATCAAGAGCATCAGCTGGCAGATTATTTTGAAGAAATTAAAAATCGTAAAGGAGCATGCGCCTATATATGTTATCTGACAAAGGATGGACGCAAACCATCCCAGAACAGCATGACGAGCACGTCGGGGAATACTATATTGAAGGAGACGCAAATAAAGCGGCTTTCTTGGAAAGATGATATCGTTCCTTGGCTGGAAGACTGTGTTGCTTTGGAGACAGTGCAAAGGAAAACCATGGTACAGGCAAATATATGGCAGTTGATCGACACGATCGGAGGGTGGGATAATGCTATGGAACTGCAGTTCAAGAATATTGTAAACTCCGATGATAGACTTGACAGTGCTCTCGGCATTTGGCAGATGGTCCGTGCAGCACAAAATGCACTTTGGAAGAATTTTGGCGAAGAATTTGGATTGCAGATGAAAGGTGTTTATCCCTTGGAAAAAATACCAGATAAGGAGTCAGACGATAAGGAGTTAGACTACTGGTTTGAAAAGCCTGAGCAGGGGAATTACGGCATCGGATTGATTTTGAAGAATGGAGGAAGAAAAGAGCATTGCATAGGCTTTTGCCTGTTTGGTAGCGATGGAAGATATAAAAACAATGATTATTATACATCCGATGCAGGCAAGTTAGATAAAGCGAAAGGTTGTTTGTATGAAAAAAACTTTAAAAACCCGCGGCAACTTCCTGCCGAAATTCCTTGGCTGTATCGAGAAAAATTTCCGGAATTTAAGGACGAGGAGATCAATTTCTACAGTTTTACCAAAGAAACAGCGAAACTTCTTTTTGAGGAAAATCTGAAAAAATATGTAGAGAAATTTATTTGTCGAATCAAAGAACTTACTGGTTGGGGAAACCAGCAGGCAGATTCATGTGTCTCTACGACCTCGGATTGACCGAAATATTGCTCAAGGGTATACTCGCAGTGGAAAATCCTCTGCAATATAAAATGGAGTGTATATTTATGCCATTGTATTTATCGAAGTCGAAATATTGTCTTGGGGTGCAATGCCCTAAGATGTTGTGGCTTCATCGGCACAAAGCGACTGAATTTGACGACTCATGCATTGATGAAGGCGCTATGGAAACAGGCAATGAAGTGGGTGATTTGGCTAAGAACTTGTTTGGCAGTTATGAGGAGGTACCGTATTCGCAGCATCATCAAGATATGCTGGATACAACCAGGGAACTCATTGAGCAGGGTGCGCCCGTTATTGCTGAGGCGACCTTCGCCTATCGAGGGTTTCTCTGTCGAGCGGATATCTTGAAAAATCTCGGGGGGAATGCGGTAGAGTTATATGAGGTAAAGAGCTCTACCGGGATTCGGGAAATTTATTTTGATGATGTGTCGTTTCAATGCTATGTTCTTTCCATGCTTGGCTACGATGTGCGCCGCGCTTGTTTGGTGCATATCAACAATCAATATGTACGACATGGCGATTTGGATTTGAAACAATTATTCGCCATGGAGGATATCACAGACAGAGTTCTTGGCGTACAGGGACAGGTGCAGGATACGCTCGACTATTTGCAATCCTATATGGGGCAGAAAAGTGAACCGGACGATGGCATTGGGGAGCATTGCTTTTCGCCGTATGCGTGCGGCTTTTTTGATTATTGTGCAAGAAATCTGCCCAACCCCAGCGTGTTTGATTTATCGGGCATGAAACTTTCCAAAAAATTCAAACTTTATCACGAAGGGAAGGCTTCCTTTCAACAGCTGAAGGACAGCGGGGTGCTATCTCCGCGACAGAAGATGCAGGTGGAGCATGAACTTTCAGAAAGAGCGCCCTACATCAACAAACGGCTGATCCAAGAATTCTTGCAGGGGTGTTCCTACCCTTTATATTTCCTTGATTTTGAATCCTTCCAACCAGCTGTACCGCTTTATGAAAATTCGCGTCCATACGAACAAATCCCCTTTCAATACTCTCTCCATTATATTGAGACAAAAGATGGCGACATAAAACATAAGGAATTCTTGGCGCATCCTGGGAACGACCCCAGACCGGAGATTGCAAAACATCTCTGCGAGGATATTCCGTCCGACGTATGTGTGCTGACATACAGCATGAGTTTCGAGAAGGGGCGCATCAAAAATCTTGCAGAAATCTGTCCGGAATTTTCCGATCACTTGATGGCGATCTATGGGAATATCCAAGATCTCATGATTCCTTTTCGACGGAGAGATTACTATACTAAAGCTATGAAAGGATCCTACTCCATCAAAGCGGTATTGCCTGCCATGTTTCCCGATGACCCTAAACTGGATTATCAGAATTTAGACGGCGTACACAATGGCGGGGAGGCGTCGGATGTATTCAAACGGATGCACCATATGTCAGCCGATGAAATTAACAAGCATCGCGAGTATCTGCTCAAGTATTGCGAACTCGACACATGGGCAATGGTGAAGATTTGGCAAAAATTACAGGAAATACTCGCCCCAGAGAATATGGATGATTGGATCAGCGAGATGCAGGATAGCTTGTTGATTGCTGTCATTGGCTTGGGAGAGACTGGTGACAAAGCCGTGGAGTACTTTCAGAAAAAGCATTGGCCGAAAATCGAGCGAAAAATGCCTTGCAAAAACTTTATACATCCTACATTTATGCATGACGGAAACATTGTCACTATCGCTACCGATGACGGCAGGCCTTTTGATATGTTTGTTATTGTGGCTGAATTTGATGATGGTAAAATTCAGAAGAAGATCAAGGATGTCCTCGCGAACATCCTTAAAGAACCCGGAAATCGCAGGCCGTCTATGGGGTGGCGTCAGCTTGTTATCGGAATTGACATAAATCCTGCAAATACATGGGAGAGACTGTATGAAATCTATAAGAAATTCGCACATGTTTTGGATGCATTGTTTCCGCTGAACGCTTCCATCGTACAAAAATCCGAATCTTTATATGCTGCTGCATTCCAACCGCTAGAGATGATTTTGTTGATGGTGAGTACGCCGAATCTTATCGGACTTGAATTTTATGATATCGCAAATGTTCTCTCGAAATCGGGATTGGCGCTATTCGGTTTTGGCGAATCGAACGATGCAGTGACGCCATTACGAGAAGTTACAAAGCAAGCAATCGATTCCATTCCAAATGAGGCAATTTTACAGGGGGCTGTATGGAAGGTTGCAAACTTTAAGCGGAGGAGCAACGATATTCGAAGAGATTTTATGGGTGAAGTAGTCGATGCCTTGGAGATTATGGAAGCATGCATACCGTTCCGTGCGTTTGTTGCTTACGGAGCTAATACTGAATTTGATCGCAGGGAGCTTGGCCGACAAGCTTATATCATAGCTTCGCTTCAGGTGAAATAGGGGTGTGCAAAAATTTCTACTTAGGAGGTGCAAATGAACCCCCTTTCGCTATGCTGAGAAGTCGCATAAATCAAGGCTTTTCGGCGCAACTGAAGTGGTAAACTAAAACTGGACAAAGAGGGGGATTGATTGGACACTGTTTGTATTATTCTGTACACAGGATAACAAGCGGTGGACAAATTAGCCCTCTGATGCACAGGA
>ERZ773267.741-NODE-741-length-20367-cov-5.130317_pt1 | contig 20367 bp, 18 predicted proteins | sample MGYA00511959_ERZ773267 | MGnify/ENA primary metagenome ERZ773267 (study PRJEB29015, sample SAMEA2738165) | human oral metagenome | biome: human oral; feature: human-associated habitat; material: saliva | place: China | collected 2240 ... | reverse complement strand
AACGAACTGTAATAACGTCAAAGCCCATCTCGACAACTGGATAATCGTTGCCGCCAGGTTGAGTCATATCGCCAAAGTAGAGAATATCGGATTTTTCGGCTTGGAGTTCTTCGAGCATGTGAGTCATACCAAAAGATTTGTTCATGCCGGGAGTCACAGCGTTAATGGAAGTGGTGCCAGCCACCTCATATTCAAATTCGGGAGCAATTTCTTTGGCGCGGGCGGCGATTTTGTCGCGTTTGACATGATCTGGGTCCCAAGCATATTTCGCCTCAGTACCAGCTTTTTGCCCAAGAGCAGAAAAGGTGACCTGAGAAAGACGGTTTTCGATAATTTCGTCGCCAGGCGCAAGTTGATCAGCTTCCCAGAGGTCAAGTTCTTTGGCAGCAGTTTCGAGAGCGTGAGAAATTTTGGTAATTTGGACTTCGGTGAGGGGATAATTATAAACTTGCTCCCAGTTGTTTTGATCGTAAGTGGTACCATCGTTACCATTAGCGGCAGGATTATAGCGATAATACTGAGTACCCTGCGCAACAAAGAGATGTAAATGAGTGAGTTGCTCTGGCGTAGCGTGCTGGAGGCGATTGACAATCTGGATGAGGAATTGATCGAATTTTTGCCCAGAAACTGGACAAATCTCAAAATGGTCGAGGCACTGAGTCAAAAGATCAGCAATTTCATCAGTGATAGGGGTTTTGGCGACATTGAGAGTCTGGTCAACGTCGAAAGCGAGAATTTTTTTCATTATTTATGAGCTCCTTTTAATTACTAGATAAATATCAAATTTATTTGACAATAGCAAATTTATTCTTCCCTTTCTTGATTATAGAGAGCGAATTGACGGTAGCGGTCTCGTCAGTGATTTTAGCACGGTTAACCGAAATTGCACCAGATTTAATTAAGCGGCGGGCTTCAGTCTTGCTGGAGGCAAGCTGAGTGGCACTTAGAATGTCAACTAGACTAGAGCCCAGCTGAGCCGAGGGGAGCATCATGGAGAGGTCGGCGATTTCCAGCTCGGACAGGGTATTGATATCTTGATTGCCAAACAGAAGTCCAGAGAGCTTAGCGGCAAGAGCCGCATTTTGTTCACCGTGAACAATAGCAGTGATGGCCTTAGCGAGTTGAGCCTGAGCCTGACGGAGCTCAGGATGCTTCTGGTGCTCTTGCAAAATTTGTGCGAGCTCCTCTGGTTGAACAGTAGTAAAATAACGGAAAAAAGCGTCAAGTACTTGGTCGGGCTGATCAATCCAAAATTGATAAAAGTCAAAAATTGAAGTTTTGTTAGGATCGAGCCAGATAGCGTTACCCTCGGATTTGCCGAATTTACGACCAGAAACTGGATCAATAATGAGTGGACACGCAAAAGCGTCGGCATCGGCGTTTTCAAGACGACGAATCAGATGAATACCAGAGGTGCAGTTGCCGAATTGGTCGGCGCCACACAGCTGTAAATCAACCTGATGGGTACGGAAAAGATGAAGGAAATCATAGCCTTGAATTAAAGTGTAACTAAACTCTGCATAAGAAATACCGGAACCGCCAGTACCAATTCGCGCCTGGACAAACTGCCGATCCAGCAATTGAGTCATCGAGAAAGATTTGCCAATTTCACGAAGGAACGGCAGAAATTTAATATCTTTAAACCAGTCAAAGTTATCCAGAATCTCAGTGTCTGGAGCGGAATGAGTGACGCGAATAATTTGCTTAGAAAGCGCCCGCTTGTTTTGCTCGATTTCAGCGAGAGGTTTGAGTTCGCGTTCACCGTTGTCTTTCGGGTCGCCAATCTGGCCAGTGGCGCCACCGACTAAGAAATACGGTGTATAGCCATGACGCACAAAACAGGCACACATCATAAGGGCGGCTAAGTGCCCAATATGTAAACTATCGGCGGACGGGTCAGTACCCCAATAGAAATTACGTGGCCTTTGATCGAGGGTTGACAAATCTTTGATGGTGGTTTCGGCCTGGAAGCCGCGCCACACTAGCTCTTCGGATAATTTCATGATTATATTTTACCTTATTTCGGGGTAGATGACTAGCAGGCTTATGCTATAATAAAAAATAACTTATGAAAAAAGCTGTGAAGAAAACAACTAAAGCAACTATTAAGACAGATAGGGGTTTGAAGACTCAAAAATCAGCACCAAAACGGAGCTGGCTAGCTAGGAACAATAAGGGTATGAGCCTATATTCTAGTCTAGTCTATCGATCAAAAATGAAGGCTGACCAGAATGCAAGGCGCAAGGCTGAGGAACTGGCGAAGCTGCCAAAAGACCCGGTGAAGCGTTTTTTTGCGAGGTTACATCCGAAACGGGTATGTAAAGAGCTCTTCTCAAAAAACGGTTTGAAAAAAGTCCTGAAGTTTGGTGCAGCCTGTATTTTACTGATGATTATTTTGATTGGTGGGCTATTTCTATACTATAAGAAAGATCTTGATGCGATACGCCTGGACGAGCTGAAGGTGTCGGATACAGTCAATACTTATCTAGATCGAAACGGCGAAGTGTTGTGGGAAGATAAGGGAGACGGTGATTATCGATTAGTGGCAGAAGGAAAAAATATTTCGACTTACATGCGGCAAGCAACGGTGGCGATCGAAGATAAAAATTTTTATAACCATCCTGGCGTAGACCTTACCGCGTTGGCGAGAGCCACTCTGTCGACATTGACTGGGCATGGAGTACAAGGTGGCTCAACTTTGACCCAGCAATTGATTAAACAAGTTTATTTCTCAGATGAGGCTAGCAATCGCTCAATTTCTGGTATTCCGCGCAAGATTAAAGAGGTAATTTTGGCACTAGAAGTAGAGAAAATGTACGACAAAGAACAGCTTATTACGATGTACTTGAATGAATCGCCATACGGGGGGCGTCGCAACGGAGTAGAATCTGGCGCCCAAACTTATTTTGGCAAATCTGCTAAAGATTTGAATTTGGCTGAATCGGCTCTGTTAGCGTCAATTCCAAATAACCCGGGGGTATTAAACCCCTATAATGAGTATGGGAACAAGGCGCTAATTGCACGTCAGCACAAGACGTTAGATATTATGGTGAGCATGGGCTACATTACGGAAAAAGAGGCTGCTAAAGCTAAGAAAGTACCAATTTTGGATCAGATCAAACCAGAGGCTAATCAATATACCAATATCAAAGCGCCGCATTTCGTGTTGGAGGTGAAACGTGAGTTAGAAAAAAAGTATGGTGTTAAGACGATGCGAGCTGGTGGATTCGTGATTAAAACAACCTTGGATTACAAAGCGCAAAAACTAGCTGAACAAGCAGTCGCAGCAGGAGCTGAGATGATGTCGCGCAACGGCAGCGATAATATCGCCCTGAGTTCAGTAGACGTTGAGACCGGACAAGTGATAGCGATGGTTGGTTCAGTGGACTGGCGTAAGCCGGTGTATGGCGAAACTAATGCGGCGACGTCCCTGCTGGAACCGGGTTCTTCAATTAAGCCAGTACTCGATTATGCACCATTATTTAAGCAGCGTGAAGGACAGAATTTTGGTCCTGGCTCGGTCTTAAAAGACGAATCAATTGACCAAATTTATTGTAACGGCTACGTTGGCTCTTGCCAGTTGCGAAACTATACAGGTCGTTTCTATGGCGGAGTAACCATCAGGCAGTCTTTAGGCAGCTCACTGAACATCCCAGCGGTGAAAGCATTGTATATCAACGGTATTGAAGATAGTATGAAAACTTTACACGGCTTGGGCGACAAATCTTATTGCAAAGATAATCTGTCAGCAGGTTTGGCGACGGGAATTGGTAGTGGCTGCAGTGTACGGCAAGTTGAGCACGCCAACACCTACGCTTCGTTGGCACGCGGAGGTGTTTATAAGCCATTAGCTTATGTTCTCGAGGTCAAAAACTCTTCGGGTGACGTATTGGAATCCTGGAAAAATAAGGCAGGCAAACGTATTTTAGATGAACAAACCGCCTATATGGTGTCTGATATTTTGGGGGACCCTGCGGCGAGAACTTTAGTATTTGGGGCGCAAGCTTACGCGTTCGGTTTTAAGATCCCTGGAGTTTGGACGGCCAGCAAAACTGGTACAACGACGACAGCCAATAGCGCAGTCTCGAAAGATTCTTGGTTGATGAGTTATTCGCCAGTGCTCGCGACGGGAGTTTGGAATGGGAATCATAATGGTAGGGGTTTAGCGAGTAGCGATAACTCGTTGGTGCGCCGCGTGATGCATAATTATATGGAAGCGGTTCATAAACAAGTTTATGGTCCAGCTGGCAAATGGACGGAAGGTCAAAAAATCACACGGCCAACTGGTATTAAGACGATGACTATAGGTGGGCGTACTGACATTTGGCCAAGCTGGTATAATGCAAAGACTTCTGGCGTCACTAAAGATACTAAAGTTTTTAATAAATTCACCAAGACATTAGCAGCCGACTGTACCCCAGAAGCTTACCGGGTCGAAGTGGAAATCTCAAAAATTATTGACCCGATGACGAAAAAAGAAACGCTCAACGTGCCTGATGGCTACGACCAGGAGACGACCGACACCTGTAATTATGCAGCCCCGGGGGTTTCAATTAGTAAAGGGTCAGATGAAGTGACGATTAATATCAAGCGAGGCACAGCTGATTATGCTTATACAGTAGTAGCGGGGGACAGAACAGTTAAGTCTGGAAACAATGTTAGTTCTGACTTGAATATCAAGATCCCGTTGAGCGAGCTATCTGATGCGAGGCTAAAGAAACTTATTGTAACAGCTACCGACGTGAGCGGTTCGCTTTCGGATTCGGATTCGACGACGTTGTAGCGGAAGCCCGTTTAAGGCGGGGAGTACGTAATCGAGGTTTGCTGGATTTGGTTTTTTCGCTCGCAAGTTTTGCGAAGATCATTCGACCAGCAGAAGTTTGGTGCAAACGGATAATTTCGATTTCAACATTTTGACCGATAAGTTGAGCCGCGCTATCAACAACTACCATAGTACCGTCGCCAAAGTGTCCGACACCTTGACCAGGATTGCTGCCGGTTGTAGAAATTTGCAAAGTTTGGTGTTGGCCAGGATAATATTCGCTACGCAAAACCAAGCTTAGATCATTGACATTTAGCACATCAATTTTTTCAGTTGCAGCAACTTTGCTAAGGTTATAGTCGTTAGTTAAAATTGCTCCACGATTAGTTTTAGCAAGCTGGATAAGGCGTTCATCAACTGGCGTACGGTCTAGAGCGTCCTGAAAAATTTCGACATTGCAATAAACCACTCGCTCTAGCTCACTAGCAATATCCATACCAAAACGAGCCCGGCGGCGTTTCTCAGAATCTTTGCCGTCGGCGAGAAGCTGAAGCTCACGAATGACGCTGCGCGGAATAATTAAATCGTCGCTGACGAAGCCGGTCTGAGCGATAGAGAGAATACGGCCATCAATCAGAGCAGAGGTGTCGACGTAGACTTTGCGTTTTTGGTGTTTGTTAAAAATTGGTTCCTGACGAAGCCGCAACAAGAGAAAAGTGACCTCGGCTAGAATAATAATTGTGATGATAAAAATAAATAATTCCATAGCTTGGAATATAGCATTTTAAGCAAAATTGGACAAGCAAGCTTAGAATTTGAAATCGGTAATTTCGGGTAAATCTAGGCCAGTTTGGCGAGCATGAATGGTATTTTCGGCGAGGATTTTTTGATATTTTGCAACGAGATCGGAGCGTTGAGCGAGTTTTGCAACGTCAATCGCTAGATGATAGCGCGAAGCTTGGTTAAGAGAAAGCATCTCAAATGGCGTAGTGGTACTGCCGCGGTCAGAAAAGCCGTGAACAATGATGGGACGCTTTAGACTAGGTCGCAGAATCTGGCTATAGTGACCAAGAATATGTTGGAGAGTTTGAGGATAGCCGTGAAAATTAGCAATGATAGGTTTGTCTTTAAAATAACTGTCGAAGGTGGCAAACGGGAGTTTGCGCTGAGTAGTGCCGATGGCATTATAACTGAGGGCACCAATATTAACAAAGCGGAGACTCAGAGTCGGCAGATCTTGCTTTAAAATAGCGATCGCAAACAAAGCTTCACGCGAAGCGATATCGCCAGCGGCAGCGAGAACAAAATCTGGATCAGAGTCAGAAGCGAATTCAAAGACACTGGCGCCGCCATTACTAAGCTGATTTTGAGCCTGAATAACATCCAACCACTGTGGTTCGGGGGTTTTATTGAACGTTGTAAGATTCACAACATTTTGGGAATTAAGCATAAACTGGAAAGTTGACGAAGCGGCAGAAGAATCAACTGGGAATAAACAGTTGACGCGATTGGATGGAAGATTGAGCAAAGTAGAGATTAAAATCGGAGACTGGTGGGAAAAACCGTTATGATCTTGGCGCCAACAGGTGCTAGTCGAAAGTAAATTAACGGCAGGATACTCGGGACGCCAGTGAACATGACTGGATTGCTCAAAAAATTTGATTTGTTGGAGAATTTGTGAGGTGATGACTGCAAAAAAAGCCTCATAGCTAGTCATCATCCCCTGTTCGCAGTTCATTAAGTGACCGGCTAGGCAGGAAAAAAGGACATTTTCAGAAAGTAGTTCAATAATGCGACCGTTGGTGGATTCTGGCAAATCCCATTCCCGGGTGGGTAAGTTCCAGGTACGGGAGGAAACCTGGAAAACTGCATCAAGTTTATTGCTGGTGGTTTCGTCGGGCGAGAAGAGATAAAAATGTGGATCTTTAACCATTTGGTCGCGTAAAAGATCTCCGAAAGTTTGAGCAGAAGATTTAAGCAATTGATTTACCATTTTGAGTCTCCAGAAAATTGACGAAAAAGCTCGGAGAAGTTATAGGATTTGAGCCAGGTAGCAAGAATTTGACGTTCGGTTAAGTCAGTCTTGGCATTAGGCAAAGGAACTTGGTGCGCAAGGTAGTTGTTCGCGATTTGACGATTCCGAACTTTGAGTGGACCAGTGGCACCTTTGGTAGTTTGGAGGATAAGAAAGGGTGGTTTTTGGGTTTGACGCAGTGCGGTTTGAAGAGTCGACTGGAAAACCTCTGGCTGATCACCATGAATCCAGTAGGGCTGATAGCCAAAGCCACTCAGTAATCCTTCTAGATCAGCTTCAGGAGTACGTGCAGCTAAAGTCGGGGCGGAAATTTTGTAACCATTCAAATGTAAAATTGGTATGACTCGGCCATGTGCACGAGAGGAAAATAGCTTGGGGAGATTGAGTGAAGCGAGAGTCGTCGCAGTTTCAAACTCGCCATCACCGATGAGAACGGCGACGGTTTTTTCAGGATGGCCTAGTGCGGTGCCATAAGCAGTCGCGAGAGCATAACCAAGCTCTCCACCCTCGCAAATAACGTGCGGAGTAACAGGGCTCGCATGGGACGGAAAACCACCGGGCCAGGAAAAATTACGACAAATGTATTCAATGCCAGAGCGAGTGAAAGTGGCTTTTGAATTAATTTTGGCCAGCTCGCCATCTAAGAGTAGGTTAGCTTGCAAAGCCGGGAAGCCATGTCCTGGACCGAGAACAAAAGTAAACTGCGGGTCGGCAGCGAAAGCGGCATGAAGATTAGCATAAGCTATATTAATGCCGTGACAAGTCCCCCAGTGGCCGAGAAGACGCGGTTTAATATCCTCACTAGAGAGGTCACGATCGAGAAAAAAATTCTGAGCGAGAAAAATTTGGGCGACCGAAAGATAGTCGCAGAGTTGAACGCGACGAGAAATAGTATCAAAATCAGACCGAGTAATGCTCATGTTTATATTATAAAGCAAAAAGCTTTATAATATAAAATTCCGTGGCGGCTAAAGCTTAATAGGTGATTTCAATTAGCACTCTTGACTAACAACTGCTAAAACACTATAATAATCGTATGAGTTTAACTGACCGTCAGCAGGAAATTTTGTTTGCCATTATTGAAGAGTACGCCGAAATGGCGGCGCCGGTGGGTAGCGTCACATTGGCGAAAGTTTTTGGAGTCTCTTCCGCTACAATTCGCGCCGAAATGGCTAGACTTGAGGAGTTTGGGCTGATTGCGCAACCACATACCTCTGCTGGTCGCATCCCAACAGACGCTGGCTATCGGCTTTACGTCAACGCTCTTACCGAAAAGTCTGACGACGGTCTTCCAGAAATTGACCATTATCCAATCGATCGTGGACTGCGCGCAATTGAAGTTCGAGTTTCCTCACAAACTCGGGCCGACCATGCCATCCGTGGGGCGGTTGATTCGCTGGTTGAACTGACTGGAAATCTCGGGCTAGCCACGATTGGCGACCAACTTTATTTAGCGGGGATTTCGCAGCTTTTTACTCAGCCTGAGTTTCTCGATAGTCAACGCGTGCAATCGGTCGCTAAATTATTAGACAATCTTGAACCTTGGCTACGCGAAGCTGCACCTGGTCAGCCGCTTAATATATTTATTGGGCAGGAAAACCCCATTGGGAAAACCTCCAATGTCTCACTAATTATCAGCAAGTTTTGTTCGCCTTATTCGGATAATAGTTATATTGGAGTGCTCGGGCCGACCCGTCAGAATTATGGTCGCGTGATGGCTCTCGTGCGTCAAGCCGGTTTAATGTTAGAGGAGACTTTGTAATGAAAACAGCTGATTTACAAAAACAAGTTGCTGCATTGGAAGCCAAGAACGCTGAGTTTCTCAACGATTTACAACGAACTCGGGCTGATTTTGAGAATTTTCGCAAGCAGGTGGAATTACAAAAAAGCCAAGCGATGAGTGCGGCACGCTACGCTACTGTGCGCCAGCTGTTGCCACTTTTAGATAATTTTACACTCGCCATTAAAATGCATCCGGAACTGCTTCCCTTGCAGGCTAGCCTTGACAAAACTCTTCAGGAATTAAAACTTTCCATCATCGATTCGCGACCAGGTGTTGAATTTAACCCTGAAATACACGATGCCATAACGATAGAAGAAGGTGAAGGGGCGAAAGAGATTATTGCTGAAACTTTGCGCCCGGGCTATCTTTATCAAGGCGAAACTCTCCGCGCCGCTATGGTCAAAGTTAAGCGCGCTTAAATCGAGCGAGGTCTTAGGCTTAAATAGGTAACACGACATTCACCTATTCCATGTTATGATAGTTGGAAGATGGAAGAAAAGACTGAATCTATCAAGAAATGGTTAGGGGCGGGCAGTATCAATGTGTTTGGTCTGCCGATGAGTGGAAAAGACACGGTGGGGGTAAGGTTAGCAGAATTACTGGGCGGAAAGTTTTTGTCGTCTGGCATGATTATACGCCAAGTAGAGATGGAACGTAACGAAAAAATTACGGCAAATGGACAGTTGGCACCGACTGATTTATTCTACGATGTGGTGCTACCTTATTTTGAACGCGAAGACTTGCGCCAAAATAGTTTAATTTTGTCTTCAGTGGGACGCTGGTCGGGAGAGGAAGATCGAGTGATGGAAAAAGCAGAGCAAAGCGGGCATCCGATCAAGGTGGCGATAATTTTAAATTTGTCTGAGCAGGACGTATTAGACCGTTGGCAGGTGGCGCAAATGCTAAACGACCGAGGCGGTAGAGCAGATGACAAAGAACTTGAGGTTTTCAAAACAAGAATTCAGGAATTTAAAGAGAAGACTCTGCCAGTCATTGTACACTATCAAAAATTAGGATTGTTAGTGCCAGTGAGGGCCGATTTAGACCGTGCGAGCGTACTAGGCGAAGTAGTAGAAAAATTATATCAATTTGCTAAAAATTCTAGTCGCGCTTCAGCATAACAGTAAAAGCCTCGGACGGAATATCAATTTTGCCGAAACGTTTCATGCGAGCTTTGCCGCGTTTTTGTTTTTGTAATAATTTAGCTTTACGATCACGATCGCCGGTGTGAATTTTGGTCAGGACGTCTTTACGGAAAGCGCCGATAGTTTCTCGTGCGATAATTCGAGCGCCAATTGCCGCCTGGAGCGCAACTTCAAAATTTTGACGAGGAATAACTGATTTAAGTTTCTTTGTAATATTGCGACCGATGCCATCAGCTTCAGAGCGATGACACATGATGGCTAGAGCATCGATTTTTTCGCCACCAACCAAAAAATCGACGCGTACCAAATCTTCGGCACGATAATTTGCCAGTTCGTAGTTAAAACTAGCGTAACCGGAAGTAGCCGATTTGAGTTGGTCGTAAAAATCGGTCAGAAGATTTGCCATTGGAGCTTCGAAATTAATCACGGCACGTTCCTCAATATAGGAAAGATTGGTTTGATGACCGCGCTTGTCGATGATGAGGCTCAAAACACTACCAATCATAGGTTTAGGCAAAATAATTTCACCTTTGACCCACGGTTCACGAATTTCGGCGATTTCAGAAAGGTCGGGCAAGTCGGCGGCTGACTTGATCTCGGTGTCAGTGCCATCGTTTAAGGTAATTTGATAATTAGTAGAAGGATTAGTGACTACCAAATCGAGATCGAATTCACGCTCTAGGCGCTCGCGAATAATGTCCATATGCAAAAGTCCAAGAAAACCGATACGCAAGCCAAAACCAAGCACTGGACTGTTTTCTGGTTCAAAGCGGAGCGCAGAATCAGAAAGACTAAGCTTCTCGATAGCTTCTTTGAGATCTTTATACTGGTCGTTACTGACCGTAAAAAAACCGGCGTAAACAAAAGGCAAAACATCTTTGTAACCTGGTAGCGGTACAGCAGCGGGAGTTTTGGCAAAAGTTACGGTGTCACCAACTTTGGCTTCGCGAGTAGTTTTGAGGTTAGTAACGATATAACCAATTTCGCCTTCTCGCAGCTGATCTTGTGGTTGCATATCAGGGGCTAAAGTGCCAACTTCTAAGGCAATGCCGTTTGTATTAGCCGCCATCATTTTAATAGGAGAATTCTTAGGTAATTGACCATCGAAAACCCGAACGTAAAGCACTACACCGCGATAATCATCGAAGTAAGAATCAAAAATTAGCGCACGTGTACCAACCGACGCGGGCGAGGGAATTTGTTGATTTGATCGAGTTGGACTCGGTGTTTTGGCGATAATTGCGTCTAGAACTTGTTCGACGTTGAAGCCAGTTTTGGCGGAAACGCCGATAATTTCGGAGCGACTACAGCCGAGAAGATTAATGATTTCATTTTGGACTTTTTCAGTGTTGGCAGCTGGAAGATCAATTTTATTGATGACTGGGATAATATACAAATCCTGCTCAAGCGCCAAATAAACATTAGCGAGAGTTTGTGCTTGAATGCCTTGAGTGGCATCAACCACCAAAATAGCAGTTTCAACTGCTTGTAGCGAGCGCGAAACTTCGTAGGAAAAATCGACGTGGCCAGGCGTATCAATGAGATTGAGTTCATAGCCTTTATAATGCATCTGAACGGGGGTTAGTTTGATAGTTATTCCCTTTTCGCGCTCCAGTTCCATGGAGTCGAGCAATTGCGACTTCATACGCCGTTTTTCCACAGTATTAGTCAGCTCCATCATCCGATCGGCGAGAGTAGATTTACCGTGGTCGATATGCGCAATGATGCAAAAATTACGGATTTTCTCGGTATTCATTGCGAAAAATTATAACAGATTTTACTTAGTTTGGCGAGAGAGAAAGAGGACAGTCTTGAAAATTGCGAGCAGAGCGGCCGAAATCAGCAAGCCACCAATAATATCTGTAACCCAGTGTACCCCAGAAAGCACCCGACCAAGAACTACTAAAATAGCTAACAGAATAAAAATTAGGTTAAGCAGCGAGCGGTGAGTGGGATTTTTGACTAAGAGCTGGTTGATAATAATACCAGAACCGCAAAGGCAGGTAGCAAGAAGCGTGTGAGTTGAGGGGAAAGAAGCTTCCAGCTCACCGTCAAGCATGATGGGGCGGAAGTTGAGGGCTAGCTTCTCAAAAACAGCATAGACCAAAAGAACAGCGAGATAAAAGCCCGCTAGCAGCCAAAGTTCGCGGTCGACTTTGGATAATTTTTTGCGCTGGATAAGTTGGATGACACCATAAATAGCATAACCAAGAGCAACCAGAATTGGCAGCACGAGGGCGAGATTAGTCATTTTGTACCACATGGAATTAAAGGGGAACATACTGGCGACGGCTTGGTTGATTTTAGCAAAGCCGACTTCAGAACCCTTGGGTCCGATCGGTTGAACATCGTGAATTTTGATGAGAAGAGTAAAGGCCGCCGCAATAAGAACAGCGATAGTAGCCATCACAACTGCACGACGGTTGGTGCATTTACGAATTTGGTGATTCATAATTTTAGTATAGACTAGATAACTGAAAAAAGCTAGGGACGCGCGGGCAATTGAAAATATTTTTGGTGAATTTTGATAAGCTGACCATCTGGAAGATTGAAAAATTTACCAGGCAGATAAGTGCGGATAGCGATTAAGAAATCTTGAATTTGGGGACGGGTCAGAGAAAAACCGGAACGTCGCGTTGCAAAGCGTAGCAGTTCAAGGGCGACCGGATCCGGCAGATTAATAAACCAGGAGCGATAATAAAGTTGGTCGCTGGGCAGGAGCTCTTCTGTTAATGCCGCGATATCGGATTTGAGGCGGATTTGATGATAATAAAGCCCGAGCAGTTCGGTCTGGATAGCAGGAGACAAAGCGGCAAGTAACGGGCGCAAACGATTGCGCAAATAAGCATCTTCAAAGTTAGTTGGGTCCTGGCGAAAAATAATTTGATGAGTAGCGGCGTAGCGATGAAGATCGGCTTGAGAACAAGTCAATAACGGTCGGCAAATCCTGGGATGGTTGAGCGGAGCTAGGCCACGCCAGCCGGTACCGCGCAGAAGATTGATCGCGATAGACTCAAGCACGTCATTAGCATGATGTGCGGTATAAATGAGTGTGTGATCATATTGATCAGCGAGACGAAAAAGAAATTGATAGCGGGCAGCGCGGGCGGCGGCTTCCGAAACTGTAGCACCAAGTGACAAATTCTCAGTTTCGAAAGGTAGCCGATAATCAGCGGCGGTTTGACCAACAAACTTCTGATCGTCATCAGCGGAAGGACGGGTACCATGATTAAAATGAGCAACGATCACATCTGGATCATGACGAAATTGATGTAGCAAGACCATAGAATCAAGTCCGCCAGAGATGGCTAAAATTTTTTTCATGTGACCCAATTTTAACATATTCTCTGATAATTTGACTTTTTATGACGCTTGTGCTATAATTAGAAGATGTGCAAAATTACCCCACTGGCTAGTGGGGTAATTTTTGTCAACGGGGAGGCTGATTATTTAATCAAGCCCATCATAAACACGGCAACCAGGCTGATGACAATAAAGACACCCATAATTGGGGCGACCCGCTTGAGCCATTGCTTATAAGAAACGCCCGATAGTGCTAAGCCGGCCATCAAGGAAGCGACAGTTGGGGCAATCATATTAAGCAAGCCAACGGCGTTAGAGAAAGCAACGATCATAGTTTCTCGAGTTGAACCGACGAGGTCAGCAACTGGCGCGATGATTGGCATAGTAGCCGTTGCAAGACCAGAAGTTGACGGGATAATAAAGGACATTGGCAGGTAGAAGATGTAAGCCAAGACGCCAACTACACCACCATTGGAGCCAGAGAGCGCTTGTTCGCCCCAGTGAATGATAGTATCTTGAATCCCACCGGCATTCATAATAACGGAAACTGCGGCAGCGACAGCGATCACTACAGCGACCCCGAGTAGTTGACCAGCACCGTTAATAAAGGTGTCAGTAATTGAAACTTCTTCTTTTTTAAACTCTTTGCGATAGATGAAGGCAATCAACATAGCGGAGAGGAAGAACAAAACAGAAGTTTCGTTGAAATACCACTCACCAAAGGCAACGTTGTGACCAGCGCCGAGAACAGCGCCGAGAACTGGTAAGCTAGCTAGCCACTGGTGGAAATTGGAGAAGATATTAATTTTAAAATCTCCCCACGGCACCAATGAGATCACCATAAGCAAGAACGACAAACCGAAAATAGCAAGAATTGCTTTGCGTTTACCAGTATTTTCAGGGATGCTAGCTTGATCGATCGCCTTAAAAGAGGCTTTGACAGGAGCATCTTCTTTGTAGGCACCAGCTTTGACCTTAGCGGCATAGCGCATCGTGAAGATGATGGCGGCGAGCAACATAAGCGCCAAGACGATGCCCTGAATCCAGAGGATATTGCCGAGCGGAATATCAGCAGAACGAGCGGCGATACCAGTAGAAAATGGGTTGACAGTAGAAGCCAATACACCAACACCAGAGCCAAGCACGATCATCATAATGGCAGTCATAGTGTTATAACCAGCTGAAAGCATAACTGGAATAATCAATGCATAGAAAGCAACGGTTTCCTCTTGCATACCATAAGTGGTACCACCAACTGCAAAGAGTGTCATTAAAATTGGAATTAGCCACTTTTCCTTACCGTTCATTTTGCGAACGAGATTACCGAGTCCAGCATCAAGCGCACCGGTCTTCATGACGACACCGAGGAACCCTCCGAGGATGAGCACGAAGATAATAACGTCAAGGCGTTCGGCCATACCCTTGATTGGGGACATTGCGACATCCCAAATCCCCTGGCGATGGTCGGTAACGACGACTTCTTCGCCGGTTTCTTCATTTTTTTCAGTGACAACTTTTTGAACTTCGCGATAGGTGCCTGCTTTGCGAATTTCTTTGCTAGAATCCTGAGGATCCTTCATCATTTCGTATTCACCAGATGGAATAACCCAGGTGAGTACGGCCATACCAGCGATAATACCGAATAGTACGGCAAAGGCTGATAGGAGCTTTATCTTCTTTTTTGGTTTTGGCGGTTTGACTTTATCGGCCATTTTCCTTTCCTTTCTTTATTAACCCTAGAGCGTGAGGGCCATCACGGCTTCAATCGTGTAAACACGGTTTTCGGCTTCATCGAACACCACGCTGTTGGGGCTATAGAAGACCTCGTCAGTGACTTCCATGGACTCCAGACCATGCTGTTCATAAATTTGCTTACCAAAAACCGTGTTTTTATCGTGAAATGCTGGTAGGCAGTGGAGGAAAAGAGTTTCCGCCTTGCCAGTGGCTGCCATCAAATCACGATTAACCTGATAGGTTCTTAGTAAGCTAATACGTTCGGCGAATTTATCCTCCTCGCCCATAGAGACCCAAACGTCGGTGTAAATAGCATCGGCGTCTTTGACGGCGGTAATAGGATCTTCGGTGATCGTGATCCGAGCGCCGGTACGATACTTACGAATCAAAGCGGCAGCTTCGTCGAGCAGAGAGCGCTCAGGTCGCAGCTCGAGCGGAGTGGCGATACGGAAATCAAGACCCATCAAGGCAGCGCCAATAATGAGGCTATTGGCAACATTATTGCGCCCGTCGCCAACATAAGCAAGCTTAACGCCTTTGAGATGACCGATGTGTTCCTCAATAGTAAGGAAATCGCCTAATACTTGAGTGGGGTGATACTTGTCGGTTAGCCCGTTCCAAACTGGGACGCCAGAATATTTAGCAAGATCTTCAACGGTTTGATGAGAATAACCGCGGAATTCGATACCATCAAACATGCGCCCTAGGACAGCAGCGGTATCACGAACGGATTCTTTTTTACCGAGCTGGGTTTCGTCCTTGCCGAGATATTCAGCTTGAATGCCTAAATCGCGGGCCGCCACGACGAAAGCGCAGCGAGTGCGAGTGGAAGTCTTTTCGAACACCAGGGCGACGGTTTTACCTTCATGCATTTTATTAGGAACACCGACTTGCTTGTTGTGCTTGAATTGAAGCGCGGTATCAAGCATGAGACGAATTTGACCCGGAGTAAAGTCTTTGAGAGTCAAAAACGATTTACCTTTAAGTCCTAACATTAGATTTCCTCTCGAACCAGCGGCATTGACATACAGCGCGGACCGCCACGACCACGACCAAGTTCAGAACCGGCAACTTCGATGACTTTAATACCAGCTTCACGTAGAGCTTTATTAGTAACGTAGTTACGGTCATAAGTGACTACTACGCCAGGGGCGATAGCTAAGGTATTAGAGCCGTCATTCCATTGTTCGCGAGCGGCAGCAATGGGATCGCCGGCACCACATTGGATCAGCTGTATTTGATTGACGCCAAGAACTTCGGCGAGAGTTTGCTGTAAATCACGGCGGTGGGTAACTTTATAGCCGGTCTGAGTGTCGGCTTTTTCAAGGATATATAGATCAAGCTGACCGCCGTTATCAAGAATAGCAGGGTGCACAGAGAATTTGTCATAGTCAATCATAGTAAAGACAGTGTCCAGATGCATGAAGGCGCGCTTGGACGGAATTTTGACTGCGAGAACGCGCTGGAAATTAGACTCACGAAGAAGTTTGGACGCAATTTTCTCGATAGCTTCGACCTCAGTGCGCTCACTGATACCAATAGCGAGCGTAGTTTTATTGAGCACTAACTCGTCACCACCTTCAACAGAAAAACGATTGTGGCGATTATACCAAACTGGAATTTTGTGTTGAGCAAAACGGGGGTGGTGTTTGACGATATAGTCCATAAAAATAGCTTCACGACGGCGGGCTGGCCAGTGCATTTTGTTAATTGTTAGACCATTACCAATAGAGGCAGCGGGGTCACGCGTAAAATAGAGGTTCGGCATTGGGTCAAGATAGAAAGGATAGTCGTCTGTTAAGAAATGATGAAGCTGCTTGTCGGCTGGTTCAATGACTTTTACTTCGTACTTTTTGACGCCAGACATAATTTTGCGCACCATAGCAAGAGTGTCCATGCTGCCGAGATAGTTGATGATAGCGTCAGTCGAATAGGTATCCTCTTGTTTAGAAGAGCGGACCATCTCAATAACGAAACGCCATTTGAGTTCAACCGTGCTAAGTGCCTCAGCGACAAGTTTGTCAAGATAAAGTACTTCAATATTACTCTCTCGTAAGGTGTCAGCAAAAGCGTCGTGCTCACGCTGAGCTTCTTTAAGATATGGCACGTCGTCGAACAGCATGCGCTCCATGTGATCCGGCGTTAGGGCCTCTAATTCCTCACCCGGGCGATGGAGTAGAACTGTCTTCAAGCGTCCAATTTCTGAATTAACTTGAATAGGTTGGTCCACTGCGTAAATTCTCCCTTTTATGATATATAGTTTTAATATACCATAAGCTTAATAAAAAAATAAGACTTTTATGGTATAATGCTGTATATGTTAATGCGCGGGATACGGTTAGCTGGCGTGCCAATTTTGAGTCTTCATACGAGCGGGGCGATTGCGCGGGTTGAACAGGCGATTATTGACCCGGACAGCTTGAAAATTATTGGATTTAAAGTGAGTGGCGGGGCAGTGAATGCGGAAACTGGCAATATCTTGGGGACGAAAAGTATTCGTGAAGTGGCGCGGATGGGTCTAATTATTGATTCAGTAGACGAGCTATATGATTTGAAGGATGTAGCACGAGTGCAGAAAATTGCGGAACTAAATTTTAATTTGATTGGGCTAAAAGTTGAGACGAAAAAAGGTCGGCGGCTAGGGAAAGTGCGTGATTTTATAGTCAATACAGAAGATTTTATGATCTTGCAGATTGTAGTGGAGCGACCACTCTTGAAATCACTGACCGAGTCGGAGCTACTGATTGGACGTTCGCAAATTAAAGAGGTCTCAGATAGCAAGATCGTCGTTAAAGACGAAGAGGCGAAAGTGCGGGCGGAGTCAGGAACTAAAGATTTTGTGCCGAATTTTGTGAATCCGTTTCGCGAAGGGCGTTACGCGATGTCTCGTAGTCGAAACCCTGGCGAACAAGATACTGAAGAAGTTTAGTATCATCGTATTTGGAACGCTTTTTTATGATAATCTTAGCAATTTCGGTAGAATCATTGCGCGACGAAGCAGCAAGTGCCTGTTCGATCATAGACGGAACGATACCTTTTTTAATGAGTTCCAATTTGAGACGTTTTTGACTAATTCCCTTTTTAAGAAACCGGTTTTCGAGATAAAAATTAGTAAATTTTAAATCATCTAAATAAGATTTGTCAATAAGACGTTGAATAACTTGGTCGATAAGCTCGTCAGTAATCTCTGGGATAGGGTGGATGCTACTCTTGGCAGGTCGGCGGTTCTCAGGCTGATGACTAACAGATAAAAGATTTGCGGCTCGACGCCGATGCTGCTTTTTAATGAGATAATCACGAGTTTCACGGATTGAACGAGGTCGCATTAACAGCCATTCGAGTGTGCGCTGATACAGCTTGCTAAATTCGGAAGCCTGCTGGTAGGTTGCGATTTGAGTGGGAGTTAAGGTTTGGCCAACTTTGAGCTTGAATTGGACAAGTTGAGTTAAATCGAGTGAAAAACTGTATTTTTGATTTAAAAAAATATTTGCACGTTGAGGATTTTTGACAGCGGGTTTAATAGCGGTAATTTGTTGTGAATCTTGCGAAATTAAATTCATGAGTGTTGATTAAGCCAACGAATTAGAAAGGAAAATTGAGCAACATCCTTCGCGAGCGGCTCCTTGACATATTTTTGACAAAATTGATCGACGTCGGGCAATGGTACCCACCGAACAGCGGCGACTTCTTGATCATTAAAGTTAAACTGGGACGGCTGGTTAGTCCAGTCAACACAGAAAACATGGCGAAAACTAGAACCAGAAGCAAAGGTCATTAGAAAACGTAACTCCTGAGCTGGAATAGTGACACCAATTTCCTCTTGAGCTTCTCGCAAGACAGCATCGAGAATAGATTCTTGATAATTAACATGGCCGCCAGCGGAAAGATCATATTGATTAGGAAAATGATCGACTTTGGCAGAGCGTTTTTGGAAAAGTAGTTCAATTTCACCTTGTTTGGTACGACGATAAAGCCAGACGCTAGCAGCAGCAGTGAGCGAACCCGGAGTATTAGGAGAGTCAGCAATAGAACGACCGCCATTCATGATTGGCTGCCCGTTTAAGGCGTATTCCTGCCAAAGCTCCATGATCAAATTTCCCCGTCAGAGAGGGCTTGAGCGCGAACTCGCTGTTCAATCTCAGCCATAAGTTCTGGTTTTTCTTTAAAAACGCGCTTAGCAGCTTCACGCCCTTGAGCAATAGTTTCGCCTTGGTATTTAAGGAAAGCCCCAGCTTTCTCAATAATGCCAGTTTGAACGGCGAGATCAAGGATGTCACCAGTCTTACTAATACCTTCGTTATACATGATGTCAAATTCAGCAGTACGGAAAGGCGCCGCAATTTTGTTTTTAACAACTTTGATTTTAGTGCGGTTACCAGTAATATTGTCGCCATCTTTAATTTGACCGATACGACGGATATCGATACGAACCGAGGCGTAAAATTTGAGAGCGTTACCGCCAGTGGTGGTTTCGGGATTACCAAACATGACGCCAATCTTCATGCGGATTTGGTTAATGAAAATGACCGTGGCTTTAGACTTACTAATAATACCGGTAAGTTTACGCATGGCCTGAGACATCAGGCGAGCATGGAGACCCATCTGGGCATCACCCATGTCGCCATCAATTTCGGCTTGTGGCACTAGAGCAGCCACGGAGTCAACAATGATTAGATCGACAGCACCGGAGCGAACCAGTGTTTCACAGATTTCGAGAGCTTGTTCGCCGTTGTCTGGTTGAGAAATTAAGAGATTACCGGTGTCGACACCAATTTTTTTAGCGTAAGCTGGATCGAGGGCATGCTCAGCATCGATGAAAGCTGCTTGGCCACCTTGTTTTTGAATTTCAGCAATAGCATGGAGAGCGAGGGTAGTTTTACCAGAGGATTCTGGGCCATAAATCTCGATAATGCGGCCTTTTGGATAACCCCCACCGAGCGCGAGGTCGAGGGAAAGTGAGCCGGAAGGTAGAAGTTCGACGTTAGTTTTTTGGCTTTCGCCGAGTTTCATAATAGAGCCATCGCCGAATTGTTTAGTAATTTGAGCGATAGCGAGGTTCAAGGCTTCACTTTTACCACTATTTTCGACGGGTGGAACAGATGCTTTGGTTACTTTCTTTGCCATTTCAGTATTATCTCCTTTTACTAAAATTATTATAACCTATTTTATGAATTCGCGAAAATTGGTGAACGCGAATTGGCTTCAGATTAGCAAGTTTGAGAATCTCCAACAAGCATAAAAAGTAAAAATAAAAATAGCTCGTTTTAAAAACGAGCTATTTAGAGATAAGACTAGCGGTCTTTTCTCTTGAGTTTAGGGGGATTGTTGAAAGCTATCATAGCAAGTACTGCTACTAGAGCGATCATAAAAGCTGTAACGAATGAAAATAGGTTATTGGCGTCGCCAGTGTTTGGCGCCTGCGAAGTTTTGCTAACTTCGGCTGGAGCAGCCTTTGGCGTCGGAGTTGGGTTTACCTGACTTGGAGCAGGAGTTGACGGATTTGGTGCAGGATTGTTCCCTGGGTTAAACCCTGGATCAGGGTTTGGGTTTGGATTCGGATTCGGTCCTGGCCCTGGATCAGGGTTTGGATTTGGATTCGGATTCG
>ERZ773267.740-NODE-740-length-20377-cov-3.601614_pt1 | contig 20377 bp, 17 predicted proteins | sample MGYA00511959_ERZ773267 | MGnify/ENA primary metagenome ERZ773267 (study PRJEB29015, sample SAMEA2738165) | human oral metagenome | biome: human oral; feature: human-associated habitat; material: saliva | place: China | collected 2240 ... | reverse complement strand
CTTGACGCCTGCGCGGTAGCGGCGGATATACTCCTCCGTGCGCCGGATATGCTCCTGCTGCTTCTCATAGGCGGCGAGAAGCGACTTTCGGCGCTCGTCGTGCACCTTCTGGAAATACGTGTAATTGCCCGCATACGCCGTGACCGTTCCCCCTGCCAAATCGAGGATGTGCGTCGCCACGCGGTCGAGGAAGAAGCGGTCGTGCGAGATGATGAGGACGCCTCCCGCATACTCTGCGAGGAAGCCTTCCAACCACTCGATCATCTTGATGTCGAGATGGTTCGTCGGCTCGTCGAGAAAGAGGAAATCCGGCTCGCGCAGAAGCGCCTTCGCCAGACAGATGCGCGTCCTCTGCCCGCCCGAGAAGTGACGCACGTCCTTCGAAAACTCCTCCTCCGTGAAGCCAAGCCCGAAGGCGACGCGGCGGATGCGGCTTTCGAACGAATAGCCGCCCAGATGCTCGAACTCGTCGACAACGCGCCCATAGAGCGCCAGCCGCTCCTCGTCGGCAGAAGCGGCGATCTCCTGTTCGAGAGCGCGCTTCTTCTCGCCAAGGTCGATGACGTCCTGGAACGCACGGCGAAACTCCTCGTAGAGCGTGCCTTCGCCGAACGCCGCCTGCTGCTCGACATAGCCGATCGCCGCGCCGTCATCGAGCTGCACCGTGCCTGCGTCCGCCTCCTCCTCGCCCAGGAGGCAGCGCATCAAGGTCGTCTTGCCCGCGCCGTTCGCGCCGACAAGGCCCGCGCGCTCGCCACGGCGCACCTCGAACGTCACATCATGAAAAATCTCGTTCACGCCAAACGCCTTGGCAAGTCCGATTACCTTCAAATTGGAACTCCCTTTTCTAAGAACAGCGATGCTTCACCGCTTCACATAATCCCTGCCGATATTCACGAGCGCCTCGTTCTTCGCGCCGCCCTCCATGAGGATGCACGGAAACGGCATCCCGTAGAAGAGGTCGACGCTCCTCCCGCCCGCCGTGATCGTCGTCTCCTGGCGGTCGCTGTGCCTGCCCGTCTCCACGCTTCGGATGACGAAGCCCTTCGCCTTCAAGATCGCGGCGACCTCCGCGCCCGCGCCCGTGATGCCGCTCGAATTGACGATCGTGACGGAAACCACGCCGGGCGCAGGCGGCTTGGCAGTCTCCGCCTTCGCTTTCGCCGCGCTCTCGCCTGCCTCTTTCGCCTTCTCCGAAGCCGCCTCCGTCTCCTGTTGGGCGGTGTCGTCGAAGCGGAAGCCCTCGGGCATCTCCTCCTTGTACTTCGCGGCATAGCTGTCGGCACGCTCTTCCACATCGCCCGCGAACGGCACGCCCGCCGCGCGAGCCGCCATGCGGCGGATCTCCACGATGTCGGGAATCCAATAGCTGACCCCCTTGTACCAAGCGGGATTGCCCGGCGCCATCTCCGCCGTCAGTCCCTGCTCCTGCACCTTCTTCATGAGCTGCAGGAAGCGCAGCATATCGCTCGCGCCGAGGTCGGTCCGGACGCTTTTCGCGATCTCGCCCACGATCTCCGGGAGCTTCGCGAAAACCTCGGGCGACGTCGCCTTCTGCAAGACCGCGCGCACGAACCGCTGCTGGCGGCGGATGCGCCCGATATCGCCCTCCGTGTCGCGGTAGCGCACGTACTGGATCGCCTTCTCTCCCGTCATGTGCTGCATTCCCGGGTAGATGTCGATGACCAGTCCGCCGTCATCATCCCAGGGATCCTCGTAGTACATGCGCTTCTCCACATCGATGTCGATGCCGTCCAACGCATCGATGATGCGCTCGAAGGCGCGAACGTCGATGAGGATATAATAGTCCATCGGCACATCGAGCAGCTGCTCGACCGTCTTCTTCGTCAGGGTATAGCCGCCGTAGGCGTATGCCGCGTTGATCTTGTCGTAGCCGTTTCCCTCGATGGCAACGCGCGTATCGCGCGGTATGGACATGAGCGACGCCGTCTCCTTGTCGGGATCGACCGTCGCGACCATCAGCGTGTCGCTGCGCCCCACATCGTCCTTGCGTTCATCGATGCCCAGGATCATCACATGGATCTCCGAGCGCCCCGCGATCATGCCGTCCGCCGCCGTGCGGCGCACAAGCCCGCCGCTGAAGAAATGCGCGGCCGCCGCCGTGAAAACGACGACGAGCAGGACGGCGGCAAGAATCACGACGCGCCGATAACTGCGCTTCTGCTGCAAATTCTTCCCTCTTTCCCGGCCGCGGGGAAGAGGACGCTGCCGTCTGCCCCGTGGCCATGCAATCTTTCTACATAACTATACAGCAGTATAGCAAAAAAAGCGTGCAGCCGCAATAAAAGAAGCCGCTCTGCGCACACTTCCCGCCATTGACAAAGATGATCTTTTGCTCTATCCTAGGCACAAAGACACCCTGAGGAGATGAGCTTCCATGCGACAAAAACAGCGTGAGATCACCGACGAAAACGAGCTGATCGAAATCATGCAGAAGTGCGACGTCTGTCGCCTCGCCTTCAACCACGAAGACGGATATCCCTACATCCTGCCCGTCAACTTCGGCATCGGCAGGCGGGCGGGCAAGCTCTGCCTCTACCTCCACAGCGCCTTGGAAGGAGAAAAGATTGCCGTCATGAAAAAGGACAGCCGCGCTTCCTTCGAAATGGACCGCGATCACAAACTGCAATACTTCCGCGACAAAGGCTACTGCACGATGTCCTACGAGAGCGTCATCGGCAGAGGCCGCATCGAGATCCTCCCCGAAGAAGAAAAGCAAGAAGCACTCGAAAGGCTCATGGCACACTACCACCCCGGAGAAAATGCCCCGTTCAACCCCGCCGCCATCCCGCGCACGCTCGTCTACGCGCTCATCATCGAAGAGATGACAGGCAAGCGCAAACTGCCGAAAGCATAGCTTGCGATATACGATACGGCAATTTCAGCGCGGCACATGCGCGGCTTCGTCTCAAGAATAAATCCTCCTCCCCAAATTAGAGGATTCTCGCCCATTTCACTTCCTTCTTAAATTGACAATTCCCCTATATCGATGCTAAGATACTCATGTGTTTTGAAAATGAAAGCATATATATTATTTATGCTTTCATTCTGCGGAGAATCAATACCGCCGTTCGTTAACTTCTATCATCATGAAGAGGTGTTCCTTTTGAAAAAGACCAAAATTCTTTCCGCCCTTGTCGGCGCTGCTATGCTCACCACTGCCGTCCCCGCCTCTGCTCATGGTGTCTGGTTCGCACCGCGTCTGGATCAGACCCAGCTCGTCCTCGGCGAAGGTTACAAAGACAATGCTTATGACCCAAAGGATGTCACGATGCTTGTCGGCTTCGATAAAACCTATACGCGGGTTCCTCTCGAAATCATTGACGGCGGCAATCACATCACGATCAATCCGTCTCAAAATGTTTCCGTCGCTGTCGTCTATTTTGACTACGGCTATTGGTCGAAAGGACCGGACGGCAAATACGTCAACAAGCCAATGGATCAAGTTCCCGGCTCGACCGTAGGCACGCATGCCATCAAATACAGCGTCAATTATCTCAAAGGCGTCGACAAGGTAGCTCCCTTGCCGGATCTGCCGTACCAGATCGTTCCCCTGAAAGATCCCACCAAGCTCAACGTCGGCGATTATCTGCCCGTACAGGTACTGCACAACGGTCAGCCGCTGCCAAACGCTGAAATCATCCCCGACGTCGTCAATCACCACACCGTGACAATGACTACAGACAAGGACGGCAAAGCCAATGTTCTCGTCGCCAACGGCAGCATCAATGTCATCGGTCTCGAACTCGCAGAGGATTATCCGCAGTCCGACGGCAAAGCGACACGCGACAAGATCTTCAGCAGTCTGAGCTTCATGATCTATCCGCCGGAAAACGACTGATCTGAGGCAGCCATAGGCACGAATACGGGATTTCATAAACTGAAGCCCGCCCATTTCCTTGAATGCCTGTCAAAATTCTTACTCAGACGAAGCATGTTTGAGTAAGAATTTTGACCGCACGGAAAAGGGCGGGCTTTTTTAGCGCGAAAGTCCGAGAAATCAAGCCGAAAGCGCAGACCACTGTTCCTTTCTGTTGATTGACCCATCGCTTCAGCGCGGCGCATACATGATGACAGCGACACCTGCAAGCGCGATGGCACTGCCGATGATATCGAAGCGGTCGGGCGCGATACCGTCGATGCGCCAACCCCAGAGAAGTGACAATACGATAAAAACGCCGCCGTAAGCGGCGTAGACGCGCCCGAAACTGCCCTCGGGCTGCAGCGTCGGCACGATGCCGTAAAGGATCAGGATGACCGCGCCGAAAAAAGCATACCAAAGACTCGCGCCATTTCGTAGCCACTGCCAGATCAGATAGCCTCCGCCGATCTCGAACAATCCGGCCAGAAGGAAATACGCAAGAGATTTCAACACAAGCATGATTCTGCCTCCTATTCTAGGGCATCCCTGATAAATTCAGCGCTTCCCTAGGGAAAGATTCTCTCTGCCGACTCCTTTTCCCTGCCCGCCGCTTCGCTTTACTGCGGATGAAAGGGCGGCATTCCCCATTCATACCCCCACAAGAAATGGCAGGAAATCATCAAGATATGCTGGTAATCTTTCCATAAAACAACAATATCTAGCTTTTTAGGCGAAAATCCAGCATTTTTCATTTGCCAACAGATACTCTTTATCCTATAATAGACGCTAGCGTTTTGAAACGAGCACATATTGTAGGAGGCACATCATTGGAAAAGTGGTTTGACACGGAAATCGGCAGGAGCATCCTGCAGGCAAAATATTACCATGCGGGAGAGACGGAGTCGCACGAATTCATCGAGCGCGTGGCAGGCATCTTCTCGCCCGAGGTGCGCGAGAAGATGCGCACCTACCTCGAAGACGGCGTGCTCTCGCCTGCGGGGCGCACACTCTATGCGGCGGGCGCCAAGGGCAAGTTCAAGAGCAGCCTGTCGAACTGCTACATCATGCCGTCGCCGACGGACGACATCGAGTCCATCTTCACCGTCAACCAGCAGATCGCCAAGATCTTTTCCTACGGCGGCGGCATCGGCGTGAACATCAGCGGCCTGCGCCCCAAGGACAGCCGCGTGAACAACGTCGCACGAAGCTCGACGGGCGCCGTCTCCTTCCTCAAGATCTTCAACACGACGGGCGAAGTCATCAGCCAGAACGGCAGGCGCGGCGCGATGCTCGTCGCGCTCGACTCGGAGCATCCCGACATCTACGAGTTCCTGCACATGAAGCAGGAAAACGAGAAACTCGCCTCGATGAACCTCTCGATCCTCTTCTCTGATGCCTTCATGCAGGCCGTCGTCGACGATGCCGAATACGAGCTGACCTTCGACGTCGAGGCGACGGGCGAAAAGATCCGCCGGACGATACGCGCCGCCGAATTCTTCGACGAATACTGTCAGACACAGTGGGACTGGGGCGATCCCGGCGCACTCTTCAAGGACAGGCTCAACGACTACACGCTGCTCTCGGGCTACGACGAATACAAGATCGAGGTCACGAACCCCTGCGGCGAGTTCGGCGGCAACGCCTACAACTCATGCAACCTCATGAGCCTCAACCTCTATTCCTTCATCGAAGACAAGTTCGGCGATGCGCCGCATCTCGCTGAAGAGGAGTTCCGCGCCGCCGTCCGGACGGCGGTTCGCGCGCTCGACGAAGTGCTCGACTACGGCTTCGACACGCAGCCTTTGGAAGAGAACCGCCAGTGCATCCGCGACTGGCGCAGCGTCGGCCTGGGGCTCTTCGGCGTCGCCGACGCCTTCGTCGCCATGAAGCTCGCCTACGGCAGCCGCGAGAGCTGCGACTTCATCCAAGGCGTGCTGCGCCTCATGTTCACGGAAGCCCTGCGCACCTCCGCCGCCCTCGCCGAAGAAAAGGGAACCTTCGGCAAGTACGATTGGGAAAAGACGAAGAAATCGCCGCTCATCCAACGTCTTGCCCAAGAAGCGCCCGACGTCTGCGCTGCGATCGAGCAGCATGGCCTGCGAAACGGCACGCTGCTTTCCATCGCGCCGACGGGCACGATCTCGCTCCTCATGGGCGTCTTCTCGGGCGGCTGCGAGCCGCTCTACCAAATCAGCTACGAGCGCACGACGCACAAGATGGAGGAAAAAAGCGGCTCCTTCCGCGTCTACGCGCACTCCGTCAGCGACCTGCTCGACTATCACAAGCTGCCGCACGACCTCACGAACGAGGAGATCAAGAAGCGCTTCCCGTGGATCATCGAGAGCCACGACGTCCCTTACCTGCACCGCGTCGAGCTGCAGGCCGCCATGCAGAAATACGTCGACAACTCCATCTCCTCGACGGTGAACTTGAAGTACGCGGCGACGCCCGCCGACATCAAGAACATCTACCTCGCGGCATGGAAGTCGCGCTGCAAGGGCATCACGGTCTTCCGCGACGGCTGCAGGCGCGGCAACATCCTCGGCGTCAAGGAAGCCGCCGAGCAGGAGATCGCCTACGACACCGTGCGCCCGCGCCGCCGCGACAACATCGCCAGGCTCGAAGGCGTAACGCTCCTTCGTCATACGTCGTGCGTCGACAAGATGTACATCACGGTCAACAAGACGGGCGACGGCGACGTCTTCGAGCTCTTCACGAACACCTCGGGCGGCTGCCAGTCGAACATCGCGACGATCACGCGCCTGACCTCCCTTGCCCTGCGCTCAGGCGTGCGCGTCAAGGACATCATCAAGCAGCTGACCGTCAGCCGCTGTTCCGCCTGCCAGGCCATGATCCGCAGCGGCCGCAAGGACATCTCGCTCTCGTGCGGCAGCGCCATCGGCACGGCACTCGCCGAGATCTACAACGAGTGCCAAAAGGACGAGACGGCGAAGTACAAGGACAAGAGCGACGACAAGGCGATCAACAAGGAATGCCCCGAATGCAAGCGCCACACCCTGCGCCCCGAAGGCAACTGCGTGACCTGCACCTACTGCGGCTGGTCGAAATGTGAATAAGAACGCACGGATAAATTCGTCGCTTCCAAAAAAACCGGCGTCCGCCAAATGGCAGACGCCGGTTTTTTTCATTCATGCCTGCAGATCGTCGACATGCACCAGGCGAGTGCAGATGCGCCGCGCCAATGCCTCGTTGTGCGTGATGGCAATGAGGATCATATCATGTCTTTCGACTTCCTGTAAGATGACCGACCAGATCTGCGCCTGTGTGATGGGATCAAGGCTTGCCGTGATCTCGTCGGCGATGAGCACGCGCGTCTTGGGACTGAGCGCGCGCAGAATCGACAGCCGCTGCAGCTGGCCGCCCGAGAGTTCGTTCGGCCAGCGCGTGAGCCAGTCAGGCTCGGCGCCGATCGCCCTGAGGAGTTCATCCGGCACATCCCATGCTTCGCGCAGGGAATCCTTCACCTTCCAGCGCGGATCCATCGCCTTTTCTGGATGCTGATAGATGAGCTGGATGGGATTGTAACCGCCCTTCGGCAAGGCTGCACCGTCCAATGCAATAGACCCTTCCTGCAGCGGCAGATAGCCTGCAAGGAGCAGCGCGAGCGTGCTCTTGCCGCGCCCGCTTAATCCTAAAAGAGCGAGCCGCTCCCCGTCTGCAATATGCAAAGATATATTCTGCAGAACGGGAGCGTTCATCCCATAGCGATAGGAGAGATTCTTCACATCGAGCATCTCATGCACCTCCCGCTTCCGTCATCTGCCGCACCTCTTGCGCCGAATAGACCTTGAAGCTGTTCTGCGGCAGGGCATGATAAAGCGCCTGTGTATAGGGATGCTGCAGATCGCTGCCGTCGCCGCAAAATGCAGCGGCCGGAACCCTGTCCACGGTTCGGCCTTCATAGAAAACGGCAACCGTGTCGGCAACCTCGACGGCGAGATCGATGTCGTGCGTGATGAGCAGAATGCCCTTTCCCGCATCGGCAAGCTCGCGCAGAAGCTGCAATGCCTCGACGGCGCTCTTGATATCCATGCCGGGCGTCGGTTCATCCGCGATGATGAGAGCGGCGTCCGTGATGACCGCCGTAGAAAAGAGGACGCGCCGCGCCATGCCGCCCGAAAGCTGAAATGGATACAAGCGCTGAACCTTTTCCTCCAAATGCAGGCGCCGGAAGGTCGCCGCCATATCGGCAGGCGAACCGTAGAGGCCGCATACCTCTTTGCCGACGCGCATGAGCGGGTCGAGATATGTCACAGACTGCGGGATCAACGCCAGCTCTCGTCCGCGCAGCTCTTCCTGACGAGCCGCATCAAGCACGGTCCCGCGATAGATCATCTCGCCGCTCGTCACGGCATTGTACGGAAGGATGCCGAGCAGGGCATGCGCCAAAAGGCTCTTGCCCGAACCGCTTGCGCCGACGACGGCAAGGATTTCTCCTGCACCCAGGCACAGATTGACATCGTACATCCCTGCCACCAGCGTATGCTTCAATGCGCTCTGATACATGCGAAACGACACGGACAGATTCTTTACTTCGAGAAGTTCTTGTCCCATAAAGCCTCCTATTCCTGTCCGGACTGCGGGTCGAGAATATCGCGCAGCGCTTCGCCGAGACGATCAAAAATCAGAACGACGAGCAGCAGCAAGAAGCCCGGGAAAAATGCCAGCCACCACATGCCGAGCGCCAGATAGCGCATGGACTCCGCCAGGATGATGCCGATCGCCGGCATATCGAGCGGCAGGCCGTAGCCGAGGAAGCTGATGGCTGCCTCATGCATGATCGCATGCGGAAAGAGCAAAACAAGCCCGATGATGTACTGCGGTGCAACATGCGGCACGAAGTGCCGGCGCGCGATGGAAAACCACGAGCAGCCATACTGACGTGCCGCCAGAACATAGGGCTGCGAGCGCAGCTGCATGACTTCCGCACGGATGACACGCGTCAAACGCGGCCAATGCGTGACGATGACGCCGATGGATACGCCGAGGATTCCGCCGCCCATCATCACCGAAATCATGAGGATGAGGAGGATGTGCGGAATTCCCATGCAGAGATCGACGAGCCAAAGAACGAAGCGATCCACCTTGCCGCCGAATGCCGCCGACAACGTTCCGAGGATGAGCGCGATGCAGGAGCTGAAAAACGCGGCGGCAAAACCGATCTGCAGACTGATCGACATGCCCTTGACGGAGCGCAGAAACATGTCGCGCCCCATGTTGTCCGTACCGAACGGATGCAGGATGGACGGCGCAAGATTTTTCTGCCCGAAGTCGACCGCATAGGAACTCTCATCCATCGTTGTACCCCAGAGGAGCAGTCCCAAAATGAACAGGCTCGCAAACACGGCAAAGATGAGCCGGCGCTGACGGACACTCAGACCGCTTTGCGCGAGGGGAAGCGCCTTGTTCATGACAACCCCCTCCCCTCGCGCAGCTGCGGATCCACAATCCCATATAGAATGTTGGCGATGAGATTGCCGACAAAGATAAAGATTGCACTGAAGACCGCAATGCCAAGCAGCAGTGCAAGATCGCCGCGCAGCCCCGCCAGCGTGACCGTACTGCCCAGTCCCGGGTAGGAGAACACCGTCTCCGCGAGAATCGCGCCGCCGAACAGCTCATTGAAGGACGCGAACTGCAAGGTGATCGCAGGCAGTAGGATATTACGCAAACCATGCCGCCGCACGCGCTGCCAAAGATTCTCGCCGCGCGCCTCGGCAAAGAGCATGTAGTTCGTCCCCATCACCTCGATCATCTTTTCGCGCGTCTGCAGCGTAATGGAAGAAATCCCCGTGACGCTGAGCGTCAGTGCCGGCAAGATCAGATGATGGATCTGCTCTGCCAGCGTGACTTCCTCGTGCAGCTTCCCTATGGGCGCGGCAAGCGCCAGCGGGAACCACTGCAACTTGACCGCGAAGACCATGAGGAACAAAAGGCCGAGCCAGAACACCGGCACGGAGACGCACAGAAGGGAAAATCCCTGAATTGCCTTGTCCATGCGGCTGTCGCGGTACATTCCCGCGAGCACGCCCAGAACAAAGCCGATTGCGCCCGACAGCGTCCACGCCGTCATCATCAAGAGAAGCGTAAGGCGAAACTTTTCTCCGATGACTTCGAGTACAGGGGCGCGATAGATGAACGATGTGCCGAAATCACCATGCAGAATATTCCCCGCCCAAAGCAGGAAGCGTTCGAGCGGCGGCTTGTCAAAGCCCCAATAAGAGGCGATGAGCGCATGCTGCTCCGCCGATGCCGCCTTGTTGAGAAAATATGCATCAATCGGATCGATGGGAGAATTGGCGAGCAGGATGAAGCTGATGACGCTCACCGCAGCGAGGAGGAGCACAAGCCGGAGCAGATTGCTCCCCAGAAAATACAATATTCTTTTATCCATATTACTTCCACTGCCATTCATCAAGAGTTATAAGGACGCCCATGCCCTGGCCGCGCTCGCCTACCCGCATCTGCCCGAGATCGAGCCGGTCATTGACAAAATACGGCACCTGAACCGTCGCAATCCAAAGATAGGGGATATCGACCTTCGGCCCCGTCACGCCATCCCACTGTGCCGCACGGAACTCGCGCAGCATCTCCTCATCGGTCGCAGCGGCAAGCGCCCGATCGATATGCGCATCAACCGTCGGATTGCGATACATGGCAGAGTTGTTGATGACATTCACCCCGACCTGCGAGGAATGGAAATAATTGTAGATCGTTTGCGGCGTATAGTCGCCGCCCGCCCATACCGTCGGGATGTTGCGCGCTATCTTACGGGCTTCCGACCATGGCGTCGACTTTGCGATGATGTTGATGCCGAGCTTCTTCGCATCCTGTGCAAGCGCCACCGCTGTATTGTAGCGCTGCAGGTCATTGGAACGGCCATTGATGACGAATTCCGCCTTCTGACCGTTCTTCTCGCGAATGCCGTCGCCGTCCGTATCCACCCAGCCCGCAGCCTCAAGGATCTTCACTGCTTCGTCCACGCGGTTGTCCGATTCCTGCAAATCGTTATTCGCCCAAGAAAGAGCTTCCGCAAAATTCATCGTCGGCTTTCCGAAGCCGCCGAGCGCATTCTCGATGATCGTCTTGCGGTCAATGCCGATATTGAGCGCCTGCCGGATCGCCGGATCGCTCGTCACATTGTTGCCGATGAGCATTCCGTTTTCATCATGCTCCGGCTCCTGCGGCATATTGACGCAGAAGCTGTCAATGCTGTCCATCACTACCAATTTCATATTCGGCACGCTTGCCTTGGCAAATTCGGGCGGTGCAAAGACGAGATCGACCTGTCCGGACTGCGCTGCTGCAAGCACAGCATCATTGCCCAGATTCAGCGCTGTCACCTTTTTCAGCTTCGGTTTTTCTCCGTAATAATATTCGTTCGGCTCCATCACGAGCTGCTGCTCCTTCTGGAAGGAGACGACCTTCCACGGGCCGCTGCCGACCGGTGCCGTCGCATACCCTTCTTTGTATGCGTGCTTCGGCACAATGCCGAGCGTCGCAGCCGTCTCCATGAACACCGACCACGGACGCGAGAGCGTAAACTCCACCTTTGTCGGCGAAAGTGCGCGTGCCGATTCCATCACGGTCAGATCGACGGCTCCGCCCGCCTTCTTCGCGGTTTCATAAGTGAATGCGACATCCTCCGCCGTGAGCGGCTGCCCATCGGAGAACTTCGCATCGCTCCGAATGGTGAAGGTATACTTCAGGCCGTCCGAGGAGCGCTCGACGTCCGTCGCCAGATCCTTGACAAGCTGATTCTTTTCATCATGCCCCATCAGCGCGGAATGGAACGGATCCGGTCCCCAGAGTCCCCATCCCGACGTCGGATCGAAGCCCTCGCCTACCATATACTTGCCGACCGAGATCACGACCTCGCCCTTCTCGGCGCGCTCATTCTTCGCCGAATTCGTGCCGCCGCAGCCGACGGTCAGCAGCATCGCCGTCAACAGCAAAAACATGCAAAACTTCTTCACTTTCATGCCTCCTCGCATCCATCATACCTCATATCCGTAACATCTCTTCCTCAGCCGCTTCCCTCTTCTGCGCCTTCCACTCATCTCCTCATATTCAGACATAAGGAACCACTGATAAATTCAGCGCTTCCATAAAAAAAGCCTCTTTGCCCCAAAAGAGCAAAAAGGCGCACGAAACAAAGGTCACGCCTTCCCGTCTCTCGCAGGAATAAGACAGCGCTCCGCTCGGGCAGTTCTTCTGGCTCTGCATCCTCACCTTCCTCGCCTTCCCGGTTTCCCAGTGACATCATGAGGTCGGCTCTGCATTACAGCTGCGGGACAGCGCAGGTCTTTCACCTGCTTCTCTATTAAGCGCAGCGCGCACCCAAGCGGCAATATGAAATTATAGCCCAATCTTATCATAGAATAAATCGTATGTCAATGAACGCTGAGAAACCCGATCCACGCCCATCGTCTGCAAGGATACAGGAAGCTTCCTTTTCTTTTGAAATCCTTCGCTGAAAATAAAAAAAGGAACGGTCGCATGAGTCAAATCCGACTTATGCGACCATTCTCCAATTCTCAAACTCTCACGCCTTCGGCTCGATCACGCCGTTCTGATACGCCACAAGCAAGTTGTAGAGGTCGGCGATCTCCTCCTGGATGTCCTTGCCGTCGTCCGTGTCGCCGAGCGTCGTAAGTTTCGTCTGCAGTTCGACCGTCTCGGAGACGGATTCGATGTCCTTGTTCTCCTTCAGCGCCTGCCGCACGTCGGCGACCTGCTGGTGCATGAGGAGGCGGAAGCCGCGCGAATTGGAGATGAGCGTAAATCCCGAAATGCCCGTCTTCTTGTGGTATGCCTGGCAGAAGCCGCCGTCGATGATGATCGCCTTGCCGTGCGCCTTGACGGGCGTCTCGCCCTTCCTGACCTTCACGGGCACATGGCCGTTGATGATGTGCCCGCTCTCGGGCAGCCCGAATTCGACGAGGATGGAGCGGCAGAAGTCCTCATCGTCCAGCAGCTTGTAGTAGGGATCGGCCGGCTCCTTCCACGTGCTTTCGTCCTCCAGGAGGGAGCGCTCGAACGTCTTGACCTCGCGCCCCGAGCACGGCGACGTCCTGCCGCACCACAAGAACCACATGAAGTCCAGATCCTCCTGCGCACGGAAGAGGTAGGCGCGGCGCGCGCGGCGGTCGGCGTAGTCGAAATAGGCGCGCCCCTTGTACGCCTTGCCGTCGAAGATGACGTCGCGAAGCGAGCCGTCCTCGTTGACGGGCACGCAGCCGTGGTAGAGCAGGTTGCCATTGCAGCACTTGTAGAGACTGCCCTTCTTGTAGAGGAAATCGACGTGCTTCTGCAGCATCTCGCTCTCCGTGAAGTACGACTTGAGGTCGGCGATGATGCGTTCTTCCTCCTCCGAGAGCGCGTAGGGATCTTTGGGGTCGATCGTCGGAAAGTAGGCGCTCTCCAGCTCGTAGCGGCGATCGCCGAGCATGACGTAGGAGGAGTTGTAGTCGATCTTGTCGAGGAGACGGCGGCTCTCCATCTGGAAGTCGGGATTCCTCGTGATCAGCTGGCCTTCGAGCTTCAGCATGATCATCGTGATCGCCTTCTCCGAGGCGCGAATGGCGTTGGAGTCCGGATAGATGCGCGTCGAGAAGAGCGACAGGGGACGCAGGCTGATGCCGTAGCCGCGCTCCAAGACGTCGGTGTTGTGGTAGCGCAGGCTGTTCCGCACGACGCCCGCAATGCAGACCTCGCTTCCCGCCGCCGCGCCCATCCACATGACGTCGTGGTTGCCCCACTCGACGTCGATGTCGTGATAGTCGAGGAGCATGTTGAGGATCGCGTCGGGACGGCTGCCGCGGTCGAAGAAGTCGCCGACGATGTGCAGGCGGTCGACGGCGAGCCGCTTGACGAGCACGCAGAACGCCTCGATGAAGCCCGCGCCGCTGTCGATCTGCACGATGGTCGCGAGGAGGCGGCGATGGTACTGCGCCTGCGCCGTGTCCTCCTCGGGGCGCGTGTAAAGAAGCTCGACGATGACGGACTCGTATCGCTTGGGGATGAAGCCGCGCACCTTGCTCGCTGGATACTTGTAGCTCATGAGCTTCGACAGTTCCAGAAGCCGCGCGAGATTCTCCCGATACCAGGCGGGCGTGTCCTTGCGCTCGGCGTGCATGCGCTCGATCTTCTCCTTCGGGTAGTAGATGAGCGTGCAGAACTCCCCCTTCTCTTCATCCGTCATGCGGTCGGCAAAGACGTATTCGACCTTCTCGCGGATGACCCCCGAGCAGTTGTTCAATATATGGAAAAACGATTCATACTCGCCATGCAGATCGCTCATGAAATGCTCGATGCCCTTGGGCAGGCCGAGCTGCGCCTGCAGGGAGATGAGCCTTTCGTAGACGGATTCAAGCGTCGGATACTTCTCAGCGAGCAGCCCCAGGAGCTTGTTCTTCTTCTGCGTGCCTTGTTCCATCGTGATCTCCTCCAATATGACCTCTTCTCCTATCCTGTAGAACTTCCCCGCCAAGGCGCCACTTTCCTTCTTGCTTTCGGCGGCGAAAGGATAAATTTATCGGATAAATGCCGCGCCTTGCCATAGGAACAAACGCCCGAAGGCATAGATGGCGAGAACGAGGATGAGCGCGACGATATACTCGCCGAAAGAGCCGACGCGAAAGAGACGCACGCCGACCTTCCTCGCCGGATGAAGGAGAGGCACCTTGCCCGCGAGCGCATCCTCGGCGATGTGCAAGAGCGCACCGACGGCGATGAAGCGCCCCACTCGGGCGAGGTCGGCGGCCTCTCCTGTCTCATCTCCCCAGACGCCCAGCGCCAGGAAGATGAGGACGTAGAGAAGCGGCCAATGCGACCAGCCGCGATGGGCGAGCCATCCCGCCCACGGCAGGCGCATTCCGCCGCCCTTGCCTTCGATCCAATCGGGCAGGACGGCTCCCGCCATGGCGCACACCGTCGGCACCGGCTCCCCCGTCATCGTGTAGACCGCCATGCCCGTGACGATCTCATGGCTGACCCATTTCATGCTCCCGCCTCCTGAAAACACCTGCAAAATACGCCCTGAATCCGTTGACAAATATGCTATAATGGTATGGTCATGGGGGCACGGATCATGGGAATCCTGCGGCTGCAGCAAATCCGCAGCCGCGCGGCGTTCCGTTCCCCGACGCTTTCCCAAAGGAGAACTCACATGGACGACTACACTTGGCGGCTGCAGATGCGTGCCAGGAAGATCAGCTCATACAACCGCACGTTCACGATGCTCGTCATCGTGTTCTTCGCGCTCGCCATCGGCTCTGTACTCTGGTACTTCTTCATCCATGCGAGAAGCCCGGAATACGCGCTCAAGGAAATCCAGGCGGCGGTGGACGAGCACGATATGGATAAGTTCGAGCGCTACGTCAATGTCAGCCTGAGCATGGGCAGGGTCTACGACGATCTCACGCGCAGTCTCTTCGCTGCCGACACTTCCCTGACGAACGACGAGCGCACGGAAGCCGTGCGTTTCTACCAACTCATCAAGCCACAGGTCACGGCGGGGATGCGCACGACGCTCACAGGCCGCATCGAGTCGGACGAGTGGCAGAAGCCTGGCGGGCTTCTGCAGGGCAGACAGCTGCGCATCGACTTCGAGAACCTGTTGGAGCGAAGCCTGCTCAAGAACATCACGATCGTCGGACTCGAATCCATCGACCGCGACGGCGCGACGGCGACCGCGCATATCAAGGCGAAGGACGAGCTGACAGGAACGGACCTCATGTTGCTCCTTGCCATGGAGCAGGCGGCCGACGGCCATTGGCAGGTCGCCTATATCAAGAACTACCGCGACTGCCTCGACCGGCTCACGCCTCTCATCCAGAAAGACGTCGCCTCCTACTTGGAGGAGTCGGCGCCCATCGTCGAGCAGTACAACAAGCGCTTCGCCCAGGAGAAGCAGCGCTTCCATCAGCTGACCGACATGCCGTGGGACGGCACGGGACTTCTTTCAGACACGCAGAAGGCGGGGCTCAAGAAGCTCATCCGCACGGACATCGTCCCGACCTTGAAGGAGCGCCAGCAAAAACTCTCGGCGCTCTCCGTACCGCCCGGCGCGCGCTACCTGAGCCAGCTGCGCGCCGAATCGACCGAGCTTTCCATCACGGCTTGGGAGCACTTCCTGAAGGCGCTAGAAACGGACAACCTCGATGAATTCGATACGGCGGCAACCGTGCACAAAGAGGCGCTCGACGTCGAAATGCGCCTGGACGACGCCCTGCATCGGACGGCCATATGCAGTCAGCCGCCCGAGATGCCATAACTGCACCGAAAACATGCGCCCCGAAGAAAACTTCGGGGCGCATGTCTTTTGGGTGCGCCGAGACGCCGGCATCCGACGCCCGCAGCAGCTAGACTTCCGTCAGGAGAAACGCGCCCTCGCCGCGCAGCATGTAGTCGCCGAAATCCGCTGGAACGAAGCACGAGTCGCCCTTCTCCAAGATTTCTTCGCCGCCCGACCACGAAAGTTCCATGATCCCGTCCAGCGCGACGAGCGACTGGAAGCTCTTGCGCCCTGCCTGCAGATGGCAGCGGCCGTGCAGCGCGAAGTGGCAGACGGAAAACAGCTCCGTGCGCACCACCAGCGTCAGATCGTACTCGGCGAAGATGGAGAACCTGTCGCCGCGATTCACAGAATACGACGGCGGCGCAAAAGAGAGCACGTCAAGCGCCTTGTCGATATGCAGGTCGCGCAGCTTGCCGTCCGCACCACGCCGCGCATAGTCGTAGACGCGGTACGTCGTATCGGAATTCTGCTGAATCTCCGCGAGGAAGATGCCGCGCCCGATGGCGTGGAGCGTGCCCGCGGGGATCACGACGACGTCGCCCGGCTGCACCTTGACGCGCTGCGCGACGTCGAGGAGCGTATTCTCTTCGATGCAGCGACGGCATTCCTCCCGCGTGATCTTCTCCTTGAAGCCGTAGACGATTTCCGCTCCCGGCTCTGCATCGAGGATGTACCACGCCTCCATCTTGCCGTACTCGCCCTCGTGCTCAAAGGCATAGCTGTCATCCGGATGCACCTGCACCGACAGGTCGTCGTGCGCATCAATGAGCTTGATCAGGAGCGGGAAGTACGGATGGCGCGAGCCGTGCGAGCCGAGCGCGACATGCGCTCCCTCGCGCGCGATATACGCCTCCAGCGTCATTCCCGCGTCCTCGCCGTTCACGATGACGCTCTGATCCTCGCCGTGACACGCGAGCTCCCAGCTCTCCGCGACCTTGGCGAGAGCCGTCTCCTTGCCGTACTCCGTCTTGAGCCGCGTGCCGCCCCACATGTAGTCCTTGAGCGGCGCTCGAAGCTTCATCGGGTATATCATTCGATCCATCCTTTCTCCTGCGCTTGTATTCTTTCCGCGCCCATGTTACGATACATGCACGACATCCGATCCGTGTCGCCGCGCCCGCTCCCGACGCACGCAAATTCCAGCAAGGGAGGAATCCTCATGGACGAAAAAATCTTCCGCATTCTCTATGTGTTCACCGACCTCATCGCACCGCTGGCCGCAGGCTACATCGCCTACCAGCGCGGCCATATCTCCGACGCAGCGTGCAACGCGATCATCCGCTTCAACATCATCGTCATGGCGACGCTCCTCGCACTCTTGAGCTTCTGGGTCATGCCGCTGTCGCTGCATCTCCTCTGGCTGCCGCTCTTCAGTGCGCTCTTCATGCTCGTGCCCGGCGTCATCGCCGCGCTGACCTTCGCGCACCGCCACCGGGATCCGCTTTCGCGCGGCGCCTACTACATGAGCGCCATGCTCACGAACATCGGCACGATCGCTGGCCTGTCCGCCTTCATCCTCTACGATGAGACGGGCTTCGCCTATGTGCAGATCGTCTCCTCGTTCCAAGTCGGCCTCCTGGTGCTCGTGTGCTTCCCCCTCGCCGCCATGTTCCACGAGCAGGGAACGGCGACGAAGCACCACCATCGCCTGACGATCCGCGAGCTGTTCCTCACGCCGAACCAGGTGCCCGTGCTCGGCCTCATCGCAGGGCTCGCGCTCAACGTCCTCGGCGTCGAGCGTCCCGCCGTGTTCGGCGCCGCTTTCCAGTCGCTCGTGCACATCGGCGCATGGTCGGCGCTCTTCCCCGTCGGCTGTCTCGTCGACTTCTCCCGCGCACGCCCTTACATCAAGGCGACCGCCGACCTCATCCCCCTGCGCTTCCTCCTCACGCCGCTGATCTTCTTCGGACTGTGCCGTCTTCTCTTCGACGACCCCGTGCTCATCGGCAGCGTGCTTCTCATCGCCGCCGCGCCGACGGCGATCAATGCGGTGCTGACGGCGCGGCTCTACAAGCTCAACGTCGATCTCACCGTCGCGAGCTTCCTCGTCACGACCGTCCTCTATCTCCTGATCTTCTACCCGCTCTTCTTCCTCTATGTGCATCGCGGCGGCACATTCTAGGAGGCCGCAGCCTGCGGCAATCTCGTTTCTGCCTTCAAAAAATGGACGTGGATCACTCCACGTCCATATTCGCTTTCTGCTGGCGGCTGCGGCGATAGCGCAGGTAGAAACCAGCAGCGATGATGCAGCTGACGACGACGAAGGCGATGCTCACCTCATGGCCGACCTTGAGCATGATCTGCCAGCTCTCGCCGAGCGCCATGCCGACGGCGAGGATCAACGCTGTCCACGGCAGCGAGCCGAGGAACGTATAGGCGAGGAACTTCTTGAAATCCACATGCGCGAAGCCCGCCGGCAAAGAGATGAACGTGCGCACGACGGGAAGCATGCGGCTGAAGAACACCGCCTTGACGCCGTATTTGTCAAACCAGCGCTGCGCGATGTCGACATGCGACTTCTTCACGAAGAAATACTTGCCGTACTTGTCGACGAAGGAGCGTCCGCCATAGCGTCCGATGAGATAGGCGAAGATCGATCCCGCCATGCCGCCGATCATGCCGGCGATCATCGCTCCGACGAACCCCATGCGCTCGGCGAAGATCAGATAGCCCGCAAAGCCCAAGATCAGCTCGCTCGGAATCGGTATGCAGGCATTTTCGAGCGCCATCAGGACGGCGACCGCCACATAGCCCCAAGCATCAATGAACTCCAAAAACATCTGCGTGAATTGCTCCATACGCCCTGCCTTTCCTCAAGAGAAACAATCATACACCTTCATTATACACCATCGCCAACGGAATTTCCATAGCGATTCCCATGAATCTCCGCGAGATCCGGCCAAAGACGCCGACCGATCGGCTAGAGGTCTGCAACCTCCTGCCAGAAGCTTTGCCCCTTCGTCTGCAGCGGCACGCCGAAGATCTCGGCGATGGTCGCGCCGACGTCGGCGAAGCTCCTTCTCGTGGAGAGGTCGCGTCCCGCCTGCACAACGCTGCCATAGACCAGGAGCGGCACATATTCGCGCGTGTGGTCGGTGCCGGGCGCACCGGGATCGCAGCCGTGATCGGCCGTGATCATGAGCACGTCCGTCTCCTTCATCGCCGCGAGAAAATCGCCGAGCCATGCGTCGAACTCCATGACGGCGCGCGCATATCCCGACACATCGCGGCGGTGTCCGTAAATCATGTCGAAGTCGACGAGGTTGACGAAGGCGAGCCCCGTAAAGTCCTCGCCCAAGAGCGACCTCGTCTTTTTCATGCCATCATCGTTGTCCTCGTTCGTGCCGAGGCTCTTCGTGAGGCCTTTCCCTGCAAAGATGTCATGGATCTTGCCGACGCCGATGGAGGAAAGCCCCGCCGCCTTCAAGGCGTCGAGCACGGTCGGCGGCGGTTCCAGCGAGAAGTCGTGCCGTCCCGCCGTGCGCTCGTAGTTTGGATACTCGCCGATGAAGGGACGCGCGATGACCCTGCCGACGCCGTGCTTGCCGCACATGATGGTGCGCGCCTTGCGGCACGCCTCGTAAAGCTCCTCGCGCGGCACGACGCCCTCGTGCGCCGCGAGCTGCAGCACGCTGTCCGCCGACGTGTAGACGATGAGTGCGCCCGTCTCGACGTGCTCGCGCCCGTAGTCATGAATGACCTGCGTGCCCGAATACGGCTTGTTGCAGATCAGTTTCCTGCCGATGCTCGCCTCAAGCGCGGCGATGATCTCGGGCGGGAAGCCTTCGGGATAGGTCGGCATCGGATGCTCGCCCACGATGCCCGCCAGCTCCCAATGCCCCGTCGTCGTATCCTTGCCGCGCGAGCTTTCCTGCAGGCGTGCAAACGCGCCGCGCGGCGCAGGCACGCGAAGCGCATCTGCCTCCGCCGCGTCCTTGATGCCGTCGACGGAGAAGAGTCCGAGCGAGGCGAGGTGCGGCGCAGAAAAGCCTTCCGAACGCACGAGGCTCAGGAGCGTATTGCACGCGCCGTCGCCGAAGTCCGCCGCATCGGGCGCAGCGCCGACGCCGAGACTGTCGAGCACGATGAGGAACACGCGCTTGATCTTTTTCAAAGCTCTTCGCCCCTTTCCTTGCGTGCGAAGTACTCGCGGTCGAGGATGCCGAGAATCA
>ERZ773267.739-NODE-739-length-20392-cov-5.687122_pt1 | contig 20392 bp, 18 predicted proteins | sample MGYA00511959_ERZ773267 | MGnify/ENA primary metagenome ERZ773267 (study PRJEB29015, sample SAMEA2738165) | human oral metagenome | biome: human oral; feature: human-associated habitat; material: saliva | place: China | collected 2240 ... | reverse complement strand
AATCTTTGCGTCAGACCTACTTTTGCTTGTAAACAAGCAAAGTTAGGGCTAGATTGACTTCACTTCGCTATGCTACGTTTCGCTTGAGATGACGTATAAGGAAAGTATCTTCGTCTAATAGCTAGACGTTAAAAGTTAATAAGCTTCAAAAATTGTATATTAATTTTTATAAAAACAATTTTGCCCTTAAATATTGATTTATCCCTTAAAATGTGCTATATTTTAAGGGATAAAATTATTTTAAGGAGAAATTCAATGAGAAATTTTAATTATTTCAAAATAAAAGATAAAAAATGGGACTCTGAAATTTTATCTTTAGTCGCTTCAATTTATAAGTATCAAGGAAAACAGGAATTATATTTAAAGCAAAGACCTGAAGAATTAAATAAACTTATTGAAATTGCAAAGATTCAAAGTACAAAGGCTTCAAATGAGATTGAAGGAATTGTTACGACAAGTTCAAGACTTAAAAAGTTAGTTGAAGAAAATACAACTCCAAGAAATAGAAATGAACAGGAGATTGCTGGGTATAGAGATGTTATTAATATTATTCACGAAAATTTTGATGTCATTTCTATTTCAAAGAATTATATTTTACAAATGCATAAAATGATGTTCAGATATATGGATAATCCACTTGCTGGAAAGACTAAGAATATTCAAAATTATATTACTATAAATTATTCAAATGGAGAGTCAGAAACTTTATTTACACCTCTTTCACCTTTTGAAACACCGGAAGCTTTAGAAAATATCTGTAGTGAATACAGTAAAGTTATTGGAAATTTTAATATAGATCCGCTTATTGCTATTCCAATTTTTATTCACGATTTTTTATGTATTCATCCATTTAATGATGGAAATGGCAGATTGAGCAGATTACTTACAACACTTTTACTTTATAGAAGCGGTTTTTATGTAGGTAAATATATATCTTTAGAAGCTTTGATTGCAAAGGATAAATTGGCTTATTATGAGGCACTTCAAAAATCAGGATTCAATTGGCACGAAGAAGATGAGGATATTTTTCCATTTATGAAATATTTATTAGGTATAATTCTTGCAGGATATAAGGAATTTGAAGATAGATTTTCCATTGTAGAAGAAAATATTCCTGCTATAGAGCTTGTAAGAAAGGCTATTTCACAGAAAATCGGAAGATTTACAAAGCAAGATATTAGAGAGCTTTGTCCAATTCTAAGTCTAAGTTCTATCGAGGGTTCATTAAGGAAATTAGTAGATGATGGAGAAATAAAAAGAGAGGGCATAGGCAGAGCTACAAAATATATAAGATTAAAATAGTAAAAAAATCAACGGAAATTCGTTGGTTTTTTGTTTGGAGAAATATTTAATTTAAATAATTTTATGTATCTACGATACATTTACTTTTGCTAACACAAAAGTATGAGATCTCTCCATTCCGCTCCGCTACAGTCGAGATGACGTATAAGTGGAAATACCTTTGTTTGACAGCTAGACGTGAAAAGTAAATAAGCTTTTTTCGTAAATTCTCCCTTAAATAATCAAAAAGCCCTTAAAATAAATACTATTTTGTGGGCTTTTTTAAATTGAAGATTTATGTCCGATATACTCATATCTTAAAACATTGTTATTATCAAGATGTGTATGTTCTTTAAAGATAAAGTAATGATCTTTTTTATCTCTTGAATTTATGGCATTTAGTCTAAAGTAATTTTTTTTAGTTTTTACCATAAGTCTTAGTATATCGTCAGTTAGAAATGTTAGAGGGATGTTAATATCTGAAAATCTGTAAAAGTCTTCTTCAAATTTTTGGTAATTACTACTAAAGTAGTCAAATTGAACATTATTTTTTTCAATATTATTCATCTTCAATCACCTCTGCAACTGTAAGTTTTAAGATTTGTGAATACAAAAAGTTAGGTGTTCTATTTTTCATATTAAGATATAGTTTTTCCTTAGTCATATCGTAGATTTTCCCAAGATATGGCTCTTTTTGTAAATTTGTATATAGTAAAATTTTTTTGTTATTAAAAAATGCCCATGATAAGAAAAATAGTTTTTCTTCTTCGTCCATAGCTTTTGTAAAGTCAATGGTATCTCCTTCTTTGGAGAGGGCAGTTGAATGTTCTGAAATGAAAAATCCCATCCACTTAGCCATTCCTCTATCTAAATATTCTCTTGCTGATTTATAAGGCAAGTAACTACGATTAATCATATAATTCCGTCAAGTCCTCCACAATGTCCACCAATTAAGGTACTTCTTTCTTTAACTCGTGAGCCTTCCATTAAGGCTGTTGCTTTTTGAATTGATAGATAGCCAAATTTATCTCTTATTTCGTCGATAGCTTTTTCTAATTTTGTATTTCTCTCTACTGTTTTTATATCGTCAAATAGAGTTAAAATCTTATAATCTCTATCTGTTAATTTATCAAATCTAACACCGATATTCCTTACAGAGCCACCTCTATATTTTTCTCTAAACAAAGATAGAACATGATTTGTAAGCTCTTTTGTACTCTGTGTTGGAGCAATTTTTTTACTTGAATTAATAGACTTTAAATCTTCATCATAACTAAAACCGATATGAATAGAAATTACAGTCGCTTTTTTATTTATTCTTCTAAGTCTTGTTGCAACCTGTTCAGACATTTCTCGAAGTACAATTTCAATCTCTGATTGACTATTGTAATTTCTAGGAAGAACTTGTGAATTTCCAATTCCTTTTGACTGTGGAATATATGGTTTTGTAACTTTACTCTCATCAACGCCATTTGCATGAAACCAAAGCTGAACACCGATAATTCCAAACTCTTTTTTTAATCTATCAGGGTTTGTATTTGCCAATTCTTCTATTGAGTTAATATGAAGTTTTTCAAGTCTTTTTGCTGTTCGCTCTCCAATTCCCCAAAAGTCCGTCAATTTTTTTATTTTCCATAACTTTGTTTCAACATCCTCATAAGACCAATTAGCTCTCATATTTTTATTTTTCTTAGCTTCATTGTCCAAAGCTAATTTTGCAAGTAGGGGATTTGAATTACTCATTCCAACTGTTGAAAAAATACCAGTTTCTTTCCAGATTTCATTTTGAATTTTTGAAGATATAACATCTAGTTTTTCTCTTCTACTCATATTTTTATCCGTAACAAAATAGTCTAATGAGGTAGTTAAATCTATAAAGCCCTCATCAATAGAATAGGGATATATCTCGTCCTTACCTGCATAGTTTTGTAGAATTTTTTGTATTTTTAAATTTTCTGCAATATAAAGAGCCATTCTAGGCGGAACAATAAAAGTTTTAGCAGCCCATTTTTCGATATAGTTTACATATTCTTTTGTTATTTTAATATTTTGTCTATAAGCATTTGCATAATTAAATTTTCTTGTATTTATATCAAATGGAAGATCTCTGCTTCTACCAACATTTTTTTTACCAAAAACCTCTTTAAAAGTAGGAGAACTTGCAAGTATTAGACCTTTTGAATTATCAGCTCTACTCATAACACAAAGTGAGGTATTAAGAGGATGTAGTCCTCTTTTAACACATTCCACACTCGCATAAAATGACTTCATATCAATAAATGCAATGTCTGAGCAGGGCTCTTTAGAATAATCTATTAAACCCATAACTCCTCCTTAAAAATTAAATATCATTCCAATCGTCATCAAGTGGCTTATAGTCTTTTAAAAAAGTAGAATCAGGTACAAAACTATTTTGTTGGTTAATATCAAGTAAATTCATCTTTGCCATTTCAGAAATTTTTAAATTTAAAAGATTTAAGTCAACTCCAATTTCATAAGCAAGCTCTCTATCACTTTGAGCATATTTAATCATTGAAATAATGTCTTCATCAGAAATTAAAAGATGAGCAGCAAAGACATTAGCCTCCATTTCATAAATATTTGTAGGATTGAAAATTCTACTCTCATGAAAACTTGCACCTTTAATACATTCTTGTCTATGAAGTTGATCATGTCCCAATTCATGAGCTAATACAGTCTTTTTAAGACTTCCTACATTATTTGGTATGAAAATAAATCTATTTTTTAAAATAACTCTATACATACCAAGTAGGGTCTTTGTTGGATTCATATATATTAAATTAATATTGAGTAGTTTAATAAGTTCTTCGGGATCTCTAGTTTGATATTTCTTAACAAGACTATTAACTTTGTCGTAAATCCATTTATTACTCATTTTTTTACCTACTTTTTATTTTTTCCATATTTTTTATTCTTTAATTTGGATTGCCAATATGCTTCTGAAATAGCTTCAAAAAGTACATCTTTATCTTCTTCGGGAAGCTCTCCACCTGCGAAAAGGCCAGTCATAGATTCAACTAAACTTTGAGCATCTCTTGCACCCTTATTTCCAAAACTTTCTGCAGAATTTATAATAAAGTATTCTTCATCAGTAAGTAAATAATTTACATTTACTTCAAAAATATTTGCAAGTTTCTCATACATTTCCATTTTTCTAGGTCTTAGGTCCTTTGCTTCATAATTACTAACAGTTTTAGAAGTAGTTCCTAAAAGATTCGCAAGTTCTTTTTGAGTTAAATTTTTCTTTTCTCTTAATGTTTTAATCTTTTTTCCAAAACTCATTTTACATCCCCCCTTATAGAAATTAAATTTCTATTTATATATTTAAACTAATTAAATTTAGAAATTAAATTTTAAATAATAGAAATTAGATTACTACTATTATAAATTAAACTTCTATTAAAAGTCAATAGGTAAATCAAAAAAATTTTTAAGTAGTCTATATTTCAATGTTTTAGTAAAAACAACACTTTAAATGGTATATACAAAACTAAACAAATATGTTATACTGATAAAGTAGTATATTCTATACTCAAATTTACATTCAAGGGGGATTTTTCTATGAAGAAAAGGTTTTTGACTCTGTTATTAACATTTTCATTATTACTAAGTAGTACAAGCGCTATTTTCGCTAATGAAAAAGTTAATACAGCAACAAAAATTTCAAAAACTACAAACAACTCAAAAGTTAATGAAAATGAGGAAAAAACATATATTGTAGTTTTAAAAGAAGATTCAGAAGTAGATTTTTCTAGCTTAAAAACTCCAGAAGGTAGAAAAGCTAGAGAGGCAAAATCAAAAGCTTTAATTAATACCTTTAAAGATGAATTAACTAAGGCTGATATTAGTTATGAAGTATTCTATGAATATGATTTTCTATTTGCAGGAATTGCTTTAAAAACTAAGGCTAAAAATATTGAAAAAATTTCAAAAATGGCATCAGTTGAGTCAGTTGAAGTTTCAAATGAATTCTTAAAACCACAAGTTAAACAATCTGAACAAGAATTTATTTCAAAGAGAAAGAAAAGAAGCTTAGATTCAAACAATCTAATGAAAGTTACTGACGAACTTAGAAAGAAATACAACGGAGAAGGTAGAGTAGTAGCTGTATTAGATACTGGTGTTGATATTAATCATGATATTTTAAGAGTTTCTGATGTTTCAAAAGGTAAGTTCCCAAATAAAGAAGCAATGGCTGCTAAGATGAAAGAAGCTGGAATTAACTATGGTAGCTGGAGAACTGACAAAGTTGTTTATGCTCATAATTACAGCACAAATGGGGAAAATGTAAAGGAAGAAATTAGAGAAGAATCTCACGGAATGCACGTTTCAGGTATTTCTGTAGGTAATCCTAAAACAGAAGCTGAATTTACACAAAATGACGGAACAGTTAAGAAAGAAAAAATCATAGGAACAGCTCCAGAAGCACAACTTATATTTATGGGTGTTTTCCAAGGTCTAACAACTTATACTCATATGTATGCAAAAGCTGTTGAAGACTCTGTAAAACTTGGTGCAGATAGTGTAAACCTAAGTTTAGGTTCTCCTAATGGATCAATTGCATCTGTTGGAAAAGCTATGGAAAAAGCTATTGCTTTTGCAAGAAAAATGGGCGTTATCGTAGCTATTGCTGCTGGTAATGATGGACATTTTGGTGCGTTTTCTGAAAACCCACCTGTAACTAATCCAGACTTTGGTACTGTTGGAAGTCCAGGTGTTGCAAAAGACGCTTTAACTGTTGCTGCAATGTATACTGATGTTGAAAGAGTAAGAACAATCAGTGTTGAAGGAGTTGAAGGTGCTTTAAAATCAGGTGAATACTTTACAGGTTATGATAATGAAGGAAATCCCGATACTGAAAAGAGCTTTATAAAAGAAGGACAAGATTTTGCAACATATGAAGTTATAGAAGCTGGTCTTGGAAATGAAGAAAGTGATTATGCTGGAAAAGATGTAAAAGGTAAAGTTGTTATAGTAAAAAGAGGAGCAAAGACTTTTGCAGATAAGATTATTTTAGCTCATAGTAAAGGCGCTATTGGGGTTATAATATACAATCACGAAAGTGGTGGGGAAGAACTTATAAATATGAGTTTTGGAGAACAAACAAAAGATCTTAAAATTCCATCTGTTTTCGTAGGAAATTCTGCTGGTAAACATATCATTGCAAATCTTGATAAAAAAGTTAAATTCACAAGACAATTAAGTATTTTACCTTATGCTAAGGGTGGTCAATTAACAGACTTCTCATCTTATGGTATAACATCTGACGGAACTTTCAAACCTGATATAACAGCTCCAGGTGGACTTATTTATTCATCAATAAACAATAATAAATATACGACAATGAGTGGTACTTCAATGGCTACTCCTCATATCGCAGGTGCTGTTGCTCTTGTAAGAGAAAGTTTAAATAAAAGACATCCTGAAATTACAGGAGAAAATGAATATGACGTTATAAAGGCAATCATGATGAGTACTGCTGATCCAGTTATCGAAAAGGGAACAGAAAATTACTTCTCTCCTAGAAAACAAGGGGCAGGTGCTGTTAACGTTGAAAAAGCTACATCAAGCGATCTTTATGTAGTTGATAGTGAAAATAATCCAAAAGTTTGGTTAAATGATATTGAAAGCAAATTTGAAATTAATTTAAAAGTTGTAAATATCGGAAACGAAGATAGAACTTTAAACTATAAGACAGTTTTAGGTACTGATGAAACTGCTGACGGAAAATTTGCTTTAAAGACAAAAACTTTAGAAACAATTAAAGGACAAACAGTTACTGTTCCTGCTAAAGGTTCAGTAAATGTTAAGATAACTGTTGATGCAAGTAAATATGAAGCTGAATTAAGCAAGAATATGCCTAATGGTTACTTCTTAGAAGGTTTTGTATTCTTTGATGATGCAAAAGACGGAGCAAAAGCAGTTAGTATAGCATTTAGTGGATTTAAAGGAAAATGGGCTAATGTACCTCTTTGGGAAAAACCTGTTTATGAATTCAACCTAAATAACGAACTTCCTATCTACATGGTTCAAAATGGTGGATTTACTTCAAACTTTACTTCTCTTGTAACAGTTGAAAACAACCCTTATGCAAGAGATAAGAGTTGGACTAGTGAAAAGGGACAAAAGTACAATTTCATTGGAAGTCAAGGAGAAATTCCTCTAGGAATAAATGCTAAAGATGTTACATTCTCAAAAGATAATTTAGCAATTTCACCAAATGCAGATAATAACAAAGACTTCGTTAAATTTAAAGGTGTATTCTATAGAAATACTCAATATATTTCAGTAGAAGTTTTAGATGAAAATGGAAATGTTGTTTATGAAAATGGCTCAGGCTATGGTTATAAGAACAGTAACAATTACAGTGAAGATTCTGCAAGATCAAATGTTATCGATCAAACTTCTTGGAATGGTAAAACAACTGATAACAAAGAACTTCCAGAAGGAAAATACAAATATGTAGTTAAAGGTAACTCAGAAACAAATGGGGCTGCCGTAGATAATCAACAAAAAGTTGAATTTGAAGTAAAAGTTGACGTTACTTCACCAAAAATTGCTACTCCAAAGGTAGAAGGAAAAATCTATAAACCAGAAATTACTGATAATTTAAGTGGTGTAGAAGATACATTCTTAAAATATATAGATGCAAAAGGTGAAACTCAATGGATAGAAGCAAAAGATGATGGTACTTTTGAACTTCCAGAAGGAGTAGAATTAAAAGATATCTCTATTCATACTTTTGACCATGCAGGAAATATTGCTTCTCTTAACTTAGATGGTTCTGCTTATACTGAAAAAGAAGAAAAACCACAAGATTTAGGTGCAAATATTAAACCTATATTTAGAGTAACAAATTATAAAGACTTTGAAGGAAGACATATTGAAGGTTCTGAAAACTTAAATATGTTCCCAATTGAAATTAATTGGAAAGAAAAAGTTTATGTTAATGATGGAAAAGATTGGCATCAAATTATAGACTTTAGCTTTAATAATGGTCTTTTAAATGTTGCACCAGGAAACTATTCAGTATATATTGACCAAATTCCTGATGTATATGAACCATTAGCATCACAACAAGTTGATGTAACAGCAGAAAAAGATAAAACTGTAGAAGCTGTTTTTGAAACAAAACAAAAAGAAGAAGTTATTCCAGCTGGACATGGAGAAGTTAATATCAGATTACAAATTGATGAGTATGATAATGACTACATGGGACCTGGTGGAAGCTATATAATCAAAGATAAAAACGGAAATGTACTTGAAAAAGATAACTTTAAAACTTACACTAAATTATATGAATCAGCTATAAAGAATGATGAAGGCAAACTTACAGGTGTTAGTTTCCACAGAGCTAATATGACTATATTACCAGTTGGTGAATATACTGCTGAAATAACTACATTTGATGATAGTTTAACTTTTGAATCTAAAGTTATTCATTTCAAAGTTGAAGAAAATAAACCAAAGAAAGTTATATTTAAAACAAAAGAAACTTTAAGCGATGTTGTAAATGTAGTATTTGAAGGTTTAGAAGAACTTCCAGACGGAGTTAAAGTATTTGTTGAAAATCTTGAAACTAAAGAAAAGACTGACTTAGCGCAAAGCAAATATTTCAAACATATATTCCATGGTGAAATTCCACGTGCAAAATACAAAGTTACAGTAGAAGTTCCAGAAGGATATACTGTTGATAGAGAAACTTTTGAAATCACAGTTACAAATGATAAAGTAAAAGAAGTAGTAAAAATCAATAGAATACCAAAATATGGATGGGTACAAAACGATGATGGATCATGGGTTTACCAATCAGATGATGGAAAAGATAAGTTAACTAATACTTGGAAGCTTATTGATGATGAATGGTATAAATTTGATAAAGACGGTAAAATGGTAACTGATAGCTGGTTAGAAGAAGACGGCAAATGGTACTATATTGAACCAAATGGTACAATGTCTAAGAATGAATGGACAATCATTAACGGTCAATGGTACTATGCAAATGCAACAGGAAGAATTTCACAAAACGAATGGGTAATAGTAAATGGAAATTGGTACTATGCAAATGCAAGTGGACGTATTGCTGATAGTGAATGGATATTAGTTGATGGAAAATGGTATTATGCTGAAAGCGGTGGAATAATTGCTCAAGATAAAACTATAAAAATTGACAATGTAAAATATACATTTGATGCAGACGGTGTATTAGTTAAATAATAAAAATAAAAAGACTGAGTTTTACTCAGTCTTTTTTTAGTTAAATTAAAAGAAACTATCATCTTTTACGCCACTAATGTAAATATCTAATGCTTTTGATAGCTTAAATAGAACTATTAAACCCATAATCCCTAATGAGCCTTTTAAAAAAAGTGCTACCCAAGAAATGAAATTAATAAGACCAGCTCCAGATTTCATAATAACCTCCTAAATTACAAATTTTAAACTACATTTCTACACTTACATAATATCATAATTATTTATAGAAATCATAATTTTATTTTGATAAATTAACATTGTCTAACATTATAATCTTTTTATTGCTTATTTCTTGATTTTATATTAAAATATAGTAATGGGCAAATGAGTTTTTAAGGAGTTTTTTATGATTTATTTAGATAATGCCGCGACTACTAAAGTTCGTGATGAAGTTATAGATATAATGGTTAAATATTTAAAAGAGAATTATGGAAATCCGTCTTCACTTTACGATTTCGGTTATTCTGTTACAAAAGATATAAATTCTTGTAGAGAAGTTATTGCAAAATATATTAATTGTAAAGCAGAAGAGGTATTTTTTAATTCTTGTGCAACTGAGGGAAATAATACTGCAATTTTTGGAGCGATTTCAACTGCAAAGGGGAAAAATATTGTTTCAACAGATATTGAACACTCCTCGGTTCATAATGTTTTTAAGTTTTTAAAAGAGAAAAAAGAGATTAGGACTTTAAGTTTAGATGAATTTGGCTATATTGATATTGAAAGTGTAAAAAAACTTGTAGATGAAAATACTGAAATAGTTTCAATAGCTTATGTTCATAATGAGCTTGGTATTATTCAAGATGTTGAGAGTATTGGAAAAGCTATTAAGGAAAAGAATAAGAAATGTATTTTTCATGTTGACTCAGCACAAGCATTCGGAAAAGTAAATATTGATGTAAAAAAATCTAAGATTGATGTTTTAACTTTGAGTGGTCATAAAATTCATGCTCAAAAAGGCATAGGAGCAATCTACGTTAATAAAAATATAAATTTAAGACCTTTTGTCTTAGGTGGTGGTCAGGAAAAAGACTTTAGATCTGGAACTGAAAATGTTGCTGGTATAATGGGTTTAAAGGTTGCTACTGAATTTATGTATGAAAATTTAGAAAAAAGAAAAAAACATTTAGAACATTTAAGAGATCTTCTAATTACTGGAATTTCAAAGATAGAAGACCATAAATTTTTAACAAATAAAGATGGAGTTCCAAATATTGTAACAGTGGCTTTTGAAAATATTAGAAGTGAGGTACTTTTACATTTCTTAGAAAGTGAAAAGATTTATATATCAACAGGCTCTGCTTGTAGCAAGGGTAAAAAGAGTAGAACTTTTGACGGAATCGGTCTTGATAATAAATACAATGACGGAGTTGTAAGAATTTCACTATCTGAATTCAATACAGAAGATGAAATTGCAATATTTATTGAAAATTTAGAAAAATATGTAAATGAAATTAGAACGATTATGAAAAGAGGAAGATAATGGATTATTTAATCAGTGTAAGTTTCGGAGAGTTGACTCTAAAGGGAGATAATAGAAAAGATTTTGAAAATAGAATAATTAGAAAGATAAAAAAAGCGATTGAAAACTTTGAAGTTGAAGAATTTTACAAAGAACAAGGAAAAGTTTATATAAAAGCTGATAGAGAACTTTTTGATGAAATGATTGAACAAATCAAAAAAGTTTTCGGTATTTTCTATATCTGCGAAGTTCTAAGAACAGAGAAAAAGCTTGAAAATATTAGAGAAGCTACAAGAATTTTAGTAAATGATTTAGGGATAAATGAAGAAAAAACTTTTAAAGTTTTTGTAAATAGAGTTGATAAGAAATTCACTCCAAAATCACCAGAGCTTTCAAGAGATCTTGGTGGAGTTGTACTTAAAAATTTTGGAAATATTTTAAAGGTAGATGTTCACAATCCACAAATGCCAATTTATGTAGATGTTAAAGAATATGTATATGTCTATGTTAAAAGATATAAAGGTTTTGGTGGACTTCCAATTGGTTCAAGCGGAAGAGGACTTTTACTTCTTTCAGGTGGAATAGACAGTCCCGTAGCAGGTTTTGTTATGGGCAAAAGAGGTATGGAAATTGGTGCAATTCATTTTCACTCATATCCTTTTACAAGTGAAAGAGGAGAGGAAAAAGTTAAGGACCTAGCAAAGATTCTTTCAAATTATGTTGGGAAATTTACAATGACAAGCATAAATCTTTTACCTATTCAAAAGGAAATTGCAAGTAAATGTCCTGAAAAAGAAATTACTATTTTAGGTAGAATTTTTATGATGAAAATTGCTGAAAAACTTGCTATTAAACAAAATTATCATGCATTAATTACTGGAGAAAGTTTAGGACAGGTTGCAAGTCAAACAATTCAAGGAATTACAGTTGTTGATAAATCTACTGAAATTTCAATTTTAAGACCATTAATAGCAATGGATAAGACCGAAATTATTGATATTGCAAGAACTATTGATACTTATGAAACAAGTATTTTACCTTTTGAAGATTGTTGTACTGTATTTTTACCAAAACATCCAGTTACAAAACCTAAGATTGAAGATATAAATAACAGTTTATCTCTTTTAGATGTGGATAGACTTATTGACGAAGCATTAGCAAACAAGAAGGTGTATGAAATAAATGAACAATAATACAAAGGGTTTTTTATATGCAATTTCCGGCGCGATTTGTTGGGGATTTTCGGGATTTTGTAGTGATTATTTATTTTCTGTTAAGAAAATATCTCCACTTTGGGTTTCTCCCATAAGACTTTTGACTGCATCTATAATTCTATTTTTTCTATCTCTTTTTGTGGTTGGTAAAAAAACTTTTGACCCACTAAAAGATAAAAAAGATATTTTAAGACTTATAAATTTTGGAATATTTGGACTTGTAGGAGCTCAGTTTACATACCTTATGGCGATTTCCTATTCAAATGCAGCAACAGCAACAGTTTTACAATGTTTAGGAGTATCTTATTTAGTTGTATATGTTTGTTTGAGAAATTTAAGATTTCCTAGTAAAATAGAAATAGTATCTTTAATATTTGCAATAACTGGAACATTTTTAATTACAACACATGGGAATTTAGACTCTCTTTCAATTAATAAAATGGCATTATTTTGGGGATTGCTTGGAGGAGTTGGACTTGCTGCATATAGTTTAACACCAGTTGTATTACTTAAAAAATTTAATTGCTTTTCAGTTTTAAGTTATTCAATGTTTATTGGGGGAGTTTTTTTGACTTTACTTTTAAGACCTTGGACAATATTAGTTGAATTAGATTTTTTAACTATTCTTGCATTTTTAGGACTTGTAGTAATTGGAACTGTAATTTCATTTTTCTTATTTATGAGTGGAGTTAATTTAATCGGATCTGTAAATGCAAGTCTTTTAAATACATTTGAACCACTATCAGCAATATTTTTTAGTGTAGTTTTACTTAATTTGAAATTAAAATTAATTGACTATATTGGCTTTTTCCTTATAATTTCAACAGTTTTTATATTAAAAATTGGGGTAAAAAATAATAGATAAACAATTGGAGGTAAGCATGAAAAAATTACGAAAAATTTCATTAGCTTTAGCGATTTGTTCAATTTCTGCCTTTGTGGTTGGTTGTTCAACAAAAGAAGCTAAAGATACAAAAACAGAAAAAAAAGAAGAAAAAGTTAATATTACTTCACAAGAGCTTGTTAAGAAAGTTACTGATGCTACAAATGCAGTAAAAAGCGCAAAAGTTAATGCTAAAACTCAAGTAGTTGGAGAAATTTCAGGTAAAACAGTAACTACTGATTTAGTATTAGAGTCAACAATGACAAAAGAGCCATTTGCTGTAAAATTTGATAGCACTTCAACTACAGATGGTGAATCTTATAAAGCTAGTATTTATTTTACACAAAATAATGTTTACTTAACAGATTCAGAACTTAAAGAATGGGTTAATATTAATGAGGATGAATTAAAAAGTATATATAAAAAGCAAGAAAATTCTGTAAACTTTAAAAATATTGTAGAGTTATTGGAAGTTCTGAAAGATAAAATTAAAGTTGAACAAGAAGGATCAAACTTTGTAGTAACTTATACAGGAAATGACGATGAAATAAATAATCCTTTAAAAAATACAATACTTTCAACTGAACCTGCAGCTGGTAGAATGCTTGGATCTTCAAAAGCTGATAATTTAGAAATAAAAGTACTTATTGATAAAAATACATTTATACCAGTTGATTATGACATAAAGACAAAGATGACAGTTAGTGAAGGCACAAAAGTATTAACATTTGATATGAGTTTAAACTTTAAATATTCTGAAATAAATGAAGTTAAAGAAATAGTTATTCCAGATGATGTTAAAAATGCAAAAGATTTTGAAGCGAGATAAAAAATAAACAGACAAAGTATTATTTGTCTGTTTTTTTACTAAAAAACTTCAAAAGTCTTTACTTTTTGTTAAAAATGTATTACAATGTAGCTACCGATAAGGAGGTAATTTATGAAAAAAGTACAGAAAATATCATTAGCATTAGCGCTATGTTCACTTTCAATCTTTGCAGTAGGATGCCAAGAAAAGAAAGGAAATACAGATAAAAAAGAAGCTAATACTACAACAAATAATGCTAATACTAGCGAAAAGAAGGAAACTAAAGTAGCTCTTTCTAATGAACTTTTACAAAAAGTTACAGATGCATCAAAGGCTGTAAAAAGTGCGAATGCAAAAGCTAATTTAACTTATAAATTCGGAAGTTCAATTAAACAATTAAACACAACTTTAGATTTTGATTTTTCTATGGTAAAAGAACCAGCTTTTATTGTAAAATTAACTCGTCATGCTGATAATGATGGACAAAAACTTGAAAATGATCAATATATTACTGATGATAAAATGTATGTTCAAGATGCTAAGACAAAAGAGTGGATGCATGGAACTCATGAAAGACTTAGAAAAGTTTACGATGGAAGAAGAAAAATTGTAAATTTTGACTCTGTTTTAGAATTTATGAGTGAAAATCAAGCAAATTTAAAAGTTGAAGAAAAAGGCGATGTTATAGAAGTTACTTTCCAAGGAAATGACAATCATTCTTCAGACTCTTTCTTAAAAATTGCAAAGCTAGTAACACCAGTTGTAGAAGATAAAATAATGAAGGCAATGACTTTACAACAAATGAATGCTAAAATTACAATAGATTCTAAGACATTTATACCAAAAGAATTTGATATAATAGCTAATTATGCAGCAATTAAAGATGGACAAGCTTTTATAAATTGGGACTTTGTTTATAAAGCAACTTACTCTGATATAAATGGAGTTAATGAAATTGTGCTACCTGACGAACTAAAAAATGCAGAAAGTATAGATCCAAAATAGATTTTTAATACAGACAAATGCAATTTGTCTGTATTTTTATTGTAAAAACGAAAAAAGTATTTACTTTTTGTTAAAAATATATTACAATTGAGATACAAATTAGGAGGTAAAACATGAAAAAAGTAAATAAATTATTAATGGCATTAGCTTTATGCTCAATTTCACTTGTAGCAGTTGGTTGCTCATCAAAAGATGATAACAACAACAACAATAATAATACTAATAATACTGAAAAGAAAGAAGATACTATAAAAAAAGCTGATATTTCAATTGGTGAATTGTCTAATAAGATGGCAGAGGCATCAAAAACAATTAAAAACCTTAAATTAAAACTTAATAACAAATCAACTAGTGATGTTTTCGGCAAAGGTATAACTATTAACATAGAAACTGAAATAACATCAAGTTCTAATCCACTTCTAATTAAATTAGAAGGTAAAACTATAATGGGGGAAAATTCATCTGACTATAAAATGTATTTTTCAGGGGATGAAATGTTCTTTTACTCATCTATGACTAAAGAATGGGCAAAAGTTCCTAATGGTAAATTCAAGGAAGTTTTTAAAAAACAAAAAGATATTGGAAATCTAGATGATATACCAGAAATACTTAAAATAATAGAAAAAAATTCAGTAGTAACTGACGAAGGGTCAAATTATATAATAAGTTATAGTGGAAATGACGAAACAGCAAAACAAGCGCTTTTTAAAGCTGCACTATCAGCACAACCAACTTTAGAAAATTCATTTAAGAATATGCAAATTGAAAAATTTGAATTGAAATATGTAATAGATAAAAATACTTTTTATCCAGTGGAATTTCAAACAAATATTAAAGGTATTATAAAACATGATAAACAAGGTAATATTTCATTTGATGCAGAATCAAAAACAACTTTCTCTGATATAAATCAAGTTAAAGGATTTACAATACCTGATGAAGTTAAAAATGCAAAAGAAATGAATCTAAATGGAAAATAAAAATAAAAAAGCAGACAATTAAGTCTGCTTTTTATTTTTGTTATATTATTTAATTTCTTGTTTTTTGAAAATTAAGATAGTTAGTCCAGAACAAACTACAGTCCAAACAATCATTGAAATAATAAATGTTGTAATTGTTTTTGAAGAAGCTCCGCTTACTGTGATTGTTGATATAAAATTAGGGAAATATATTTTTAGATTTTTAATTTTTAACAATACTTCAAGTAAGCTAATCACAATTTCACTTAGCATTATAAAGATAATTGAAATAGCCATAGAAATACCAGAACTTTTAAATGTAAAACTAATTAAGTTAAATAGTGATGAGAAAGCACATACCGCAACAAAACTAATTGCTGTAAGTTTTATAAGCTCTGCAAATTCTTTACCTTTTATTGAAGTGTTAGTTAGTAATATAATTGATACAATACCTGCAAGTACACTTAAAGTAATAAAAATAAAAGATAAAATATAGCTCCAAATTAATTTTGAAAGAACTATCTCATGTCTATGAATCCCTTTAGATGCAATGTTTTTAATAGTGCCTGTTTTAAAGTCAGTTCCTACAAATAAACATATAATTATAGCCAATAGAAAAGTTACAGGAGATGTAATGCTTCTGTATGCATCAAAAGGTAAACTTTTTGAGCCACCCAAATATTTCATACCGTTTTTTAATACAATTATGCCGATTGTATTCATAGCTATTGCTATTAAAGTACAAATCCACCAATATTTTGATTTTTGTAATTTAAATTTATCATAACTTAAAACTCTATTCATGTTTACCTCCTATCAATTCCAAGAAATAATCTTCTAAATCTACATTTTTTGAACCATAAGAAGTTGGAATAACTCCTTTTGCAGTAAGTTGTTTTAGAATTTCATTGGAATTTTCTTCGCTGGAGATTGTAAATACATATTTTTCATTATTTAATGTAAATTTTATATTAGCTTCTGTGAAAAATTCATTTGCAGCTAATACATCTTCTTCTCTAACTTTGATTTCAAAACCATCTTCAGTTTTTTCATCAAGTTCTTTAGCAGTAAATTCTTTTATTAATCTACCTTTATCAATAACTCCATATCTAGTAGCTAATTTATGTAGCTCTCCTAAGATATGACTTGAAACTAAAACTGTAATATTCTTTTCTTTATTTAATTTTAAGATTAAATTTCTAACATCTCTAATACCTTCTGGATCTAGACCATTTGTTGGTTCGTCAAGAACTAAAAATTCTGGATTTCCAACAAGTGCAAGAGCAATTGAAAGTCTTTGTTTCATACCAAGTGAAAAATCTTTTGCTTTTTTTCTACCAGTTGATTCAAGACCAACAGTTCTAAGTAAATCTTCAATTTCTTCATTACTTAGTTTAACCCCAATAACTTTTGACTGTGCGATTATATTATCTTTTGCAGACATTTTTGGGAAAAATGCAGGATTTTCTATAATACAACCAGTTTTATCTCTTCCTTCAAATATATTTGAAGAACCAAAAAGTTCTATTTCACCAGAATTTTGTTCACAAAGACCTAATAAAATTCTAATAAGAGTTGTTTTACCAGCACCATTTCTTCCGATAAATCCATAGATATCACCAAGTTCGATATTCATATCAACTCTATCTACAGCATTTGTTTGACCAAAAGTTTTGGTAAGGCCTCTTATTTTTAAAACATTATCCATTAAAAAACCTCCTTATTTAAGCTAGACTTAATTGTAGCATAAGGAGGTTTAAAAATCAATATTATTCGTCGAAAGCAGCACTTCCTGCTGTTTCTCTTCCTTCAAGTAGTTTAGATGCCATTCCAACAAACCAAGCTACTGCCATTGGAATTACCCAACCAAGACTTAAGCTGAAGAAAGGAAGGCTTGAAACTACATCTGTAACAACTGGTAAATTTACTTTTACTGATAGTAATGCTTCAACAACTGATATGAAAGTTACAGTGTAACATACTAATCTATAAGTAAATTTGTTGTATCCAAAATATTTTTCTGTAAGTCCAAGTAATATTAAAACTATTGAAACTGGATATATAGCTACTAAAACTGGAACTGAAACTTTTAATATTGTGTTTAGTCCAAAGTTTGCAACTAAGAATGAAAGGAAAGTCCAAAATACTATCCATTTATGGTATGAAACTTTTTCTTTAGTCATAGTTTCAAAGAATTTACTTATACTAGTTATAAGACCTATACAAGTTGTTAAACAAGCAAGAGTGAATATACTAGCAAGTAAAACTATACCAAATTTTCCAAAAACATATTGTGAAACAGTTGTTAATATTTCAGCACCGTTTTTAACATCTCCAGTTAATCCTGAAGTAGTCATTCCTATATATGCAAGCATTGCATATATTACAAATAAGAAAGATCCAGCAACTAAACCAACTTTTACAGTATATCCTATAACTTTTTCTTCATCTTCAACTTTGAAGGATTTAACAGCAAGTGATATTACAAGACCAAAGTTTAAAGCTGCTATTGTGTCCATTGTGTTATATCCTTCTAAGAAACCTTTAACAGTTGAAGAAGTTGCATAATCACCAACAGGGCTTGTTACAGCATTTGGATTTTTAAATAGAACACCTACAAACATTACAGTTATTAAAACTAAAAGAGCAGGAGTTAAAAATTTACCCATTCTTGTAACTAATTTATTTGGCTTTAAACAAACTAAATAAGCAACTAAGAAAAATACAAAAGTGTAAACAAGTCTTGAAAGACTTAATGATACATTTTCTGGTAAAAATGGAGCAACTGCCATTTCAAAAGGAAGACTTCCAGCTCTTGGTATTCCAAGTCCAGGTCCTATTGCCATATATATCATTGTTGTAAACACTATTGCAAAATATTTATCTACTTTACTAGCTAAGTTGGAAAGACCTTTTGTCTTTGCTACAGCTACTACACCTAATATAGGGAAAACTACAGCTGTAATTCCAAAAAATAGTAAGCTTTGGAAAGTTGCTCCACCAGCTTGTTTTCCTAATAGTGGAGGGAATATTAAGTTTCCAGCTCCGAAAAATAAACCAAATAGCATTATTGCTACGCTAAAAAATTGTTCTTTTGTTAAATTGTTTTTCATACAAACCTCCTAAAATTTTTCCTTAACTTTTTGTTTAAATATTCCCATTATGTAAATGATGGCGAGTTATTTGTAAAAAAAAAGTCCTTTGTCAAATAGACAAAGGACGAAATAACTTCCGCGGTACCACCTTAATTTTTCAAAAAATGAAACACTCAAACATCTAACAATGTAGGGTTTTGTTAACGCAAACCACTGCGGGATTCCTTACTTTGTTCACGAATCCTTTAAAAAAGATGATTTTCAAAAATTTTCCGTATTAGTTCTCACCAAACACTAACTCTCTGAAACTTTCAATTTTCTACTCGTTCTTTCAAATTTATTATTTATAGGTGATATTTTATCACTAAAAAAAATAATTGTCAATACTTTTTTAAAAATTTTTTATAAAAAACTTTAAAATAATGAACTGCGAAAATATTTGTTTCATTTTTAAGTGAAAAATATGTATTTTTATTGCTTTTATTTATAATAAGTGATAGAATTAAATTTACAAAATAGCTTTAGGAGGGTTAAATGAAAACAAAAGATATTAGTTTAGAAACTTTGAAAATTTTTTCTGATTTATCCATTGAAGACATTGATGAATTCAGAAACGAATTGAATATTATGAAGTACAAAAAGAATACATTTTTATTTAAACCCGGAGATAAAGCTGATGTTATGTATATAATCGCAACAGGTAAAATAAAAGTTTTTACAATTAGTAGTTCCGGAATTGAACAAATGCTTTATATATATCAAAAGGATGATTTCATTGGAGGACTTAATCTTATAAAGAGAACTGGTTATATCTACTATGGTCAAGCTATTGAAGATACTATGGTAATATCTCTTTCAAGAGAATGTTTTGATAAAATGATTAACAAATACCCTAAAGTTACAATAAAAATATTAGAAGAATCATTTTTAAGAATTCGTCATGCAGAAGACTTAGTAACAAGATTAATAGAAAATAGTGCAGATGTAAAAGTTGCATCACTTCTTTTAAGTTTGGCTAGAAACTTTGGAGTAAAAAAAATAAACGGAATTTTACTTGAATTAAATATAAGTCGTGAAAATATGGGTTCATTCGCAGGTCTTACAAGAGAAACTGTGACTCGAAAACTTGCAGAACTAAATACAAAAGGAGTTATAGAGTTAATAGAAACGAAAAAAATACTAATAAAAGATGTAGAATACTTAAAGAATATAATAGGATAGAGATAATGAAAATTATCTCTTTTTTTGTGTGCAAATTTAAAATAAATTATTTCATAAAAAATAAAATAGTTCACGTCATAATACTATGCAAAGAAAAGCCCCTAACACGTCATCTTGAGCGAAACGTAGTGTAGTCGAAAGATCTCAATTATTGTTTGTTTACAAACAATAATATTTCTGAAAGAAA
>ERZ773267.738-NODE-738-length-20408-cov-4.585221_pt1 | contig 20408 bp, 13 predicted proteins | sample MGYA00511959_ERZ773267 | MGnify/ENA primary metagenome ERZ773267 (study PRJEB29015, sample SAMEA2738165) | human oral metagenome | biome: human oral; feature: human-associated habitat; material: saliva | place: China | collected 2240 ... | reverse complement strand
AGTGGATGCTGGCATTCGATCTCTTCCGTATGCGCCGGTTTTGCCGCCGTGTGTACAGACGTTGTGCAAATAACACAACGTCTCCACCCTAACGGAAATTCCAAGAAATTGAAACGAACCGGCGTGTTTACCGCTCTGCCAGCTGCTACTCTCCTCTCCTCCGGTGTAAAAAGAGCCTTGATTTCAAGAAAGCGGCGAAAAATACTCTTTCTTGAGATCAAGGCTCCTTTAGCAGAAAAGGATGCGGGCGCACAAAATATAATGCACAAGACATAAAAAGTTATTCATAAGGGGTACCCAGCCGCAAAGAAAATCAACGCCCGCACCACCAAAAAACCATCCCGTAGGAGCTCAGCGGATACCGAAACCCTGTATGTAACACTCGCCAAGTCTTCACCTGAGCAATGACCCGCTCAACCACCGACCTCAGCCGATTGACCCGACTCTTATTCTCTTTCACCGCAGCTCTGCTCTCACCTCACTAATGCTTTTCGTTTAGTCGGAATCAGTAACCCTGACCCGATGTACCCTTTATCTGCCAGAGCGTACTCATCAAGGAATATTTCTAGCTGGTGAAACCGGTAAGCATAAACGTCGTATCTAGCTCCCCGTACTGGGTCGGTGATAGCTAAAAATTTCCCGTCTAAGGTGCAGATGATTTGGTGGTTGAAACCAGCACATTTGTGTTTGCATGAGAAGTTTATTATTCCTAGTGATTGCCAGTTCCAGGTTGGAATTAGAGTTCCGTCAACAACCAGTGAACCTGGCATATCTCGTGCTTGTTGCAACTGAGTAAGCGCTGATTTCAGAACCTTCACCAGCGCTTTTTCCATCAGATTGATAGCTCTTGAAGGCGTTCCAGCTCTTCACGAAGACGTTTCGGAACCCTTGTATGAAAATCCAGGATGTCCTTTTCTAATTCGATGTCAGCAATTTTCCACTGTTGCGTATCCCAGCGTTGGAATAGCTCCTGAGGGCTTGGACGACGAGAAGCTAGGGCATCGGCATGGCGACCTAGAGTAGGGGTATCTATGACTCCGAGGTGCATGACAGAGGCTTCATCGATTCTGAGAGTGCTCCACCGGTTTGTCTTTTCTTAATCCTCCTTTGACCTATTGGCGTTACGTATAGTCTCGTGCGTTCGTGAGCTATCAGAGTTTTTACTGAAGAGAGCCCAGATAAGCGAAATGAGGCCGATTACTGCGAATACGAGACCGACTTTCGCGGGGTCTACTACACCCCATGAAATATTCTGCATGGTTAGCCAGGCTCCTCCGCCTACGAGAATTGAGATGATGCTCCAGAAAATTTCTTTCGATTTTTTGGTTTTCATGATGCCTACCTTCCTTATGAAAAAGCTTTCATTCTTAAATATAGGGGTAAGGAAAACATTTGTATATTGTCCGTTTGTAGGAACGTCTACATCCGAACGGAGGAGCTGACCATTCCTATCTCAGAGATAACCTCTTCAGTTAGGGGCTGAATTGCGTTTTGCCATTCAACCACGTTTGCTGTAGTGGGCAGGTCTCCCCGTAGTGGATGTGAACTAGCATGCCCAGCAACCCACCACTTTTTGAATCCGTTAGCTCAAGCCTTCTCTTCAACTCGCTTTCTCCGCACGATCGCCCTTTTTTGCGAGGTGATACCTCGGGCTTGCCCCCGAAGCTGGCGCCAGTGCGATTTCCCATTTGCCTTACCTCTGTGTGTATCCGCTTTTTTATTCTATCTAGCAGCTTCATTTTCATTTTTAAGTCTGCTTAAGTGGACTTCGCTATCGCTCGGACTCTCTTTATATTCCGCTTCTCTCCATGTACTTCACAAGGTCTTGACCTCGATTCAGCCTGGGAGAGAGGGGAGGGAAGGGAGAGAAGCGGAAGCCTTAAAGCACTTTAGATACACCACGCAGGATGTAAATAAAGCACTTTAAGGCTTCTACAAATCAGAAAGCGACAGCCCGGTCGGTTGGGTCGGTCGGTCGACTGGCACTACGTACACGCACCAGTTGATGCAATGCCCAGTGCATAGAAGGTGGAGGATTCTAGCTCTCCATGCGGACGGCTGTATGCCTCGTAATCTGGTGGCTAGCGGGTACATGCAGGTCAGTGACACGCCGATAGACATATCTAGTGCATGAAAAATTTTTATGGTCACTGCCACGGTCGGAGATGGTCGCCCTTCGATTCCGGTGATTGCTCAATCCGGTGATACTCCCTGCTACGAGGCTCGACAAAGCATCCCCAAACCCTGCCTTCGCGCGCCGCAGGTACTTTAGCCTAAGCCTGCTGGGCGGCGGAATTCTTCCGCAAAATCTATGAATAAGAATCTTGCGGTTTTAGCTTTCCTTAGACCCGGTGCGCGAAGACGGCACTACGGCATGTATGGAGTCTGCGGCGAGAGCATCCGGCGCGGTGGAGTCTTGCTTGGAAGCCTGAGCTTCAATGCGCACAATCTGCGACTGTTTAAACCGGTGGTCCGGCGTGCAGGTCAGCTTATATTTTGTCTCGGAAAGATCGCGAATCTTCTGCACATAGTTCTGGGTCTCGGGGAAGGGCGGAATGCCCTTGTACTTCTCGACCGCGCCGGGGCCAGCATTGTACCCGGCAAGCGCCAGGTCGAGCACTTCGTCGTCATTATGGGCGTATTTGCCCAGTCGCTTCTTGAGCGATTCCAGGTACCGGCCCTGCGCATCAATCGAATTGTGCGGATCAAGAATATCGCCGCCGTTACCCCAATCCTTCCAAGCCTCATCGGTGAACTGGGCTACGCCTCGGGCACCCGCGCTCGAAGCAGCATTGATGCGCCAGTGGCTCTCAGTTTCAAGCTGCGCCGCGATCACACCCGGGCGGATATTTGCCGTCTGACCGGCCTTGCGAAGATCCTCGTGCACCTCTTCCGGCGCGTAGGTCAAGTCAGTCATACCACAGTAGTCGTCGTAGGTGGCGGCGAGCCCCACCACACCCGTACCCAGGAGCAGCGCGGAGGCAATAATCTGCCAATGCGCCAGCGCCCCGGCGGTCACTTTCGTGAAGATATTCTTGCCGGATGCGGTCTTGAGTGAGCTCTTCTTCGCCATTCCTCTAGCCTAGCACCCCAGTAAGCCTGACTGGCGCGGTTTTCACGGACCGGAAAGCTATAATTTCGGCGAAAATTAGATGCACGAATTATGTATGGCTTATAGGTGTACTGCGGCTTATTCAGAGGGAAGCTGTTAAATGCGAGAAGCCACACCTGAGTGTGGCTTCAAGAGTTGGCGCTCGGAAGACTTTTGCGAAGAATCGCTCACCTCTAGCTACCGCTTAAATTTTAACACGAGAGTGCATGCGCACCGCAAGAACCGATATGCCAGAACCTACCGAGCCTCAATACCGTCGGGGAGGTCATCGCTGGTGAGATAGTAGCCGTTGGGCCAGATAACGCTCCAGGTGACGGCTCCGCTGCCGCCTTGATCCCCCGAAGAACGCGCAACCGCGCGAACAACAAATACGCTCTGTGGCTTATCCATACCCGGAATCTTGACCTTAGCTTCGCGGTAATCCCGCACCTGAATATAGGTGCCGGGTTCGGGGTAGAGCCATTTACGCGCGTATTGCTCTGCCTCCTGCATGGTCTTCAGGCGCACCTTAGAATAGTCGAACGTGCAGTCAGCCTCTCCATCTGCCACCTGCTGGTAGGAGACGTCCTCCGGGCATGTAGGCTCTTTCCCCGGGGATGCGCTGGCAGACCCACTGGCACTGGGGGCGGCGCTTGTAGCATCGGCTTTATGCTGTTCCTGCCCAGCGTCAGATGAAGTGCTCGGAGACGGTTTGGTCGTATTCGTTGCGGATGGCGAAGCAGATTCCGAGGGTGAATCCTGCGCTCCCTGCGACTGCTGCGGTTGTTCCGGTGCGGGTGCCGCCTGCGCGCTCTGCTCAGAAACCTGCGGGGTCTGTACCGGGGCGCTTGATACCGGCGCAGGACTTGTGGATACGCTGGGCGTCGCCGTTCTGCCGGGTGTCGCCTCGTTCCGCTGCGTGCCTTTATAGAGCAGGAACATCAGGGTCAAGAACGCTACAATCGCTAGTGCTATGAGAGCGTATTTACGAAATTTTGCCACGGAGTCAACCTCGCCATCGGTGTAAGCACTGAGGGTTTTTCTTTAATGGTATCCGTGGAAACTATAAATATGTAGGGGTTTTCCCCGCTGGTATAAATACAGAGTTTTGCGGTGGGTAACTGCAACAATTAAGAGCATGACTGCTACAGAAACCAGCACTGAAACTCCAGCGGTATCCACCAAAAATCTGTTCAAAACCTACGGTCGGGGTGAGGCAACTGTGCATGCCCTGAATAATGTCACTATTGATTTTGAGCGGGGTAAGTTCACCGCGATTATGGGTCCTTCGGGCTCGGGTAAATCAACGCTGATGCAAACCCTCGCCACGCTGGATACTCCCGATCATATTCCAGAGACCAGCATCCGTATTGGTACCACCGAACTGTACGGGCAGAAGGATAACCAGCTGACCGAGTTCCGGCGTGAGCACGTGGGGTTTATCTTCCAGGCGTTTAACCTGGTGCCTACCCTGACCGCCGGGCAGAATATTGATTTACCGCTGGGGTTGGCGGGCAAGAAGCCGGATCCGACCTGGCGTGAATACCTGGTTAAAACCCTCGGTCTGTCAGACCGGTTGGGTCATCGCCCCGAACAGCTTTCAGGCGGTCAGCAGCAGCGTGTTGCTATTGTACGTGCGCTGTTGTCGCGCCCGGAGGTGGTGTTTGCTGATGAGCCCACCGGTAACCTCGACTCAAATTCGGGTGCTGAGGTGCTCAGGCTATTGCGGGATGCCGCCACTGAGCAGAAGCAGACGATTCTGATGGTCACCCATGATGCGCATGCTGCTTCGTATGCTGATCGTGTGGTGTTTTTAAAGGATGGTGCGATTGCTGGGGAGATGTTGAATCCTACGCATGATGCTGTGCTGCAGGCGATGGGACAGCTGGAAGGGTAAAGCATCCGCACATCTAACAGGAGGGGAAATAGCCGCATGTCTACTATGTCTAAACGATCTAATACATCTCTGAATACGGTGGCGCGCTCTAACTTGCGCGCTTCTAAAGGTAAGTACGTTCTGACCGGCATCGGCATAGCGGTTGCCTCATTCTTCATCGCCGCCATTATTGTGCTCCTCGGCTCGCTACAGGGAACTATAGATGCCGCGATAGGAGATGCGCTCTCAGAGGACGATAACGTGGTCCTCTCGGCTGGAACTAACAACCCAAATAATTACACGGCGAACCATTACCTCACGCCCGAAAATCTTGACACGATCACCAACGACCCTTCGGTTCAGCGCACCTGGGTCATATATGATGGGCAAGGTAAACTCGGCACCGGAGAAAACTCAGCAAAGGTGCGGTATACACCGGCCCCCACCGACACCGAGCTCTTCCCCTTCCCCATTGACGGCAAACTGCCGGGCACAGACACCGAGCTGTTGATCTCAAAAGAATTCGCCGAAAAACACAACCTGCACCTTGGCTCAACGGTGACCTCACCGGATGTTGTGGCAGCTATTACGAACCCTAACACCGGTGCCACCAAGGAATACACCATTGCTGGCATTTTCGACACCGGATTCTCCGGCTCATTCTCAAACGATAACGTTTATATTGGTGGTACCTCCTATCAGAACGCGGCAGATGAGGCGCTCAAACAGCTTGACCCGAAATCTATGGAGGCGGCACAGCTACCGCACCCTAGCATGACGTTCGTCCAGTTCAAAGGTGACGATGACGCCCACGCACGCACCGAGCTACAGAAAAAGCTAGCTACCGGTGATCAGAATACCGAACCCGTGGCGAAGTCAGGTGGGGAGTACCTGCAGGATCTCAAAGAAGAAACATCACAATTCTTTGCCTTTATCGGTGTGATTCTAGGGGCGTTCGCGGCGCTCGCCCTGCTGGTCTCATCTTTCGTTATCTCGAATACGTTCGCAGTGCTGGTCGGCCAACGCATCCGCGAGTTGGCGCTACTGCGCACCTTGGGGGCACACGGGAAATCCCTGGTGCGCATGCTCCTGGTTGAGGCGCTTGTGGTGGGGATCACTTTCTCCGCTATCGGCGCTGCGCTCGTCTACCCGGTCGCGGCGCTCGTCGGCGTGCTGTTTAAAGATTTCATGGTCTCGTATAACCCGCTGGCGTTCGTGGTGGGTGTGGTGGTCTGCACGCTCGTGACGGTTATTGCATCGCTCGCCCCGGCACGTAGCGCCCTGAATATTTCGCCCATCAGCGCCTTGGGGGAGGGTACCGCCCAAGCCGTGAAGAAGCCGGGCATTGCGGGTCTAATCCTGGGTCTGATCGCCGCCGCGGCAGGGGCGGCAGCAGTGTGGCAGTCGCTGAGTCTGACCGGCGCACCGGATGTAGGTGTGCAACAAAGCAGCGTTGCGGTGCTGTTGGTCATGGTTGCGGCGTTGCTTTTGGGCGTTGCCGTGTTCTTACTCCTGCCGTGGCTGTTGCCGCCACTGATTCGCGTGTTTGGTTCGGTGATTCGCTCCCAGACCGGGAATCTGGCAGTCGCTAACGCGCTGCGTTCGCCTAAGCGCACGGTTTCGACCGGGCGTGCCGTATTGGTGGGTGTGATCGTGGTTTCTGCAGTACTGAGCGGGTACTCCATTATGACCGCATCTACGGCGAAATCCTTGGAACGTGCCTATCCCGTCTCGGCGACGGCAATCTACGGGACCGGTGGTGGCACGGGGGCTGAGAGCCTTGCCAAGGCGCACTCGGTTGCCGATAAAGTGCAGGGGATTAAGAATGTCGAAAGCGTTGCGGTGGCTCCAGCCGCCGGTGCCCTAGAGTACACCCTCACGTCGAAAGACGGCAGCCAGTCAATGAGCAACACCGCGAGTATGGTGGCGCTCAGCCAGGAAGACTTCGCCAAGGTTATTCCGGCTGAGGGCAAGTACCCGACTGAAGATAACACGGTGCTCGTGCCCGAATCCCTGTATAACAATGCGGGCTTTGACGATTCCACCCGCCTGAAGGCACGCGGACCCTTGGGAGAGATTGAACTCAAGCCTATTAAGTCGACCAGTAAGATCGCGAATCTGTACGTGGTGAACCCAGCCACCGGTGCTAAACTGCAGAACCCGGATGACCCGCAGCCCTTGACCCCGCAGCAGCCTGGAGAAGCTGGGGAACAGCCCCAAGGCTCAGCCGCGCAGGGGCAGCGGGGCGCATCCGCTGCCCCAGGGGGTATGAATCCCTCAGCCGGGGCGGAGACTATGGTGCTGGTACACGCTAAATCCCCGCTGACCGCTACTGAGAACTCCGCGCTACAGGACCAGCTTAATAAGGCTAATGACGGCAACGAATTCACCGGCGGTCTACAACAGCGCAGTCAGCTCGATCAGGTTCTGACGATCATGCTGGGGATTACCCTGGGTCTTCTCGCCCTCGCCGTAGTGATCTCGGTGATCGGCGTGGCAAATACGATGACTCTCTCGGTCAATGAACGCCGCCGCGAGAATGCGATGCTGCGTGCGTTGGGGCTCTCCCGCAAGCAGCTGCGCCGCATGATTTCGGCGGAGGCGGTACTGATCACCCTCGGCGCGGTGGTGTTGGGCATCCTTGGGGGCGTGTTTATCGGTAGCGTGAGCGCGAAGGTGGTGCTTGCTGCGACCGACCAAAAGGTGGAGTTCGTGCCGGATCTGCCGTATCTGGGTCTGGCGCTGATACTGCTGGTGGGTCTTGCATCAGCATTGGTTGCATCCGCTCTGCCGGCGGCACGCTCGGCTCGGATGTCGCCAGTGGAAGGACTCGGCAGCTAGCTAGTCTACGCTGAGCCCATACTTTTGTCATGGTTGTGCTTTGAAAAGGACCACAACCATGACAAAAGTCTAAGTGAAGACAGTATGGGATAAGCGGGGAGGCGACAGTGATGATCCCGTAGCTCCGACTGCCCGGACTACTTATCCGTCACCTTGATGTGCCCCATAGCGCCGCGTTCCATCTCGGCGAACTGGTGATTCACGAACGTGTACGTGCCGGGTTCGCGGAACTGCATCTCAACAAAACCACCCTGCGCCGGATCCAGATCGAGGGCCTGCGAGTGACCGCCGGTTTCCCCGTATGGATCTCTGCCGTCCCGCAGCAGGTAGCCGCCTTCCTTATACACGGTGTCAAATTGCGAGCCGACCACGTGGAAACTCATGCCCTTCGACGGTCCCGCAGCCAGCAGCCAGATGCGCACGCGCTCGCCGGTTTTCACCTCCAAAGGCTGATTCACATACTGGGTGGCGTGCCCATTGAACATGGTGAGCGAGGGGGTGCCCGCCGCAATGCCGTCAGAGGAAACTTCGGCAAGTTTATTACCGTCAGCCGCAGTCTGCCCCGTATCGGTCAGGTATGTTTCATTCTGAACCATCACATACTCATGATCTACCGGTTCCAGATTCGGCGGGTCGATAATGACGGCACCGTACATGCCCGCCGCCATATGCAGACTCATGGGCGCGGTCGAGCAGTGGTACAGCCAAATACCAGAGCCGGTAGCCTCAAAACGGTAGGTCAGCTTCTCGCCCGGAGCAATGGTTTTCATCGTGTTATCGGGCGAAACCATGCCCGCGTGGAAGTCGAGCGAATGCCCCATCGAACCGTTGTTCTCCAGGGTAATCTCGAAGACATCGCCCAGCTTACCGTGCAGCACCGGACCCATATACGAACCGTTGAATGTCCACGCCTTCACATCAAGCCCGGGTGCAATTTCACGGTCGAGCTCCTGCACATCCATGGTCATCTTGTGAACAGTCTTACCGTCACGTTTCTCGCCCGCAGGCACGGGACGCAGCACCGGGTCACGGCGCTCATAATCTTTGCCGGGGGATGCGTGCATATCAATATTCGCGTTCTGCGCGGTCAGCAGGTTCGTATTTGTGCCCGAGCCATTTGACCCGTTATTACCGCCGGAACCACCCCCGTGATGCCCGTTCGCCTGCAGGTTATTGCCGGTGGTTTTCACATGAAATACCATGCCCTGCTGGCGGTGCCCGGCCACCGAGCACCAGCCCTCAAGGTCGGAGGTCACCACGCCAACATCCACGCTCTTAGTCTCGCCGGGGTTCAGCGTTCCGGTCTTCGCGCCGTTGGCGAAGGTGAGGTCGTGGGTCATGCCCTGATCGTCGTTCGTCACCTCAATCACCAGGCGGTTACCCACCGGAACCTGCGCGGTATCGGGCGTAAACCGGTAATTCGAGGTTGCCTTGACCTTCAGCGTTGTGGTCTGCCCCGTGCCGGTCGCCGTAGAACCACCTATAAAGTTGAAGCCTACCGAGCTGGGATCGGCCGCAATACCCAAGGTCAGCGCCAGAATCACCGCAAGCGCACCGAAAAGGGTCTGCCGGGTATGATTCACAGGTTCCTGTTTGACCTCCGTGACAGGGGCAGGCTTCTCGCCGCGCGCCCGCGCCGCCATCATCTCTTTACGGGTATTGACCGAAGCCTTAACGCCGCGCACCATAAACGGCAGGAACGAAGCCAAACCGAGCGCACCCACGGCAGAGACAGCGACCTTCACCCAAGAACCCGTGAGCGCATTCGGCAGCATGAAAATAATAAGGCTCAAGTTCACAACCGTCACGCGCCCGGCGGCAAGCCTACTGAACTCCTTATTGGATGCGCGCACCACGGCGGGACCGCCGCCCATACGCTGGGGAAGCAGGTAACTCATAGCCCCTAGAAGCACCTGAAGCAGGAAACCCGCCACGAAAATGGGGGTTACCTCGCTCATGCGAAGCTCCTCAAACGGGGTGGTAAACACCAAGCCAGCAGTCCACACCACGCCGATAATAAGCCAGATAAAACCTGCACCCACCGACATTGGTGGGAACTCTGTGGGACGCTTCGTACGAAGGGTTCGCACCATCACCCACGCCACGATCAGCAGCCCCAGCAGATACACGAGCAGGCCCGCGCCCGCGAGGGGGCGCATCCCGAAGAGTGAAGCGAGCGTGGTAACCCCAACGCCCACGCACATCAGTATGAGCGCGCGCACGCTGGTTCCCAGGGCGTTTTCGACCATCTTGGTGCGCAGCATCGTAGGCCAGAACGTAATCAGGGTACCAACCACCGTAATACCCACGAACCCGAGAACATTCACGGCCTCATGCGCAAGCATAAATTGCGAATACAGCGTGCCCCGCAAACCAGGCAGGGCCGTCATCGCACCCAGTACGGCACCGACGGGAAGCAGGAACGCCCCAGCGATATAGAAACGAATCGTAGCGCCAAACCGCGAGGGAAGCGCCTGTTTGACCTGGCGAAGAAGCGCATAGCCATGCCAGGCGACCATAGCGCCTACCGCCAGCGCGCCGACAATCGTCAGGAGATAGAACTGCGGCATGAGATCCTGCAGAATCATGCCCGCCATCAGCAGCACAATACCGCCGTTAAGTGCAAAAATACGTGTGACCTGAATACCGCGAGCCGAATCAGGAATTTTAATCTTCATGAGCGCTTCGGTGAAGTGCTGGCTCCAGATCAGAATCGAATTCGTAATCAGCCCCAGAGTCACCATATGCACAATTAGCCAGCCGCCCTTGGGGATAAAGCGATGCACCAGAATCGCGATAATAACGCCAAACATCCAGTACGATACCGGTTTCGATGCGCGGCGGTGCCAACTACCCCGACCGGAGGCACGCTTAGCAATCTCCTCGGGCGTTAGCGAGGCGCCGGGGAGTTCGGTGGGGCGCATCCCAATCGTGAGTCCATCGTTGCCGGAACCCGAAACATCGGCCCCGGACCGTGCAGAACTTTGCGCCGCGCTCAGCTTTGAGGATGTGCCGCCACGACCGGTATCGCGGCCGGTTGATCCTTCTGAGTCAGAACCCGAGGGAGTGGGATTATGGGGATTCTCGCTCACGGTGTTGTCTTTCGATCGCTTTTAGTCACAGTGCATATAGTTCCATTATATTGCCCGATTCATGCGAATTTTGGCTTTGCGTGAGCCGTCATACAGTAAGGTACCGGCGAGTGGTAAACGCTAGAATAGCCCTATGAAGTATCTGACTCTCGCCCCCCTAGCCGCCGTTTCCGCCGTAATGCAAGCGCTCGCTATTTACGCTTACGACCAAGATGGAATGGCGGTGGCGGGGCAGATCTTCTTTCCCGTTCTCTTTACGCTGATGGCGTTGTACCTGATGATGAGGAATCCGGGCGGGTCTGCCAAACAGCTTGTGGTGGTGGTCCTTGAGCTGGCAGTTTTCGCCGTCACGATGGTGGGGGTAAATCAGAAAAATCCTTATCTGTACCCCTCGATTATCGTCTACTATGCGTCGTTCGCGGTGCTTGCCTTAGAGGTTGCGGTGCGCATCGCCGAGATGCCCAAGAAGGCGAAGGTTCAGGGCGATAGCGAAGCCCCCGAATCTTCCGATCAGGATGCGCCCGCCGAGGGCAGCGATGATGCCGCCTCCGTAAAAACCGATGAAAAACCCGCGGCGAAATCTTCGGCGGCAGCAAAATCGGTGGGTCATGGACTGCGGCGTGCCCGAGCTCAACGCGGTACGCACTTGGTGGCGAAGGTGAAGCCGCGTGAAGGTGCCGAGTCTTCCGGGCAGAGTTCTCAGGGTAAGACTCACGACAGCACGAAATCTGAGCCCGAAAAATCTTCGGAAAATAATTCTGACTAGTATATATTTTGTATTTGGAATATAACGTGGATGGCTTTTTCGCATAGGGTGAGGAACCGTATTCGCTACACATCAGCGATTGGCGTGTGCATCCCGCGACCTAATCAATATATTTAACGCAAGCATATGTCACCACAGAAAGACAGGCTCTCATCTGGGTATATGCCCGAAGGGGAATATAATCTTTCGGCGAACAGAATATCCACGCTACACTAAAGGGCGAGAACTTCAGCTCAGTAAGACAGGTACTAATACGCCATGACTGAATCCCGCGCTCAGACTCCGGTTCTGGGCAAAATTGCAGTAGCGGCGCTCATCCTCATGGTGGTGGGCGGCTATATTTTTGAAGCCTTCGTGAACACCTACGGCGGTCTGGATTTTTCGATCTACCGCATGGGTGCCATGACCATTTTTGATAATGAAGGCTTCGACAAAGAACTTTATGGGCGCGCTATGGTGAGCATCGGCGTGCTGGATTTGCCGTTCACCTACCCGCCCTTTGCGGCGCTAGTCTTCCTGCCGTTCGCTTTCATACCGCTCAAGGTAGGTATGGCGATTATGGTGCTTATTACGACCGCCGCCGCCTGGTGGCTCTCCAGCATCATGTATTCCTATGCCAATGCACATGGCCGGCCTTTACCGCTTCAGGATAAGCTCGGGCGTTACGGCACGATCGCCGCACTCACCATAGTGGTAATGCTCTGCGGCCCCTGGCGGCGTACCTTCGACCTTATGCAGATTAACCCCATCATTATGGTGCTGATTCTTGCCGATTTTCTGCGCCCGGCAACCCGTGTGCCGCGCGGAGTACTCATCGGTATCGCTGGCGGTTTGAAACTGACTCCGCTCGTGTTCGGGCTTATTCTGCTGGTGCGCCGCGACTGGAAGGGCATTATCACCCTCGGCGCAACCTTCCTCGCCACCATTGCCCTCGGCTTTGTGCTACTGCCGCAAGAAGCCCCGCAGTACTGGTTCCACGCGGTTTCAGATCCTTCGCGTGTGGGCGATATTAACTTCGTCGATAATATTTCGATTCAGGGCTGGCTTATGCACTATGGGCTGAGCGGAACCGCCGCCAAGCTCGGTTTCTATCTGCTGGCGGCGCTCTCCGTCGTGCTCACCGCCGCGATTCTCTATCAGCTCGAACGCCGCAACAAGGTTCTCGCCCAGGTTGCCGTGACCGGGTTCCTCATGGTCAGCCTCTCGCCGATCAGCTGGTCGCATCATAACGTGCTTCTGCCGCTTCTGGTTCTCGTGCTTATTGTGGATGCATTCGGCGACTTCTTCACATACCTGCCGCCCGCTGCGGTGACTGTGGCGCGCATCTTGACCTGGGTGGGCGTTGTGGGGCTCTATATTTCCCCGCGCGTGCTCGGCGGCATGACCCAGTGGAATATGAACGGGCTCGAATTCTTGGCTGCGCCGGGTGTTGCGCTGGGTGGCACGCCGATCGTGTGCCTCTTTATCGTGACCGTTCTGCTGTGGGGGTGGGCGGCCCTCACCCCGAAAGCACGCAGCGCTTCGGTCAAACCTGCAGCAGAGTCGGCAAACGCCCCGAACTCGGCATAGCCTTGCGAACCGTGCAGAAGACCCCCGCATCGTGATCGACGATGCGGGGGTCTTCTCTATCTCGGTTTAGACCAAGAAGTTATCGGCTACCTAGCGAATACCGACGTTCCAGGTGCCCTGGAAGGAGTTAATTGCCAAGTAAACATCTTCGGAAGCGTCAAACTTCGCGGTGCCCTGGAACTCTGAGGTGCTGGATTCCAAGATGACATCGTTCGAGCGGGCCGCATCCATCACGCGCAGGTTCATTACCGGCCTGCGCTCGTAGCCAGCCTCCAAAGTGCCCGAGCCGCCCGAGTAGATCACGGCGTAGGAGTTGAACGCGGCGCTGATCTTCTCGCCCTTAGAAATCTTGGGTGCGGAGGAAGCATCGTAGACGCGAATAAGCCACTCGCCCTCACTATCGACATTCACCTTGCGGGTGGGGCTGGAAGTCTTCAAGTCCATCCACAGGGTGCCCGAGATTTTATCTTTGGTCAGCGCGGAGGTGTACAGAGCGAAGCTGGAAGTTTTATCGTCCCCCGTGCGCCCCTCCAGGGAATGGCGCGAGTTGGATTCTTTGGAGGGGGTGAACTCATAGTAGACGATAGCCTTCGAATCGTTGCCCTTGGGCTTCTCGATATCGATGGTCTGCTTATCTTTGCCCTTGTACTCCTTGAAATCGCCGCTGGGCAGTTTCGCTTCAACATTCTTCAGCTCGGCGGGCGATGAGCTTGCCGAGCTCTCTGACGATGCCGAGGCTGCCGATGATGACTCGGCGGGGCTTTCCGATGCTGCTGCATTGGAAGATCCGCGCGGCAGGGTGAAAATCAGTACCAGAATGATAATAATCAACAGCGCCACAGCACCGGCGATGACGCTCCACCCGGCGGGAGTCGCAAAGAACGGGCGCTTCGGCTTCTCGGGCTGGTTGAAGGGAGTCTGACCGTTTGCATACGGTGAATCGCTGAACCCGGATGCTGCCGCCGCAGTGAACCCGTTGAGCGCATCCGAGGTGTTTGACTCGGAGTATTGCTGATTCTGGTTCGACTGGTTCTGATTGTACGAACCCTGAGCAAAACCGCTGTTCTGAACGTTATTATTCTGAGCACCGTTCTGCTGCTGGAACTGCTGCGATTGACCGGCCTGGTACTGACCCTGCTGAGGCTGGTTCTGCTGCGACTGCGAGCCCTGGAATTGGTTGGGCTGACCCTGCCCCTGGAACTGGTTACCCTGCTGGTTCGAAGCGTTCTGCACCGAGTGCTGCTGATTCTGCTCCGGCTGAGAGCTCTGATCCTGTTGGGCATTCTGACTCTGCGTATTTTGGCTCTGAGAACCCTGCTGCTGAGCCGAAGCGCCGGATGCGCCCGCCCCGGAGGAGGCCGCTGCACCCGCGCCCGCTGCGGCGCCTGCGACAGCACCAGCGGCGGCACCCGCACCAAAGCCCGAGCGTGACCGATCCTGCCCCTGCTGAGGCTGTTGTCCCTGGTACGACTGACCGGACTGACCCTGTCCCTGCTGAGGCTGACCGGACTGAGAATATCCTGACTGGGATTGTCCGGGCCGCACCTGGCCGGATTGCTGCTGTTGAGACTGCGACTGAGCGAACCCCTGCTGGCTCTGCTGCTCTCGACTCTGGGACTGCTGTGCCTGCGAACTCTGGTTCGGGGCACTCTGACCCTGGGTGTCTCGGTTCTGAGCGCCCTGGCTTTGGGTACTCTGGGTTCGCGGATCCTGCGCTTGAGCGCTTCGCTCCTGAGCGTTCTGCCCGGCAAATCCCTGCTGGGACTGGGCGCTTAGGCCCTGCTGCTCGGATCCCTGGTTCTGCTGCGCAAAACCTTGATGCTGATCAGAGCCCTGCTGTTGCTGGTTGAAGCTCTGCTGGCGCTGTGTAGAATCCTGCTGCTGACGCTGGGCAAATTCTTGCTGGCGCTGGGCCTCAAAAGACTGCGGCTGCTGAGATTGCCCGGGCTGTTGGGTCTGAGTAACGTGTTGAGACTGTGCGGGCTGCTGAGGCTGAGCCTGCTGCCCCCGGTTCTGAGCGTTCTGCTCCTGAGAACTCTGCGCGGCAAAGCCCGACTGCTGCTGATTCACGGGAGCCTGAGGCTGCCCCTCAAAACGCTGCTGCGTGGGAGGAACCTGGGAAGTGCCGCGCGGGGGAGTAGCCGGTCGGGAAGATGCCTGAGCCTCGGTACCACGCGAATCAGCCGAATCGCGCGCATCGGACTGGGACTGGGGGCGCGCATCCGTAGGCTCACCCTGAGACTGACCCGAAGACTGCTCGGGGCGCGACTCGCGTGAAGGAACCTGCTGCTGTGTGGATTCTGAAGATACAGACTCCTGTCGTGCAGCCTCGGGCCGTTCGGCACCTGCTGCAGTGGCAGAACTTGCGGACCCCTGAGAATCCTGTGCGTCGCTGAGGGGCTCTCGCGCATCGTAAGAAACACCCGAACCCTGCGCGACTCCCGGCTGCTGTGCGCTTGCCTCCGGCGCGGATGGGTCGTTATGGGTATCGCGAGCGGTCTCGCGGGTAGGCTCCGAAACCTGAGGCTTTGGAGCCTCGGCAGTGCCGCTCTGACGGTTCACGGGGGTCTCAGAAACGCTCTGCTCGGAACGCACCTGCGAATCGGCTGAAGAGCCTGCCGCTGCACCGGAACCGGATGCGCCCGCACGCTCACCCGCGACCTCGCGCGACTCGGAACCGGCTGACGCCGCATCCTGAACATGGGCAGACTCCGCCTGAGTCTTCTGCTCAGGGGTCTGCTGATGGGAAGTTTTCTGCTCGGCAAACTGTTCGGAAATGGTCGGCGCGGTACGCTGCTTCGGGGCGGAAGCCTGCGCAGACTCACCGCTCTGCTCAGAGCTTGACGATGGCGAGGGCTTCGCACTGGAAGAACCCTCAGAAGAGCCCGATGCGGCAGATGAAGACTCCGCCGTCGAGGGTGCCTGCTCATTCTCAGGCTCGGGCTCCTCAATCCACAGCTGCCAACCTTCGGGAACAGGACCCCATGCGGGATCGGGCCGCCACGTCGGGGTAGGAGACCACCCGGCAGGCGGTTTGGGCCAATTTGGGGGCGGATTGAAGACGAGAGCCATCTGAACCTTCCTTCACTACTGGCGCCAAAAACACCCGGAAGCGTAGGCACGAGTAGCCTCAAATTTTAAACTACGGTAACCCTCAAATTATGGCATATTTCCCATAAAATATAAGCCCGAAAAGTTCATAGGCAGGTAAATTATTACACCGTAAGGCAACCCGCACAGATGGCCCCGGTGTGACATTCGGGGGAGGGTCCCCTCTATTATGGATACTATGAGCACTAATCACCAGCAGGAACCCGGACATCACGGTTCTGAGTTCATTCCAACAAACCAACCACCTGGCGCAGTCACTAATACCCAAAATATGCCCACGATGCTGAGCCCGCATCAGGCAGAAAGTTACGGGTACGGCGCTGAGTCTACCTTCGCCTCCGCTGAGTATTACAGGAGTAACCGCCTTACCCGTAAGGAACTTCTGGAACGCGCCAGCGAGCTGCCCTATCACCGGTTATCGCATGTGAACCCGCGTGCCCGTTGGTTCACCCCGGTTCTTGAGGGCTTGCTGATTGCCGGCATCTATTTTGTGCTCCTGCTGATTGTGAGCTTTGCGCTGCTGGCATTCGCCGTGATGCTGCGCGTCCCTTACGATTACCTGACCGATCTGCAGCGTATTTACGCGAACGTTTTTAAGACCCCGCTTGTTTTTGTTGCGCTTCTTATTACCATCATTCCGGTGATTCCGGCGATTTTCATTGCGCGCCTAATTACCAACTTCAAACCCTTAGGGCTGATTCACTCCATTGCGGGCCGCATGCGGTGGTCCTATTTAGGTGTTTTCCTAGGTTTTGGGTTCCTCATTTTCGGTCTTTACTATGTAGGGTTCGCGACTCTGGATGGTTCTTTGACCACGCAGAACAGCGTGCATCCGCTGAATTCCGGCATGTTCTGGCTGTACATTGTGCTTATTCTGTTGATAGTTCCGTTTCAGTGTTATGCCGAGGAACTGCTCTTCCGCGGTTATCTCATGCAGACCGTGGGCCGGTGGCTGAAGAACCCCGCTTGGGCAATTATTATTCCAGCGCCTATCTTTATGGTGCTGCATGGTTACGGACTGTGGGGTCTGCTTTCTGTGCTGACGATGGCTCTGATCGCCGGGTTCTTGTGCTGGTACACCGGCGGTCTTGAAGCCGGTATCGGTCTGCATATTGCGAATAATGTTTCGATTTTTATCTTTGGGCTGCTGGGTCTGGCTGACCCCTTTGACGCGAATCGTGAGGCTCAGGCGCTTGACTTTGTGCAGGCCCTTATTCTGCAGCTTGCCTTCGCCGGGCTCGTGTGCATGTACACCTACCGGCAAAAGAGGAAAGCCGCTCTGAACCAGGGGCAGGATGCGGCTGCCGCCTCCTCGGCTGAGGGTGCGTCAATGAGTGTGGAAGCGCCCGCTTCTTCCTCGGATGCGCCTGCCACCGCAGCACCGGCTTCGGGTGCTGCGCACGCGGCCACACAGCCCGGTATGTCCGTGAAAAATGCTGCTGCTTCACCTGCTGCTGATACTTCTGCTTCTGCACCGCAAGGGTCGCAGGCGCCGGTACAATCACAACCTGTACAACCTGCTGCCTCTGTGGCGGTGAACGCCAATCCTGCACAGAATAATGCTTCGGTAAAATCGGCGTCTTCGGCTGCCCCCGCCAGCCCGCAAACGGCTGAAGAGCATCGTGCGTCCGAGCGGAATATCGCGGAGAAACCGGCTGCACAGGCACCCGCCGCGAAGCCTGTGGAAGGCGCTCTTAAGAGCGAGCAGAATGATACGTCGGTCAAGGCTTCTGCCCCCGCGCAGCCCGAACGTTCGGCACCGGCTAATAAGCCTGCACCAATCGGTAAGCCTGCGCCAGCCAAGGAATCTGTGCCGACTCATGAGTCAGCCCAGTCCCAGAAACCGGCGCAAACTGCCCAACCGGCACAGGCTCATGAATCGACTCAGCCTCAAAAGCCGGTACACACTAACGAGTCAGCCCAGGCTGAGCGTCCGACGACCGCGAATACTGCCGCCCGCGCGACCGGGAAAGAAGCGCCTGCTGCCGATAAACCCGCGCAGTCTGCACAGGCGAGGACTATCGCCGACGAACTCAATCCTGCCGTGGTTGCCCCCGCAGCAGCGGAAAAGGCTCCGTCAGGCATAGATCTGGATGCGGCGCAGAAAGTTGCACGCGCATCCACGCGGAAGGCTCAGCAGGGCTCGAATCAGGCCGATTCTTCGGTGCGCGCCTCCGGGGCGCAGGGGTCTGCATCGAATGCAGCCGCGCCGCAGAAGGGAACCGCTAGCGCATCCACAGCGCAGGCAGACGATACGAAGAACCCTTCCTCGAAGAACTACGCGCCGGATACCTCCACAATGAGCATTCCCGTGCAAAATGCCTTGTCAGCATATGAACGTGCCAAGGCTCAGGCCCTTGCTCAACAGAAAGAAGCTGCCCGGCAGAAGGAAAGCGAGCAGGGCGCATCCGCTAAGAATGCGGCTGCGGACGGCTCGGCTGCAGTTTCGCAGACCTCGCGGGCTCAGCGGGAGGCATCCCAGAACACCTCAGAGGTTCCCTGGGCTACCGCTCCGATTCCGAAAATCTCGCCGGAAGCCGCACAATCGCATAAGCAGGGATCAACAGACGCTTCACCGTGGACCTCGGCGTTCCCCGTCATTCCCAAACCCAAGAAGTAGGCGCATAGTATGACCGTTGATGCCGTCAAAAATATCGAAGACCTCGCCCAGTTCGTCTGCGATTCGCCCGTCTCATATCTGGCGGCGCGAACCGTAGCACGGCGCCTGCAGGCGGCGGGGTTTACCGAGCTGAACGAAACCGAGCCGTGGCAGAATGAGGTTGCCGTCGGCAGGCATTTTGTGATGCGTGACGGCGCGATCATCGCTTGGGCTGGCGGTCGGCGGGCGCAGAAGGCGAGCGGTTACCGGGTGCTGGGTGCGCATACGGATTCGCCGTCGCTTAAGCTCAAGCCGAGTTCGTCGGTGACGGCGGCAGGATGGCATCAGATGGGCGTCGAAAATTACGGTGGCGCACTGCTTAATTCCTTTTTGGATCGTGAGCTGCGCGCCGCCGGGCGCCTGACGGTACTTCGGGAAGACGGCACCCTTCAGGATCGCTATGTGGTGACTGGACCGTTGGCGCGTGTGCCGCAGCTGGCTCCTCATCTGGACCATAAACGTAATGAGCTGACCCTCGATAAACAGTTCAATATGTACCCCATTTGGGGCGTGGATGATACCGAGAACGATGTGCTCGCTTATTTGGCGCAGCAGACCATCGACGAGGGCGGTTCGGTCGATCCGGAGCAGATCGTCGGTTACGATGTGCTCTTTGCGGATGCGCAGGAACCTCGCCGTTTCGGGCGAGACGGAGAGTTTTTCGCCTCGGGCAGGTTGGATAATCTCTCGTCGGTTCATGCCGGATTGTGTGCCTTAGAGCGCTATGTGGCCGAGAATGCTGACGAAGACTCGGCGCATACCGTGATGCTTGCAGGATTCGATCACGAAGAGATCGGTTCTGAAACCCGCAGCGGCGCCGCCGGTCCGTTCTTGGAGGATGTGCTGGTGCGGCTCTCGCAGGCTCGCGGAGAGAGCCAGGATGAGTACCGCCGCTCGCTCGCCGATTCGGTGTGCCTTTCGGCGGATGCCGGGCATCTGGTGAACCCGAACTACCAGGGGCATCATGACCCGACGGTGCGCCCGCTTCCCGGTGCTGGACCGCTGCTGAAGATCAACGCGAATCAGCGATATGCAACCGATGCGGTAGGCGCCGGTATTTTTGCGGCGGCGTGCAAGGCGGCGGGCGTTCCCTATCAGGAGTTCGTGTCGAATAACAATATGCCCTGCGGTTCCACGATCGGGCCTATCACCGCCACCCGGCTGGGGATGCGCACCATCGACGTGGGGATCGGCCTACTGTCGATGCATTCGATGCGCGAAATGTGCCACGTTCACGATATGGCATACCTGACCCGCGCGGTGGAAGGCTTCTATCGGCTGTAGCTGCCGTATCCTTTCTGTCCCGCCTCTATCGCCCATAAGTCGTACATTTTCCTGCATATCGTACGTTTAAACCCTACGAATATGCAGGAAAGTGTACGATATATATCGTTATACCGTGC
>ERZ773267.735-NODE-735-length-20486-cov-5.053791_pt1 | contig 20486 bp, 18 predicted proteins | sample MGYA00511959_ERZ773267 | MGnify/ENA primary metagenome ERZ773267 (study PRJEB29015, sample SAMEA2738165) | human oral metagenome | biome: human oral; feature: human-associated habitat; material: saliva | place: China | collected 2240 ... | reverse complement strand
TACCCACTTTAAAACCATAGAATTTGAAATTTATAGCTTATTTTGATATAGTTAATAATGTATTAAAAGGAGGGAGCGTGAGGTCACCAATTCGTCCTAAGGAGTGTGTTGCTATTGTTGGCAAGGATGAAGCGATTGGCAAAATAATTGCCGATAGATTAAAAATACCAGTGGCTAAACGGGTATTAGATTTTTTCAGCGACGGAGAAGCACATGTACAAATTCTTGATAATATCATAGGTAAAGATGTTTTTATTATTCAATCAACTCATTCTCCAATAGATCAAAGATTATTTCCGGTATTACTCCTAGCTGATGCCGCAAGAAGAAGTTTTGCACGTAGCATTACTTTGATTACACCATATTTTGGCTATAGTCGCCAAGATCGTATGGCCGAACCTAACACTCCAATTAGCTCTAAAGTTGTAGCCGATATGCTTTATTCAGTCGGTATTAATCATGTTGTAACTGTTGATCTACACTCTGCACAGACTCAAGGTTTTTTTGATATGACTATAGAAAATATAGACACAAATCAACTTTTTGCTGAATATATAAAAAATAATATTAAAAATAAAAAATTAGCCATAGTATCTCCAGATGCTGGGGGAGCTAAGCGTGCTCGCAAAATTGCAGATCTAATTGGCTGCAAAGAAGTGATTTTACTTGATAAAGACAGATACGCAAAGAACAAAAGCGCAGTAATGAATATTATTGGCAATCCAGAAGGCAAAGATCTTATTATAGTCGACGATATTATCGACACCGCAGGTACTATATCTAATGCCGCTAAATCTCTTAAAGAACACGGCGGCAACAAGGTTATTATAATAGCCACTCACCCAGTATTTAGTGGTAATGCACTAAATAACTTATCCTCCGACAATATTGACAAAATTGTAGTCACTAATACTATTCCTATCGATAAAAAACTATCAAAAATTGAAATTTTAGACATCAGTGATCTTTTAGCTAAAAATATTTATAATAATTCTATATCGTAAATTCCAGTAAAATGAAAAAGTATCAGCCACAAGATATACGTCATAAGTTTCTACTTTTAGGTCTCTTCCTGTTATTTTTGGTATTTTTTACAATATCACTTTCATCGATATTATTTTTATTTGGAATACCAGTAAATCTCATCTCTTTTTTCTTGGCAGCCGTTTTAGCTACATTGCTTACTTGTCTAGCTGGGGTGAAATATTTTAAATTTAGACTCTTTAATATGTTTTTCATCATATTTATAGGTATAATCATTTTTTCTTTTAGTCTATTCTTGAATAGTATAACTATAGAGACAACGTGGGATGGCAATTGGTATCATAAGAACGCAGTTGGATTACTGAAGAATGGCTGGAATCCTACTAGGGAATCAGCCAGAGATTTTTATATTAGCAATCGAAATCCTATTAAAATATCTCATGAAAAATCACAAAAACTAATTTACGAGAATCATTATGCAAAGGGCGCCTGGATTTTTGCTTCTAATATATATAAACTCACTGGTAATATCGAAACTGGGCACTCAATCAACTTGATAATTATGGTTGCAACATTCTGCCTATTAGTTTTTTTACTTCTTTGTAAAATTTCTATTATTCCTAGCATTTTGATATCAGCTATTACTGTATTTAACCCAATATCTGCACCGCAACTATTCTTGTTTTATAATGACGGCTTATTGGGTTTACTTGTTGTAGACGCGATAATAGCTTTAATCTTAATTGTTTCGCAGCGAAACAAAATCTATTCTACGATAGGGCTTACTATCTTTTTCATAACTACAACGATATTAGCGAATATTAAATTTACTGGATTAGTATTTCTTTTTCTTTTTTCATTAACTTTTTTTGTCTATATGATCATTACGCCAAAACTGAGAAAGACCATTGCCAAAAAAATGCTTTTAGTGGGATTTTGTTCAGTTTTATTCTCGGTGGCTATTGTTGGTTTTTCTCCATACATATCTAATATTAACAACGGGTTTCATCCGCTTCACCCACTAGCTGGTAAAGACAAGATAGACATTATGACAGGTAATAGCCCAAAAGAATTTGCAAATTATAATAAATTATTAATACCTTTACCTTTCGTTAAGTCTATATTTAGTAAACTAGATAATTTTTCGTATTCGAGTGATAAAAAAACTGAGCTTAAAATACCTTTTACTATTTCTGAGTCTGAATTAATTAATCTAAAAACTGTAGATGCTAGAATCTCTGGGAACGGTATTTTTTTCAGTGGTCTTTTCCTGATCTCTATAGTTGTAATTTTTATTTGGCTAATAAAAGGATATAAAGCTAAATCTATAGATTTTAAAATTTCAATTTGTATTATTGTGCCGTTAATATTGATAGTATTTATATTTAAAGAAATGTGGTGGGCCAGATATTTCCCGTTTATTTATATTACTGTATCTCTTGCAATGTATATATTGTGGCAGTCCAAAAAAGAATTTAGTAAAATGCTATTCTATGGTTTATTTTTCGTAGGATTTATCAATAGCTATTTATTATTTGCTCCCAATTTTGAAAGTGGCATTAAGATGGCTAGGTTGTCTTCTTGTGGTGATATTTTAAACCATAAAACAGTGTTCTATAAAACTTCCCACAAAATTTTTTATGGAACTTTTTTCAACGTACTTGATTGCAGAGGAAACGTTTCGTCGGAAATAAATTTTTTGCCAGCTAAAAAAGAAGCAAATATTCAAAATTATCAATCAACTATTGTCGTCCCAGGATATATGGAGGTTTTCTATGAAAAAAAATAAAATATTAAATATTATTACACTAACTAGACCAAAGCATATTGTTAAAAATTTGTTAGTTTTCATGCCACTGTTATTTAGTGTCAATGCAATTACTAGTAATCAGTTTTTAACTATATTTGGGAGTTTTATAGTCTTCTGCTTTGTCGCTAGTTCAGTATATATAATCAATGACTATAATGATATAGAAAAAGATAGACTTCATCCAGTAAAAAAGAAGCGTCCATTAGCTAGCGGATCAGTGTCGAAATTAGAAGCTAAAATATTACTAACTATTCTTTTTGGACTAGCCATTATACTATCAATATTTTTTCATATCCCCATACCGTCTTTAATTTTATTAGCAATTTATTTTGTCATAAATTTAGCTTATTCTTTCGGACTTAAGAATATCCCTATTATTGATGTAGTTATTCTAGCTAGCGGATTTATTATTCGATTATTTTTTGGCAGCAGTGTGATCGGTATTAAAATATCATCTCTATTATATCTCGTAGTTATGTCTGGAGCTTTTTATCTAGGTGTTTCTAAACGTTATAATGAAATTATAAAAATTGGTCACAACACTAGAGCCGTTCTCAAAAAATACACTACCGAATATTTGAAATTAATTTCAAATATATTTATTTCATTAGTCATCGTATTTTATACTCAATGGTGTATGCAAGCTAAAGAGGGCACTAGAGATCTATTTCTAGCTAGTATACCAGGATTAATTATTGTTCTAATGATATATATATATTCGTCTGAAAAAGATCATTGTGGTGACCCAACTGATTTAATTATGAAGAATAAATTTTTGCTTATATCAGGCTTAAGTTTATTCGCTTATCTAATGGTGATTATTAGACTATGAATTTATATGATTTTGATAAAACTATTTATGCCAAAGATAGTAGTATAGAGTTTTTATTGTTTGCCTTAAAAAATAAAACCTTACTAGTATTACCAAACTTTCTGAAATTTACCTTAATTTATCTACTATACAAAATGAATGTCGTATCTAAAATTAAAGTAAAAGAAGCGATGTTTAGTTTTTTACCAAAAATTAAAAACCCAGAGCATTTCTTAGCAGAATTTTGGTGTGACAAAAAACTTGACGATTGGTACTTAAAGCAGCAGGATTCTACGGATATTATAATATCTGCCTCCCCCAGATTTTTAATTACCCCAATTTTAAATCAAAATAAAATCAAGCGCATTATTGCTTCCGAATTAGACCCGAAAACAGGGCTTTTCTTGTCTAAAAATTGCTATGGCGAAGAAAAAGTCGTTCGTTTCAAAAAACAATATCCAAAAGCAAAAGTTAATTCTGCCTATTCTGATAGTATATCTGATATGCCGATGCTTAATTTAGCTAAAAATAAGTATCTAGTATTAAGAAAAAAACATTCCGTACAAATTAAAAATATAGATACGATTAACTGATTTTTTATTATATATGACATATAATGAATAGGTAATATGAAAAATAGAATTACATCATTAGACTTATTAAAAATTTTAGCAATTTTTCTCATTGTTAGTTTTCACGCCTCATTTAAAGGTATTCCTGCCCCAGTGGCAAATAATTTAAATTGGTTTAATCAAATTTTATATTTTCTGTTTTATCATTTTGGCGAATTGGGCGTTAATTTATTTATGTTAATTACAGGATTTTTTTTAGTTAATTCTAGGAAAGTTCACTGGTCTAAAATTATTAAGTTCATTATTGATGTCTATTTCTTCTCGCTAATTTCAGTCTTATTTTGTATTATTATGAATAAGTATGTTTTTCATATTAAGGATTTATTCCCGATAACATTTAGTTACTATTGGTATATTACAGGCTATTTAATAATCTATATTTTATCGCCTTTTATCAATAGGTTTATCAAATGTTTGTCTCATAAAGATTTTTTTAGATTTTTATTTATATTATTTGTAATTTTAAGTCTAATTCCAACGTTAGCCAGTTTTATAACTGGTAACACGGAGGAGCTTGGGTTTTATAATCGTTTCACTTGGTTATTATTTATATATTTAGTAGGTTGTTATTTATCAATTTATCGTCATCAGACTAAAATTATGATTTATTCCGTCAAGGAGCAACTATTGATTTTACTTAAAATACTAATAACAATTATTTCGTTTGCTATATTCGCCTATTTTGCAAAAATCAATACCGGGCTATTTAGTCTTCCAGTGACTTTATTTTGGGGGCCAAACAGTATAGTTATGTTCTTTATGAGTCTGTCGATATTTGCACTTTTTTATCATTTAAAAATACCAAATAATAAACTTATTTCAGTAATATCAGAGTCAACTTTGTCTGTGTATCTACTGCACGAACACCCTAAGTTTTTATTTATACTTTGGCTAAATATTTTTTCTCTCCCTTCTTTCTATTACTCTAAAAAGCTTTTTCTAGTTATTTTAGGGGCGTCTTTATTAGTTATTTTAGCTGGCGTAATTATGCACCATATTAAAAAATATACTTTTGACAAGTTTATAAATTGTATTTTAGCTAAAATAGGAGTAATCAAACAGTGAACAAAATCATAAAAGTTTTCTTTGTAATATTTCCAGCATTATTCTTTTCTATATTTTTATTAATGTTGGCCAAAGGAATAGGTTCTTTTGAGCACCCTATTATGAAAGATATCTTCCTTATCTTAGCCTTCATGATATTATTAGCCATTATATTATCCCGATATATTATTAGGCGCAACAAACAGCTAAATATAAAGATCCTTACTATTACGTTCTTTGCTATTATTTTTGCATTTAATATAATTTGCGCCTTAAAGCTGAGTGGTTTTATTCAGCCAGTTTCTGATTTCGAGATTGCTTATAATAAAGCTAATAGTTTCTACACTGATAGTCAATATGACTTATATTATCCTTGGTGGACAAATTTTTCTATTTTCCTCGGTATTATTTTTAAAATCTTTAACTCAAGCGGGGTGACAGTTGCTATTATGAATAGCATCTTTTCAACTTTATCTTCAATTATAATATTTTTTATAGCAAAAAAACATCTTAAGCTTGGTCAAATATTCTCATTTTTCCCATCTTTATTATTTTCTTTTTATCCAAGTCGCATTTTCTTTTTACCATTTGTGGCTCCAGATTTTATCGCTGAATTCGGCTTCGTTTTTATATCATATCTATTTTTTGACTATTTAGATATTTTTCCTTCCAAGAACACTAGCAAAAAAACATTAATTTATCCAGTTTTGATTTCTTTATTGGTGTTTTTCTTCTCGCTATTCAAACCAATGCAGGAAATTTTTCTAGTATTATTTTTAATTATTTTATTTATTAAAAGTTTTCCAAACTTGCGCAGCTATTTTAAAAAAATAGCTTATTTTGGGCTAGTTTTTATTTGTGTCACATTTGGCGCTAATTTTATCCATGCTAAATTATTTAAGTCTTATACAGGGATCAACTTAAACAAAAATCTTATTCTTATGAATAAGCTATATGTGGGATTGAATAGTGAAGGTAAAGGCTACTGGAATCCCATAAACGAAAAATATATCGATTATTTAGAAAAAACTTATGGTTCAAATACTCAGCAAATATCACAAGCTATGAAGGATAAACTTATTAGCAATATTAAACAAAATCATCAGCTTCCTAATATGATTATAAATAAATTAGATACTGCATTTGTATCAGATTTTTATGGTATAGAGTGGGTTAATATCAGTCTAAAGTCTGGCCGTATGGATTTAAATAAACTAAGACGTCCAATATATATCTCTAATCTTTACTACTATTTAATTTTATTATTTGCGTTAATTTCTGTTATTAATATTATTAAAACTCGAGATCTTAAAAAAATATATTTTATTGTATTTATTTTAGGTTTTACTTCAGTAGTGTTAATTGGCGAATCTCAAACTAGATATAAGCTGGCTTTTCTGTTTAATTTTATCTTTTTAGCTAGTATAGGCATTAAACTAATTTTTGATTCAAATATTCTACAAAAGACTAAAGATTTTTTGAAAAATGTCTAACTTTTGGCCAGTCTTTTAATATAGATACTTAAATGACCCTTTATTATTGTATATATTTCAACCATTGCACAGCACATAAATACTGAAAGTGCTACCGTTGCAATAATTACTAGATATGTATTATTTAAACCTATATTACTAAGGAGTTTTTGTATAACTGGAAAAGTAATACAGTGTAAGCCTAAAATATATATAGTGGCAGATCCTATATAGTTTAATATTTTTGAATTAGTTAATCTATCGGATAAAATATAAATTCCTAATATAGTTAATGTAGCACTAATTATATATAAAGGGCTTTTAATATCTGAAATATTGCCATAGTGATTCAATACTGATAATATCCAGCCGATTATAATTGAGAAACCACCTATCAGGATATTATCCTGCAGGCTCTTTAGGCGGCCCTGGCTTATTGCGTATTTAACGAAATAACCGATAAACATAAATGACAGCGCGGCTGGCAAGACATTTATATGGAAAATTGGCCTTCCTGTCAGGAATGACTGGAATGGTACAGTTGCTAGTGTAAAAAATATAAATGCAAAGACCTTAATTTTTGCATTACAATTTCTAACTATTATTTCAAAAACTATCGAAGCTATGAAGTAAGTCTGGAGAAACCATAATCCAAAGTTATTGCTATAGCTGTTTAGCCACTCTCCTCCCAATAATAAGCCTTTGAATTCATTGAGGCCGATAGGGAAAAACTGTTTAAACTTAATCAGATAGGATAAATTATTAAATATAACTACGCTAATCGTCCAAAATACTACATAAGGAACTATCACGGTTTTTAATTTTTTAATAAGAAATGTCTTCCAGGTTTTATTTTTTCTCCCATATCTCAAGAACCCTGTCGCAAAGAAAAATAACGGCATATGAAAAGTATATATCCAACGAGCAAATAAAGAAGAGAAATGGCCCCAAACTACCAAAATAATTCCAATAGCCTTTAATATATCTATACGCTTATCCCTCATTTTTGCCTCGCTTTTATTACTCATTCAATTTTAACAGAGTTAATCCATAATAGCTAATAAATTTAGTTTATTTAAATTTCTTAAATAAGGTCTATGCTATAATATTAAATATGTCTATTAAGGTATTATCTATTTTTGGCACTCGCCCTGAAGCTATCAAAATGGCTCCGCTCGTTAAGGAACTTGATTCAAGAAAGGGAATTAAATCTATCGTTTGCGTAACTGCACAACATCGCGATATGCTTGATCAAGTTTTAAAAATTTTTAAAATTAAACCAGATTATGACCTGAATATTATGCAACCAGGTCAAACTTTGAGCGGAATTACAGCAAAAGCCATCAAAGGCATTGAGGATGTTATCCTTAAAGAAAAGCCTGATTTAGTCTTAGTACATGGTGATACTACTACCGCTATGGCTGGCGCTTTAGCTGCTTTTTATCAACAGATTAAGATTGGCCATGTTGAAGCTGGCTTACGTACTAGAGATAAAAATTCTCCATTTCCAGAAGAAATTAATCGCCAAATCATTGATCAGCTTGCTGATTATCTCTTTGCTCCAACCAGAAAAAGTCGTCGCAACCTTGGTAAAAAATTAAATAAAGGCCAAAAGATATACATCACTGGTAATACTGCGATTGACGCGCTAAAAACTACTGTTTCAACCGACTATTCCCATCACGTATTAGACTGGGTTGGTAAAGATAAAATGATCCTTCTGACTTCTCACCGTCGCGAAAATCTTGGCGATCCAATGAGGCGTATTTTCAAGGCTATTAAGCGCATTACAGAAGAATTTGACAACGTAAAGGTGGTGTATCCAGTTCATCTTAATCCTAAAGTTCAAGAGGTTGCTCAAGAAGTTTTCGGTGATAGTGATAAAGTTAAACTAATTGAGCCACTTGATGTTTTTGATTTTCATAATTTCATGAAGAAAGCCTACATTATTTTGTCTGATAGTGGTGGAGTTCAAGAAGAAGCTCCTGCATTAGGTAAACCAGTTTTAGTTTTACGCAATACTACTGAACGCCCAGAAGGCGTGCGTGCTGGAACTTTAAAGCTAGTGGGCACAGCTACAAAAGATATTTATTCTGCTACTAAAAAACTTCTCAACAACAAAAATGCTTATCGGCGCATGTCGAAAGCTAAAAATCCTTACGGCGACGGCAATGCTAGTAAGTATATCGTCGATGCTATCCTAGAAGGAGATAATCTATGAAAAAAGAATATACTAAATCAGAAATTCAGCAAATTATTAGAGAAAACGATTGGCTAAAGAAAGAAAATAAATATTTAAAAAAATTAACCAGTTCTAAGCGATTTATTTTTGCTGAAAAAATTGCAACGGCCTATAATGCTGTGTTGCCAAAGAACACTAAAAGGCGTTACGCTGTTGAAGTTTTTGAGCGCACCGGAAAAAAGTTCTCCGATCTACGCACCGAATCTAAAATTAAGCACACTCAAAAACATATCAAGGATCTTTCAGAAAATTTTGATCGCATCATTGTATTAAACAGTATTCCTTGGGATATTAAACTTAAGCAGCGTCCACATCATCTAGCTAAAGAATTTCATAAATTAGGTTTTTTTGTTATATATCTAGAAGATAATCCTTTAGCTAGCTTTCGGGTTATTGAGAATGGTCTTATTACAATCAATAATTATCGTTTTCTCGAAAATATTAAGTCGAAACAATCACTCTATTTTCTTACCCCGAATAATATGCCTACTGAATTAGATATTCTTCAAGACATCAGGTCTTTCGGTTATCAAATTATCTATGATTATCTAGATGAGTTTCATGAAGACATTTCTGGTGATCTAAGCATTCAGCTAAAAGTTTGGGATAATCTAAAAAAACTATCTCCAGTTCTATGTCTAGCCACCGCTAGCCGGTTATACAAAGATCTTGAAAAACATCTTGGCTCAAACCAGAAGTTGGTTTTAGCTCGCAACGCTGTCAATATTGATCATTTTAATTATAAAAATAATAAAACTTCGACACCCCCAGCTGATTTAAAGAGGATCGTCGCTAAGAAAAAGCCAATTATTGGTTTTTATGGAGCACTAGCTCCTTGGATAGACTTCGATCTCCTCAATAAAACTGCCAAAAATCATCCCGAATGGAATTTTGTTCTACTTGGAGTCGACTATAATGGGGCCGCCGTAGATCTAGAGGATGCCCCTAATATCCACAACCTGGGTGCCAAAAATTATCAAGATCTGCCAAAATATGCACATTATTTTAACTGTGCAATTATCCCATTTCGTAAAGGAGAAATTGCCAAAGCCACTTCTCCAGTTAAGCTGTTTGAATATATGGCGGCCGGTTTACCAACAGTCTGTACTCGTGATCTGCAAGAATGTAGTGGATACGATTATGTCTATATGGCAAAAAACGACAAAGATTTTGCCGATTTGCTAGATTCAGCTATCCAAGATTATGAAAAAGCGTCTGCTCGCAATCGGCTACTCGAACAAGCTCAACAAAACACTTGGGCTGCTCGCGCAAAGGCTATTAATCAAAGCCTCTAATAATAAAATCCCCTCAATCAAGAGGGGATTATCGAGATAAGACAAAATATTTACCTTATCTCACCAAATTTATAGTAGTCACTCAGTATTTTACTAGCCTCTTTCGCATCCGCTTCTTCCATCGTTGTTTCAAACAAATGGTTAAATGCCATTATGCCGTTTTCGAATTCCTGGCTTACCAAAACATCCTCACCATCCTTAGTATCGTGGCTAACGATAGAAATTGGTTGCTCTATCAAACTTTTTGTAATTTCTCGAGTCGCTGGATTTTTTAAGTTTCTAGTCGCCAAGAAACAGCCAAAGATATAATAATCTGGATAAGTTTTACATTCAGCATTTCGGTTAAAAGATTCGCTTTCACGGAATAGCTCCATAACTTTCGGTGATACGGTTTTAAGGTCTTGATTTTCGTCTGGTATAAAACCGCCCGCTGAAACATTCTTCTTTCGCTCCTGACCTTCACGCAGCAGATAACCTACGCATTGTGTGCCATTGGCGATATCATCAATCAAGCTTACTGCATCCACTGCTTCTTCGGCTTCTGGATAATTACTCAGCTCCGCAAACTCAGCCTCAAAAGCTTTGCCGCGTAGGCCATGTAGCAAGATAGTTCTGCTAACAGTATACAAAACGCCGCCAGGCTTCAAACTATCCCTAATCGCCATTTCTGGCAGCTCTTTGCTTAGGAGCTTTGGAGCGTCTTCCAAAAACTTATTGTAGCCTACGACATGATGGTCATACTCTGAACCGATGCCGCAATCATTAAAATCTCCTTGCTCGCGGTACTGAAAAGCTCTTCCGTAATCGTGGTATGCTGCCGCTAGTTGCAAAACTTTATTATCCGGCGCAATTTTTTGCGCAATCGCATACACTTGCGGATAGTGACAGTTTAACTTAAAAAGCATATCTTGGTCACCCGCAAATTCTACGCGTTGCAAATCCGAACTTTCATAAAAATTCTCCATCAACGACTTTTCCATCTCATCTTGAAAGAATTCTTTTCTTTCAGCTTTATTTTCTGTGTTTTGATTAAATATTTTTTCCACTCTGTCCATTTCTGTTCCTTTCTCTACTCTCATTCTAGCACAATCTTATGATGACTACTGATTCTAAATCTGCTCACGGATCACCGTGTATCTATAGATTATATCAAATAAAGTTAATATTGTCAATAGAGAGCTGGCGTACTATCCTCGCCCTGAATGTGCTAATATATAAGCATACCTTAACTTGTCTAATATAATTCGACTATCATTTTAACAGGAGACCCACCATGAAACCAGGCTGCCCATATGGAACTCATCGCGTTATCTCGCCTAAAGGCGTTTTGCCTCAGCCCGCTGACGTTATCGACAATACCATGGAAATTTACGATAACGAGGTTTTAATTGACATCAAAACGCTCAATATCGATTCTGCTTCATTCACCGAAATCGAAAAACGTGCCGGCGGCGATCTAGAAGAAATTAAAAAAATCATGCTCGATATCGTCAAAAAAGCTGGTAAGCATAAAAATCCCTGGACTGGTTCTGGTGGCATGCTGATTGGTACTGTTAAAGAAATTGGTCCTAAATTCCAAGGCGACCTCAAGGTTGGCGACAAAATCGCTACTCTAGTTTCTCTTTCGCTCACCCCACTCAAAATCGAGCAAATTCTCGACATCCGTCCCGAAATCGACCAAGTCGATATCAAAGGCCAAGCTATTCTTTTCCAAAGCGGTCTTTATGCTAAGCTGCCTGCAGACCTTCCTGAAAATCTTGCACTTTCTGCCCTCGATGTGGCCGGTGCTCCTGCTCAAACTGCTAAATTAGTCAAACCTGGACAAACTGTTTTGATAATTGGTGGCGGTGGTAAATCTGGTCTCCTCTGTCTGTATGAAGCTAAAAAACGTGCTGGTGTCACCGGTAAAGTTATCTGTGCCGAGTACTCCGAGCAAGCTCTCGCTAAAGCTAAACAACTAAATCTCGCCGATGAATACATTTGTGTTGATGCAACCGATGCCGTTGCTACTTACGAAAAAATTAAGGCTGTTACGAATGGGGAATTATGTGACTTGGTCATCAATAATGTTAATGTCGCAAATACTGAAATGGCCTCAATTCTATCCTGCAAAGACAACGGTACAGTTTATTTCTTCTCTATGGCTACCAGTTTTACCAAAGCCGCCCTCGGCGCCGAAGGGGTCGGCAAAGACGTCAATATGATTATCGGTAATGGCTACACCAAAGGCCACGCCGAAATCACTCTCCAATGCCTTCGCGAGCACCAAGGGCTTAGAGAGCTGTTTCAAGAACTTTACGCCTAAAATTTAGCCCATTAATTTTAATAGGCTAAACATTTTTAGATCTTATTTTGAAGATTTTTTCAAATTATTGCCATAGCCCATTGTAGGCTTCGGCCACCTCTTTCGGATTACCTTCTTTCAGAATCTTTCCATCTTCAATCAAGATCGCCCGGTCGCAAAACTTTTTTACGTTTTCCATTGAATGAGTTACTAAAATTACTGTCTGCTCGCCCCCACGTAACGACTCAAAATAATCATTACATTTCTTCTGAAAGGCTGCATCTCCTACGGCTAAAACTTCGTCCAGAATTAAAATATCGCCGCGCGCTCGAATCGCAATCGAAAAGGCTAGCCTAACTTGCATACCAGACGAATAATTTTTTAATTTTTGATCCATAAAATCACTCAATTCTGCGAATTCTACAATTTCATCATACATTTCATCTATTTCGGCATTTGAAAATCCTAGCATTGCTCCATTCAAATAAACATTTTCTCTACCTGTTAATTCAAAATTAAAGCCAACCCCGAGCTCAATAAAAGGCACAAGAGTTCCATTTATCTTAACTTCGCCATTTTCTGGCGTGTAAATTCCAGACATTATCTTTAGTAGAGTCGACTTACCGCTTCCGTTGCGACCCACAATCCCTACAAATTCACCTTTTTTTACTTCAAAACTGATACCTTTTAAAACTTTATATTCAGTATAGCCTTTTATTCCTCGCAAGCGATTAAAGATAGCTTGCTTTAGCCCCCAAGCTCTTTCTGTTGGTAATTTGAAGCTTTTATGGACATTATAAACAGAAATAGCCGGAACTTTATCAATTTCAGTATTTACAGGTTTTTTAAGTTTGAATATTTTTTCTTTTTTCATTAAATCTCCTCCGCAAAATACTTAGAGCGTTTTCGGAAATATATACTAGCCAGTATTAAAATGATTGCGACAATTAAAACTGGCAATATTCTTAGTCCTAAATTATGAATCAAATCCCAAGTACGCACCGCATCGCGAGTTATTAGCCAATAGCGCACATCTTGGATAACTTGCGTAATTGGGTTTAACATTAAAACTTTCGCGAAGGTAGCATTTTTTTCCATCACGAAAGAAATTGGGTAAATAATTGGAACTGCATAAAATACTGCTTGCATTAGGACTTCCCAAATTGATGCAATGTCGCGAAATTTTACGTTGATCGCTCCAAGTAATAGTGCAATTCCTAAAGACAATAGATAAAGCTCAGCTACAAAAAATAACACCATTAGCCAGCCTAAACTGGGTGCCACTCCGCTAATTATTGCAAAAATAATAATTACACCCAAATTAATGCTAAAATTAATTAAAGCTGTTGCCGTTGCCGATACTACAACAATCCATTTTGGGAAACTAATCTTGCGAATTAAGTCGCCACGCCCCACAATCGCCTGGATACCTTGATTGGTAGATTCCATAAAGAAATTCCATAACACTACGCCAGTTAATAAGTAAACCGCATAATGCGGAATGTCATCTCCAAAACGAAAGACTTGAGAAAATACAAAATACAGAATTGCAAATAGCATCATCGGTTTCAATAAAGCCCATAAATATCCGAGTACTGAACCTTGATAGCGTAATTTGAAATCAGTCTTTATTAACTCTTTTAACAAAACTCGATTTCTGTGATTTAAAACTTTTGGCATTTTCATAGCTTCTCTTATTTTACCATAATTCTTATCGCAAAAACCATGCCAAATTTTGTAGGTTCAAATTTATATTTTATTTTATAGCAAGTTAGAATATTACTGACTACAAATTTCTCGGAAGCCTTTTTCGAGTTATATAAGCAATTGCGTTTTTAAACATAAAACTCCTTATCTAATAATTAATATTGAAATAACCTTAACTTTCTAATGTGAAAATAATATGAAATTTATGTATAATATCAGCATGTCAGTACCTACAATATCAGTTATTATTCCAATCTATAACACTGGCAGTTCTGCTAAAAAATTGATTGCAAAAATTCTTCGCGATCAGCAAACTGATCTTGAAATAATTGCTGTTGACGATGGTTCCACCGATGATAGTCTAGCTAAGCTCAGAACCTTAAGCCATCCTCGTCTAAAAATATATCACCAGAAGAATAATGGCGCCAGTAGCGCGCGCAATCTTGGTATGCTAAAGGCTAAAGGTCAGTATTTTATCTTTATTGATTCTGATGATGATATCTCCACTAGCTTTATTACTGAACTCTATAAGTCTATTCAAGATCCTAGGGTTGATTTAGTCGTGACCGGCATCAAATACAAACGTATTCTTCAAAAAACTACCTCTGACGTTTATCTTTCTCCCCAACCCAACATGCAATTTAATGAAAGTCGCAAAGCCTATATTTTGAGATTATTTAACCTTGACGGACGGCTCTATTCTTCCGTCAATAAAATTTTTCGAGCCAGCATTATCCGTCAACATCAACTTCAATTTGAAGAGGGAATCGATTTCGCCGAGGACACGCGCTTTGTGCTCAATTATCTAAAATATGCGCCTGGTGATATAATTTCTATTCCAAAACCCCTCTATATTTATAATTATGGCACTACCAATAGCACTGTTTCAAAATCATCTATTATCTGGCAAAATTGGCAATCTAGTTACGATTTTTTCCTTAGCTGGCTTGGGCAGTCGCCTACTAGAGAAGAGATAAAACAACTGAGTCTACTTAAATTCCGTTGGAAAATTTCTCACATACTCGCTGTTTCGCGCTCCAACCTACCCTTGATCGAAAAACTTCACTATCTTAATCCTTTCGCACTTATATTCGGCCTGATAATCAAGCGTTTCCGACCGTAATTTATGCTATACTGTTAAAAGCTTATGCCTGCTACAAAACTTTCTCGCTCGTTTCTTTCCTGTAAGCATAGAAAAATGCTAATTTTCTTTTTTGTTGGTATTTTTAATACGCTAATAGACTTTATTGTCTATACCATCTCTTCGACATTCTTTCAAATTCCTCTCACTATTTCTACGGCCATTTCTGGTTCAATTTCATCTGTTTCGACCTTTTTTACTCACGGTAAAATTACTTGGAAAAATCGTCCACTCACCAAATTCAGTATCTTAAGATATGCAACCTGGTCTTTAATTATGGTAATTTTTCTCCGTCCTTTCATTGCTTTTATCGCTGAGCATCTCACCCCGCTTTACCAATTTGCTTTTGTCGTTTCTTCTTTTCTTCATTTGCCGTTTTCTTATGATTTTGTTTTTAAAACTGGTGTTTTCATCATTATTGCTGCTGTTATTATGGTTATAAATTTCTTTGTTTATGAAAAATTTGTTTTTCTGAATCGGCAAAAGACTTTGCGTAAACGCGATAACCGCTAACCGCTATTAGTAATCTCTATTCTCTATAATTCACCTTGCCTTTTTTGCTTTTCCCAATTAAAATAAACCTATAATTTAGGAGATTTTATGTGTGGAATTGTCGGCTATATTGGTAATAAAAATGCTCAAGATTTTTTAATTAGCGGTTTGAAACGTCTTGAATATCGTGGCTATGACTCTGCTGGCATTGTCACTATCAACTCAACTAACCAGCCAAGTTCCGCTACTCTTTTGCGAGCCCAAGGCAAAATTGCCAATCTTGAACAAAAAGTTTCAAAAGCCAAGCGTGAGGATCATATTGGTATTGGTCATACTCGTTGGGCTACCCACGGCGAACCTTCCGAGACAAACGCCCACCCTCACCAAGCTGGTCCGATTTATCTAGTTCATAACGGTATTATTGAAAATTACAAAGAGCTCAAAGCTAAACTCGAAAAAACCCATCAATTTGTTTCAGAAACTGATACCGAGGTTTTAGCCGCTCTCATCAACTCTTTTTACCAGGATGGTGAATACCCGCTTTCGAATGCTACTGTCCAGGCACTTAAATTAGTGCGTGGTACTTACGGCATCGCAGTTGTTTCGGTTCTAGACCCCGATGAGATTATCGTTGCTCGTTCCGGATCGCCACTTGTCATTGGTGTTGGCGAGCAGGAAACCTTAATTGCTTCTGACGCCTCCGCTCTCATTGGCCATACCAAAAAAGCTATTTACCTTAATGATGGTGAAGTCGCCACTATTTCCAGCCAAAGCGTCGCTGTCAAGACCCTCGATTCTCAGCCAGTTTCTAATAAAGTTGAAACCATTCAGACCGATCTTTCTGCCATCCAAAAAGGTGGTTTTGATCATTTTCTCCTTAAGGAAATTATGGATCAACCAAATTCACTCACTGAAACTCTGCGCGGTCGCATCAATCTCAAAAACCAAACTGTTCGTCTCGGTGGGCCAAATCTTACGAATGATGAACTGAAAACCATTAATCACATTATTATTGTAGGCTGTGGCACTGCTTATCATGCTGGCATGCTCGCGAGCTATTATATTGAGCGTTTTGCTCCTGATATCACTATCGAACCAGTTGTCGCTTCTGAATATCGTTATCGGGAATCTCACATTCCAGACAATTCAGTCGCTCTCATCGTTTCTCAATCTGGTGAAACCGCTGATACTTTAGCCTGCCTGCGTGCCATTAAACAAAAAGGGGTCAAAACCATCGGCATCGTTAATGCGATTGGTAGCACTATTGCTCGTGAGGTTGACGGCGGTACTTATATTCACGTTGGGCCTGAAATTTCGGTTGCTAGCACCAAGGCCTTTACTTCGCAAGCAATCGCTATGCTGCTCTTTGGATTAACGATTGCTCAAGCTAAAGGCGTTAAGCCATCACTTCTCAGTCCGTTTATCGATGAAATCGCCGCTCTCCCTCAGGAAATTGCTAACCTTCTGCAAGCTGTGCCTGATCAAATCCAGCCACTCGCTCAAAAATACGCCAAGTACGATCACGCCATTTATCTTGGCCGCGACACCGCATATCCTATTGCAATGGAAGGCGCTCTTAAATTGAAAGAAATTTCCTATATCGACGCCAATGCCTACCCAACCGGCGAGTTAAAACATGGCCCGCTTGCTTTAGTCGATGACCGTTTCTTTGAATTAGTGCTGTTGCCCGACGATCATCTCTTCGACAAATCTATCTCCGGCGTCCAGGAAGTTCTCGCTCGGGGCGGGCATGTCATAGCGATCACTAATGGTAGCGTCGATCTACCAGTAGATTCTGTTTTGCAAATTGATACCAAGCTTCGTTTGCTCACTCCACTCTTGTTCAATATCGCCTGCCAACTTTTTGCCTATTATGTCACGGTTGCAAAAGGTTATGATGTCGATCAACCGCGCAATCTTGCCAAATCCGTCACTGTTGAATAAACAACTCACCTCAGTAGGCGAATTGAGCATTTTTTGCTATAATTGACCCATGAAAAAAGATCCCGGTCTAGTTTTTCGTGTTCTGCTCATGTTTGGCGATTCGCTTTCTATTATTTTTTCTTTTGCGTTCGCTTATTATATTCGCACCCATCTTGACCAACGTCCTTATTATTTTGAATCTGAGATTACTAGTTTTATTACTACAATCCTTCTCTTCATTCCATTTTGGCTAATTATTTTAGCAAGCCTTGGACTTTACACTAAAAACATCTTTTTGAATCATTCGCGCCTACCCGAGCTAGGTCGTCTGTTCATTGCTTCAATTATCGGTACCATGGGCATTATAACTTACGACTTTTTTGGGCAGAATGATTTATTCCCAGTCCGAGTGATTGCCCTAATTGCTACTTTACTTTGTTTCTTTACTATTGCGATTTTCCGCTTAATTTTCCGCTTAATCCGCCGCCAAATCGCTAAAACCAATTATGGTACTCTTCGCGCTGTCATTATTGGCAATCATCGTAACACTGAATATCTCTCTTCGCATATTATGAATTCCCCCGAAGATGGCTACCAAGTAGTTGGTATCGTAGCTAATAACCGTTTTATTCCTAAAGAGCTAGCCAAGCGTAAATACTCTTCTCTTAAAGACGCCCTCAAAAATACTCAACCTGACGTTATTTTTCAGACCGACGAGCGTCAAACTTCCTATGTATATCGTCAAGCCATTAATCGTCACTTACTTTATTATTTTGTCCCTTCTGAATCAATGCTCTCTGCTCATATGGGCCAAATTGAGCTAGTAGGGAATACTCCGGCAGTTTTGGTCAAGGTCACACCTCTTATCGGCGGCATCAAGCTCTTCAAACGTTTCTTTGACATTATTTTTAGTCTGCTTGCTATTACCCTAACCTTAATTCCAATGATAATTATTTGGCTAATTTTGAAGCTTTCCGATTTCAAACATAGCCCTATTTTTTCCGAAGTCCGACTTTCCCAATATAATCGTAAATTTGAGATTTTTAAGTTTCGTTCCATGAAACCAGAATATAGCGGTATGAGTCCCGAAGCCGCTTTCAAAAAAATGGGCAAACCAGAACTAATTAAAAAATACCGTAAAAACGGCGATTTTTTAGTTAATGACCCTAGAATTACTCGGTTCGGCAAACTTTTACGTTCTTCCTCACTTGATGAGCTACCACAATTTTTCAACGTTCTAAAGGGCGATATTTCACTAATCGGCCCACGTGCACTTGTCCCCGGGGAATTGCGCGATTACGGCGACCGCTCGCTGCTTTTATCTGTTAAATCGGGCCTTACTGGGCTTGCTCAAGTTTCTGGTCGCCGCGATATTTCCTTTAAAGAGCGCCGTGCCCTCGATATTTATTATGTCCAGAACTGGTCTCCTCTTCTTGATTTTCGTATTCTCATGCGCACAATTCGAGTAGTTATTAATAGCAAAGGAGCCAAATAATGGCATTCAAGCAATCTAATCAATCTCCGCGGGTAGCTATCGTCTGCGACTGGTTAACTAACGTTGGCGGTGCCGAAAAGGTGTTGCTATCCATCCATCAACTTTATCCATCTGCTCCAATCTACACTTCAAAATATGATCCGCGTGGTATTGACTGGTTTAAGGATGCTGATGTTCGTACTGGTTGGCTGCAAATTTTTCCTACGAAACTGCGCCGCTTACTTGCCCCTCTCCGCCAAATTTATTTTAACCATCTTGATTTATCTAATTATGATTTAATTATTTCAGTCACTGGCGCGGAGGCAAAATCGGTTAAAAAGGGAACTGCTAAACATCTATGTTATTGCCATGTTCCAACCCAGTACTATTGGCAAATGTATGATTATTACCTTAAAAATCCTGGCTTTGGCATTCTAGATCCAGTAGTCAGATTCTTTTTGAAACTTCTCGTTAAACCTCTACGTCACGCCGATTTTAAAGCTGCCCAAAAACCAGATCAATTTATTACGATTTCTACGTACGCTGCCGAGCAAATTCGTCGTTATTACAAAAGGGAAGCAGTCATTATTCCGCCCCCAGTAGCTGTGGAAAACTTTTCTACCGTTCGGCGCACCCAGGCCCCGACTACCTTCATCAATTTCTCTCGTCAAGTTACTTGGAAACGTCTCGACCTAATTGTCAAAGCCTGTCTTCAAACTAAACAACCCCTGATTTTAATCGGCGATGGACCAGAACACCAAAACTTAGTGAATCTCGCTCATAATTCTCCCCTAATTACCTTCTTGCCGCCCATGGACCAAGCTGGTCTTCAAAAACAGCTCAGTGCCGCTAAAGCGTTTATTTTTCCCAGTCTTGAACCTTTCGGCATTGCGCCAATCGAAGCTTTAGCCGCTGGCTGCCCTGTCATTGCTTATCAATTTGGCGGCGCTGCTGACTATATTAAATCTGGCCAAAACGGGCTTCTTTTCGAAAGTCAAACTGTGAGTTCGCTCAGCCAAGCTATCCGTACTTTTGAGCAATCAAAATTCTCCACCGCTAAAATTAAGCAATCAGCTCTATTCTATTCTGACCAGCGGTTCAAGGACTCAATTCTCGAACTAGTTACGGAAACTAAAAATGCCGACTAAAATCCGCCATTTTCAAAAAAACGCTCG
>ERZ773267.731-NODE-731-length-20556-cov-8.166626_pt1 | contig 20556 bp, 23 predicted proteins | sample MGYA00511959_ERZ773267 | MGnify/ENA primary metagenome ERZ773267 (study PRJEB29015, sample SAMEA2738165) | human oral metagenome | biome: human oral; feature: human-associated habitat; material: saliva | place: China | collected 2240 ... | reverse complement strand
AAACCAGTCTGGAGGCATCTTATAAATATCTGCAGATGTTTTCACAGAATTAAGTATCAGCCATACTAATGGCATCAAGGCAGCTATCGCCAGTACAAAAACTATAACATTGGCAATTACATCATATGCTCCCATTCTTTTTATCCTAGATTTTAAATTTATCATTTTTCGCCTCCTTATTTTTTATCTCCAAACGCTTTAAACTGAGGTATTGAAAGCAATACAGCAAATATAAACATTAGCACTCCTACAGCTGCCGCAACTCCTCTATTATTGTATACAAACGCATTCTGATACAGATAGTACATCATCGTAACTGAAGCATTATTAGGTCCACCACCTGTTAATAACTGAATTACTACGAATATTTTCAATACTGCGATTATATTTATAACTGTTAAATAAAGCGTTGTAGGTTTTACCAGAGGAATTAATATTTTTGTTATTCTCTGCCATCTTGAAGCTCCATCTATTTCCGCAGCTTCAAAATAATCAGAAGGAATTCCTATCATTGCCGCAATGTACAGGATTATTGATTGTCCGACATTTCCTACAAAAGTTACAAAAATAATCGTATACATTACTATTTTTGCATTTCCTAGTAAACTTACATTTTTTATTCCTATTTCATTGAATAAATATGTTATAAGACCATTGGCAGGATTAAGTAAAAAGTTCCATACCATACTCATTACAACCATTGAAACCATTACCGGTAAATAGTAACTTCCCCTTATAAATGAAATATATCTTGGATTTTTATCATATACAGTTGTTGCAACAAACAGTCCAAAAATAATTGTTAGAAAAACAATTCCTATTACAAATAGAATTGTATTTAACATTGATTTCATAAAAACAGGATCCTGAAACAGTTCCTTATAGTTGTCCAGACCTACAAAAATTTCTTCTGCATAAGTCGATCTGAATAAACTCATTTTAAATCCTTCAAATATTGGATATAGTATAAATACTATGAACAAAAGTAACTGTGGCAGAATAAATAGATATCCAGTTATAGGATTTTCAATACCTTTTGATTTTTTCAAAATCACACTTCCTGTTTTCGCCATTAATTCGACCTCCTTTATTTTTTATAATCTAAATTTATTATCAAATCATTTCCATTAATAACGACTTTTACTCTATACTGCTTCCTGTAGCCCAGTTGAATATTTTATCCTGCACCTTTACATTCATTGCCTCATGAGAATATTCAGGCATTACAAGAAGCTTTTTCTCACATTCAAGATTATTATACACTGCAAACTGAGTTTCAGGTGGACATACATCATCCATAAGACTCGCAATAAACACTAATTTTCCTTTTATCCTATGTGCAAAATTCTTTACATCAATGTATGAAAGTGTATTAAAAAATTCTTCCTCCGTCTCATGAAACGGGTCTATAAATTTAAAATATCTGTAAAGTTCCACATAAGCCTCTGTAATTGTATGCATTTCCACAACTTTTTTATAATCGCTCAGAAAAGGATAAATTATAAAGCTGTCCTTTATATTTTGATTTAGTGCTGCACACACTAGGGAAAGTGCTCCTCCCTGGGATTCTCCGTAAACTTTTATATTTTCTTTATCAGTAAATTTAAAATTTTCAATAATTTTAGATAATAGATATGTGTCCAGATAAACATCCTTGTAAAAAAGTTTATCTCTTCCTTCTTTTACACCTTTTACAATATGTCCTCTAACTGTTATTCCATCAAAAATGCCGTTATCCTGCGATTTCCCAGCCTGACCTCTCACATCCATCATTGCCAGTCCCATTCCCGAAGCAACAAATTCTATATTTCTGCTCCAGTCTGAACTCTGACCCTGATATCCATGAAATTTCAATACAAACGGAATCTTTTTCTCCTTCACTTCTTTAGGAATTATCAGTTTTGAATAAATTCTGGCTCCTCCTGTTCCGTTAAAATACAAATCATAACATTCTGCAAAAGGTATACCAAAATCCTTTTTAATCATTTCATACTTCAATTCCTTTTCAAAAAACTCATCAGCCTTTCTGATTTCTTCATTCCAGAATTCATCAAAGTCATTAGGAAAAGGGCTTATTCCTCTATAATTCAAATATTTTTCCATGATTATATTTTTTATCCCTTCAATTTTTATATTTTCTCCATTAAAATTTTACTGAGTTTCACATTATAAGTTTACCTCATTTTTTCATTTTGTAAATAGCCTAATAAAAAAAAATTTCATTTTTAAAAATGAAATTTTTCCCTACTTTCCTATAATTGAAAGTTATTCTATTTTTTTATACAATTTAAATTAAAGCTGTTATTTTTTAACACACTCCATTTTATATCCTTCTTCTTCCAATTTCTCCTCAATATATTTCCTCAAGATTGGAATATGACTAAGTTCAGGAGTTTTACTGGCAAAAATAAATGTGACATTTTCTTTTTCCAGTTCCTCTTTTATTTTTTGAAGAAACTGACTAAAATAAGGGTTTTTCTTCAACTCATCAGAATATTTTTCAGAAAATGTTTCAAAACTGATTTTCCCTTTATGATAATCTTCCCTAAGTTCTTTTGTTGGAGTAATTTCTTTAGCCCAATAACTGATTCCGGCATTTTCTTTTTTTATTCCCCTTGCCCAGAGTCTGTCAACAAATACTCTGAATCCATCGTCACCTTCAGCTTTTTCATAAATTCTTTTCCAAATTAATCTATTCATGTGTCTCATTCCTTTTCACAAAATAATACACTATCATTCCTGAGCCTGTCAAAGCCAGTCCTGTCAATGCCAACGTAGTCTGCGTAAGCAAGGCACTTACTAAAACAACTATTCCTCCTATTATAGCCACTACCGGTACAAAAGGATACAATGGCACTCTATAAGGTCTTTCAATGTCAGGACAGTCTTTACGGAATTTAATTACTCCTACAAATGCAAGTACATTGAAAATCCACCAGCTGAACATTGCCATATCAGCCAATGTATTAAATGTTCCTAAAAATGTCATAGTTCCCCCTATTACAAACATTAAGGCAAAACTTGCAAAGGATGTTTTAAACTTTGGATGAAGTTTAGTAAATTTTTTACTGTATGGCAGTTCATTATGAAGTGCCATTATATATGGTATTCTTGTTGAAATAAGTACACTTCCGTTCAATGTTCCAAAAACAGAAATTAATATCCCTGCCGTTATAAGTTTAGCTCCTATTCCCTTTCCAAGAAGTATGGAAGCCACATCTGCGGCAGGGGTTGAAGTTTTCACCAGAATTCCTGCAGGTAAAACATATAAATACGCAAGATTAATAATAAAATATACAATGCAGACTCCTATTATTCCAACTGTAATTGCTTTTGGAAGATCTTTTCCCGGATTTTTCATTTCTCCTGCAATTGTTCCCGCATGCTGCCATCCGTCATAAGCAAACATACATGACAGAATTGCCGCACCAAATATTGTTAGATTTCCTCCGGCACTTCCGCCAACTGGAAGAACTGGAGTTAAGTTTGATACAGAACCTCCCTTAAAAAAGAAAGCCGCAATAACAATAACAATTATTGGCATTAATTTTGCCACCGTCAATATATTTGTAATTATTCCTCCAGCTTTTGCCCCCATAAAATTCATTGCAAACAGAAATACTATAAATGAAACTGCAATAATATTCTGATACGAGGAATTAATATTAAACAGTCTGCTTAACTGGAGTGAAATAACATTTGCCTGTGCCGACATATATGCAGGCCAGAATACAAAAGCATATGTCCATCCTGCCAGATATCCTATTTTTTCTCCAAATATTCTTTTTAGCCACGTAACCATTCCACCTGTTTCTGGAATAGCTCCAGACAGTTCAGCTACCGTAAGTCCTCCACATAAATTAATTATACCTGCTGAAACCCATGCCAGCAGTGCAAATCCAGGGGTAGCCTTAGTTATTTCAAGCACTCCCTGAGTTTTAAAAAATATTCCCGATCCTATTATCATGTTAACTACAAGAAATGTAGCAGTCGGTAGTCCCAGTACTCTTTTTAAAGAATGTTCCTTTCTTGTCTTTTTCATTCATTTTCACCATTAAAAACCTAATCATTTATAACAATTATTATCTTTAAACCTTTCTTTCCAAATTTACAACATAGTAATGTTTTCCCCATAAAATATCATTTTATATTGCTAGAAGATTTTATCATATTTTACCTCAAAATAATAGATATTTATCTTTAGATACATTATTTTTAGCAAAAAAGAAAAAAGCACTCCAATTTGAAGTGCCTCAGATATATTCTATCTTACTATTTCTTTTTAGTTTCCTGGAATTTATCCCATAATCCTGCTTTAGTTAAGATACTTTTTACAGTTTCTGTTGGTTGAGCTCCATTTGAAAGGAATCTTAAAATTTCTTCTTCCTTCAATACAACTTGTTTCCCATCTTCTGCTAAAGGATTGTATGTTCCAAGGTAAGCTATTGCTTTCCCATCTCTTCTTGATAAAGCTTCCATTGCAGCTATTCTATAGAAAGGAACTCTTTTTCTTCCTAATCTTGTTAATCTTAATTTTACCATTTTAAATTTACCTCCAAGTTTTATTTATTAGATTTTTTAGCTTGTAATTTGACTTACTATGACATTATACATAATCTCTAAAAAATTGTCAAGTATTTTTTCTTTACAACTTTTATTAGGTAAATTGCAATAGTAAATGTCACTTTTTTATGAAATATTATGAAATGTACTGTTTCAGTTCAATATCATACATTTCTTCCATTGTTTTATTGCTGTATTCATCTTTTTTCTCGTACCCTACAGCTTTTACCATTTTTACTAAATCATTATATGCATAACTGTGTTCTTTTTCCATTTTTTTCTCCTACAACTCTCTGTTCTGTTGATTTTTTATAATTACAATTTATTAGCATCAATAAAAACAAAATTATCAACATTATTTTTTTATCATTTAGACACTCCTTCCAGGAGTCTTTCAAAAACTTCTAAAACTTCATTTCCTGTATATATTTCTTCGGTGTCAAATCTTACAAAATATGATTTATACGTATCCATATGCCATTTTATTGCTTTAAATACTCTGTTTTTCTCTTCCGAATCTAAATTTCTTACTTTTTCTATAAATTTTTCTTTCGGAAAATTTTCTGTTTTTTTCATATTTTCTAATGAAGATAATAGCCATTCCCTTATTTCATCATAAGAATTATTCTTGATTTTTTTCGTTTTCTTCAGTTCCGTTTCTAATCCTGTTTGTTTTTCTTCTGTTTTTATATTTTGAATATTCTCTCTTTTTTCATTTTCAAATCGATTCGAGTCATCATTTTCAACGTCCGAGTCTTTTTTCTCTTCGCCGACAATATACAAACTGCTGATAAATACATCATCTTTAAAGTTTAGAACTTCTTTACCTCCGTTTTCATAGTAATACACCCACTCTTCTTCCATTTTATTATTTAAAAATTTTCCTTCTATTTTTAAATTACCGTTTTCATAATATTCTGTATATTTTCCGTTTAACTCATCATCATAATAGTTGAATTTATTTTGCAATATCCCGCTTTCATAGTATTCTTCAGACACACCGTTCTTTTTGCCGTTTTTATAATTAATAATCGTAGATAAATTACCGTTTTTATAAAATATTTTTTCCTGATTTACAGGATTTCCATAGTAATATTCAATTTCTCTATAAATACTGTCATTCTTATCATAATATTCTTTCTGAATGCCGTTTAAGTTACCGTTTTCATAAAATATTTCTCTTTTTAAATTTCCTTTTCTGAAATTTTCTATATATTTTCCGCTGATTTCTCCATTAATATAAGTTCCTGTTTCTTTAATATTACCGTTTTTATAGTATTCTACATATTTCCCGTTAATTAATCCGTTTTTGCATGACATAGAAATCTTTAATTCTCCTGTCGAGAAATATATATAAATTATTCCATTATACCAAACATTATTGTATACTATTCTCTTTCCGTAATTTTCTTCTATCCTTAAGCTGTCAATCTGTTCAAAATTTTCTTTTATATGTAATTCACGCACATTTTCTTCCATGTTTATTAACCTTTCTGATAGTACAACTCTTTTTTTAAATTATTCTATTCATAAAAATACTTACATTGAAGTTCTTAAAAATTCTCCTGTTTCCATATTTTGAATACTTTTTATATCTCTCGTTATTAAATCAAATATAAACTTATAATTATTCAACTCCCCTATTATTTCTCTTTTTTCTATATCTACATCTATTGTCTCTTTTCTATCAAGAGAATAAAAAATATCTTCAAAATTCTTGCATTCTAATGGATTTTCTACTTCATCTTTCTTCGGATAATCAAAACTATCCTGATCGTCAAAAGTATAACCGCATATTCTTTCCTTATAATTCATATAGTTTACATAATCTGCTACTTCCAATACTAAAGCAAACTTAGGATATTTCTTTGACAAATATACATCAAAATACTCATCTTCATCATAATATAATTCATACTTTTCTTTTAATTCTTCTGTTATTATTGTCCCTATTTTTATATCTTCTGCAAGATAATATTCTTTATCTCTTATATGTATAAATACTACCCTTCCTACAAGTATATGAATTGACATGTATACTATTTCTTCATTTTCTTCATTCTTTTTATTATAAAGTAAAGCATTACGTAATTTATCAAATTTAATATATTTTCTTTCCAGTTTATCCAATGCTTTCTCTACACTGTCTCCCAATCTTATTCCTTTATATTCATAATCCATCGTTATTCCTCCTCATTATTCTTATTTTCTGTACTGATTATTGGCGGTACCCATTTACCGTTTGTTTTTCCTGATTCATCAGAAAATACTAATGTTGCTCTTTCAGGAGTGTTACCTCTTATTTCATATTGGCTTACTCCTCCTTTTACTACTTTTATTTTCCCGTTTTCTGTTGTCCCGAATACTCTATATGGGGACTCTCCGTGCGTTCCTCCTCCTGTACTTGATCTTATGCTGTTTATATTCCCATCACCGTTTATAGTAAATTTCAATCCTCTTTTTGATTTTCCATCTGAAAGGTCTCCTACATTCTTCCCTTCTCCTTTATACCACTGATACAGTTCTCCCGTATTCATATTATTTGTTTTTGCTATTCCTTCAGCATTTACCTTTCCGTCTGCTGTAAACAGTTCTCCCGTATTTTTCAGTTTACCTTTAACATCTTCCATTACCACATAATCAGTTCCATTTTCAGGTCCTCCTTATATTCTAATTTTTAATTACATCACTACTTTCCTTTTATTATTTCAATTGCACTTGCTTTCCCTTCATAAATTTCATCATTATTCAATTTTCCGTATTTATACAGGGATAAAGGTAATATATTTTTTATTTCCTCTTTTGATTTTAATATGTCAAATTCTAAATATCTTAATTTTTCCAATTTTCTTATGACTGAAAAATCTTTTATCGGATTATTTTCAACTGATAAAAATTCTAAATTTGAAAAATTTCTTAAAACTTCTATATTTTCTATTCTATTAAAACTTATACCCAATTCTTCCAGATTTTTATTATTTCCAATAAAAGATATATCTTTTATTTCATTTGAAGACATTCTTATATTCCTTAAATTTCTGCTTTCCCTTAAAGAAGATATATCTTTTATTCCGTTACCTGTCATATACAGTATTTCCAATTGATTAAGATTATTCAAAATGCTTATATCTTTTATTCCTGTTTCTGATATTGAGAGAAATTTTAAATTTTTTGAATTTTTTAAAAAATCTATATTTTCAATTCCTTCTGTACGGTCTAAAAAAACTGTTTTCAATTTTAACATTTTTTTGTTTTTTCCTATTTTTGTAAAATCGCTTTTTATAATTTCAGAATCTATTATGCTTAATTCTTCCAAGTTTTCAAATTCTTCAATATCTTCAAAATTTTCTATAATACTGTCATGTAATTCTATTTTTTTCAAATTTTTTAATTGTAACAGTTTTTTTATATCGATAACTCTTTTATTTAATAAATAACTGCTTAAATAAATTCTTTGAATCTGTTTTTTTACCTCAGGAGATAACGAATCTATATTTCCCATTGAAAACTCCTGTAAATTGTCAAGATTTATAAGCCATTTCATGTATTTGTTTATTTTATTTTTTCCATTGACACATCTTATTTTTAAAATCTCATTTAAAGCAATTTTCCCTTTTATTGTCTTTTCTTCAGAATCATTGTTTTCACAGGTATAAACTGAATCTTTTACAATATTTAAATAGTATTTCCCGTTTTCATAGCTTATATCTTCTTTTTCATTTTTAAGATCTATTCCATATTCTGAATATTTTTTTTCAAGTTCTTCTTTTAATAGCCCAGAAAAAGATTGAAGTACTCCCGTTTTTTCATTTTTAGAATAAGAAAAAATTGATATTAAGATTAAAATTAAAAATATTTTTTTCATTATTATTTCTCTCCTAATTTTTATTTCAGGTAATTACTTATTCATATATTTAAAAAGAAAACTTTCTTCCCAAAAATACCTCTCTATTACCCAACCAGATTCTAAATAATTATTTCCTAAAAAAGAATTTCCTGTCCACACATCTACATGTCCTGTAAATCCGCCACTACCATCCGATTTAAGTAAAACTATTCCTCTCTTTCCATTTATATAATTATTAAATTTTTGAACATTCTCTTTATTATTTTTTATTGTGCTGTATGAAGGATTCCCACAAATTTTTTTCAAGTATTTTAACATAGTTGTTACTCTTATTATATATTCATATAATCCTCTTTTATTATTTGGAAGTTTTTCATAAAATGGTAATCCGACACTGGTTCCACTCATTCCTATATTTGCCTTTTTTAAATTTATTTCCTTTATTTCATTTAATGCTATTGATACCCTTATAGCACAAGTATTAATATGCATTCCTTTTTTCATATCATTATATAAAGTTTTATCTGTTGAATTTTCAAATAATTTTTTTACTATAAATTCACTGGTATATTTTTTATATGACGGATAACTACTTGCAAAAGTCCAAAAAGTAGACATTTTTCCTCTCCTTTCTCTACAGTATTTAAATTCTTATTTTAAAGTTATTCCTTCTTCATTAAATCCTGTTTGTTTTAAATCCAGAACAAAATACCCTTCTCCGTTCCCTATACTGAAATCCTGATTAAAACTGTAGACATACATCTTAGGAAAATATAATTCCATTGTTTTTCCACTTCCCAAGTCAGCCTGTATTAATACATCTTTTGTTGATGTTCCTTCTCCGTATACCATAGCCCATTTTGAAATATCTATTATATTTTGTTTGTTCTGATCATATAAATTACTTGCTCCGAAACTGCTGAGTCCTCCAAACATTCCCGCTAAACTGCTTCCTATTCCGTTTGCAAAAGAATTTGTCATAGGTAGTGCCGAACTCACTCCCAATACTTTAGATACTAATTCTTTTTTATTATTTCCATTTTCTGAAACTGCTCCTGACGGTCCGCTTGATGAAAGTAAACTGCTTCCCTTTATTTCCTGAGGCTCTCTTTGAAATCCTGTAGGTGCATTTCCTGAAGATAATAAGCCTTGAGTTCCTTTATCATTAAATTTTATCATTTCTGTTCTAGTTGCTGTAACAGAATCTGGCATATATCTGTCATCAGCTTCATGAATATCCGGAACAGGATAATCAAAATATCCTTGAGGACACTCTAATATAGCCCCGTCACATACTAATGTTTTGGCAAAATCTTTTTCTATTTTTGTGTAATTTGCTTTTTCTTGATCTTTTTTGAGCTCTTCAGTTCTTTTTCTTTTCTTTTCTTCTTCCGTTTCCTTAGCCTTTTTCTGCATCCTATACCACATATCTTCCAACTCAGGATCTCCCCAACTACTGTATATAAATCCATTTTCTTCCATAGTTATAATTTCTCCTTAATAATTTTGATTAATTATAAAAACATTATTATACTCCATCTTTTTTTCCTTTCAGTTCTTTTAAAATTTTTCCTGCTTCTTCATCGCCCATATTATATGCTTTTTCATACCATTTTCTCGCCTCTGTATAATTTTTCTGAAATTCATATGTTGCACCTACCATATATATAGAATTTATATGATTTTTTTCTGCTCCCATTAAAAAATATTTTCTTGCTTCAGAATGATTTGATTCATCATAATACACTATTCCTAAAGCATACATTGCCTTTAAATCCCCTTTTTCTGCTCCTATTTTTAATATTTCTTTTGCTTCCTTTATTCTGTTTGTTTTTCTGTATAAATCTCCTAAGCCAAAATAGCCATCCACATCTTCTTCATCTAGCAACTCTTTGTACAATTTCTCCGCCTTTTCATACTGTTTAGCTGTTTCATAATATGTTGCCATAATATACTTTCCACTTCCTTTATCTCCTATTTTTTTAAAATACTTTTCCGCTTCATCATAGTTCTCCTGTTTCCCGTATGTTATACCTAAATTGTTCAGTGCATCTCTATTACTCGGGTTTATTTCCAATGATTTTAAATACCATTCCTCTGCTTCTTTCAATCTGTTTTTTTGGTCATAAAAAACTCCCAAATCATACATTAGTTCCCATACTCCTTTTTCTGCTCCGTACTTTGCCCATTTTTCAAAATTTTCCTCATTTTTTTTTTCTTCTCTGTAATACTCTGCCATATATCGGGCCGCTTCAGGTTTATATTTTACCAGCTTTTCAAAGTACATTATTCCTACTTCAGGATTCAGATCATAATTTATTTTTGCCGTCGTCATCATATTTTCCAATTCCATATCGCTCATATTATCATTTATTCTCGACACTTCTTCCTGTATTCTTTTCTTACTTTCTTCACTGAGACCTTTCTTACCTCCGCAACTCATTATCAGAATTAATGTCATTATTATTAATATGATTTTTTTCATTTTATCCTCCAATAACCTTATTTATTTCTCTAATTTCTACTTTATTATCTATGTTAAATAAAATTTCTATACCGACATCAAAATATCCTTCTGCTTCATCCCAGTTACTTCCACTCATCTTATTTTCCCTCCAACTCTTTCAAGTCTTCTTTTGCTTTTTCAATTCCATTTTCATATGCTTTTTGATACCATTTTCTTGCTTCTGGATAATTTTCCAATATATCATATGAAAGAGCTAAATTATACATTGATTTTGCATGTCCTTTATTTGCCGATATCAAATAAAATTTTGCTGCTTCTTTAAAATTCCCATAATCAAAATATTTCCCTCCCATTATAAAGGCACATCTATATTCCCCTTTTTCTGCTCCTTTTATATATACTTCTTCTGCTTTCTTTCCTTTCTTCAACTTATCATACATATCTCCCAATCCGAAATATGCTTCTATATCCCCTTTTTCTATCGCTTCTAAATATATTTTTTCAGCTTTATCGTACTTTTTTTCTGTTTTATATACTAAAGCTGTATTATACATACCACTTCCTTCTATCCCTGCCTTCTTAAAATATTTTTCCGCTTCTTCATACTTTCCTTCTTTTCCATATACTATTCCTAAATTTTTTATCGCATCTACATTATCCGGATTTTCCTCCAAATATTTTAAATACCATTTCTCTGCTTCTACATATCTTTCTGTTTCATCATAATACCATGCCAAATTATACATCCCCGGCAGAAAACCTCCTTCTGCCGACTTTTTTATCCATTTCTCAAAATTTGCATAATCTTTTTTATCATAATAATATTCTGCTACATATCTTGAGGCTTCAGGTCTATACTTAGACAATTTTTCAAAATACATTACTCCTACTTCGGGATTTACATCATAGTTTAATTTTGCTGTCGTCATCATATTTTCCAATTCCATATCGCTCATGTTATCATTTATTTTTGATATTTCTTCCTCTATTCTTTTCTTACTTTCTTCACTGAGACCTTTCTTTCCTCCACAACTCATTATCAGAATCACTGTCATTATTATTAATATGATTTTTTTCATTTTATCCTCCAATAACCTTATTTATTTCTCTAATTTCTACTTTATTATCTATGTTAAATAAAATTTCTATACAGATATCATTAAGTTTATTATTTATTTTATTTATCAACAACTTATACTTAAAATCAAAATTATTTATTTCGAAATTATATATTTCCCTTAACTTTTTTAAAATTACATATCTGCTCATTTTTAGAGTTTCTATTGACCCGATAATCTCAATATTTTCGTTATTTATTTTTTCTATTATACAAACAGGAAGTTTTAATTCTTTTATTATCCCATATAAATAAAAACCTTTTTTTCTAATTGTAAAATTTTCATTCTTTAAATATGGATTAGCAAATAAACATTTTATCAATCTTGATTCGTTTATACTAAAAAATAATAACTCTTCATCATTTATAATCTCTTTTATCGTGTCTAGCTCTTTCTGCAATTTCCTTTTTTTTCCAAAGGCTTTCTTTGCAATATTTGCTCTATATAGTATATTTTCTAAATTCAATATTTTACAATAATGCCTTTTTGTATCTAAAAACAAAACTAATGAACTGAATATCTCAAAAAAAAGATTTTCAGGAAATTTCATTTCTTCATTGTCTATTTTTACGTTGATATCTTCCTCCAGTAAATGAAATAATACATAATCATTTTTTTCATTATCTTCGTCTTCCAAATCAGTTAAATACACTTTGGAAGAATATTCGAAACTTTTCTTTTTATCCTCCATTTTATTTATAATTTCTCTTTTGAAACTATAGTCATAGTTGTTCATATACATCGTATTTTTCATTTTAAGTCCTCTTCTAACCGTTTATCAGAACATTTGCTCCGCCATTTACTACTGAAAATCCCTCTGAATTTATTTGCGTATCTCCATTAGATTGTATTGTTGTATTCTTCTGTGCTATTTGTGTTATATTATTTGCTGTCAATACTTTTTCATTTTCTACCGTTTCCATATAATTCTTGGCACTATTCGAAATACTTTCCGCACTTTCAGATATACTGTTTGCCGATTGTGATATTGATGATGCCGCATTTAATGATAAACTGTCTTTTGATAACTGCATATTAAAATCTGAATCTCCTACATGATAATTTCTTATCGCAGGATTTGTAAATCTTCCATTCCCGTCATTATTTACTGCTCCTATTACTATTCCGTGACTCTCGTTTTCACTTGGAAAATATAATGCTACTCTGTCATTTTCTTCAGGGGCAGGGGTAAAGCCTGTATTCGTCTGACTGTAAGGCGTCACATATGGAAAATAGCTCTTTCCTGCATACTTATCCTCTTCACTTTGGGCTTTCCCTCCAAGTTTTTGGAGTCCTTCACTCAAATCTAACGTCATCACTGCTATGTCTTTTGCTTTTATTTCTTCACTCTTATCCTGTTTTTCTTCAGTTTCTCCCACATACAAGTTCACAGGTTTTGCTCCCATACTCTTGTCTTCAAGGTTTGAAGACGACCCTTCCGTTCTCCCATGCTCACTTTTACTTTCATCTGTTCTTGCTATATGTTTCACTCTTCCCTCTATTACCGCTCCCTTTATCTTTTCATTCGGTATCGGATCTACAAAATAATCACTTTGTTTCCCCAATACATACTCGCTTTTAAGCATGTTTCCTTCATTGTATATTCTGCTTTCCAATACATAATATTCATTTTCCGTGGCTTCTTCATTATTATTCCCGTTTATCTTAAGTTTTATAGGTGTTGATACTGTATATATCTCACTTCCCCTTATTTTAAAACTTCTTCTCTTATCATTTTTCTTTCTTCCGTACAACGAATAACTTATATTCGGTGTCTGCATTGCTCTGTCTTTTAAAAATCCTAATAGTACCTTATCATTAAACACTATTACAGGCTCTCCCGTATATGAACCTATTCTTTTTAAATATTCCCAGTCGGTTTCATTATACTGTATCGTCATTCTCGGTACTTCTTTTAATCCATCGCCTAATTCTACAAAATTCGACTTTTCACTCTCATTATTAGTTCTGTAGTTTTTATTTTATTCAATTATACGGTAAATTGCAATAGTAAATGTCACTTTTTTATGAAATATTATGAAATGTACTGTTTCAGTTCAATATCATACATTTCTTTTGAGCTTTTTCCATTAAAAAGTTTTCTCGGATAATTATTCATCCATTCCTCTATATTCTTTAGTTCTTCTTCCGTTATATCTGTTATATCTGTCCCTTTTGGTATAAACCTTCTTATCAGCTTATTATTATTTTCGTTACTCCCTCGTTCCCACGAACTGAAGCTGTGTGCATAAAAATATCCTACTCCCAGTCCTTCTATCTCATCAACCTTCATAAATTCACTACCATTGTCACTCGTAAGTGTCTTTATTGAACCTGGATATTCCTCTATTAATTCCTTTATTCTTCCTTCTGTATGTAATGCTGTCCTGTTTTCTAGCTTCCTTATCAGCTGAAGCCTTGTCTTTCGTTCTGTCAGTACAAGAAGACATGCCAATGTCCCCTTCTTACCTAATACTGTATCCACTTCCCAGTGACCATGCTCTAACCGTTCTCCTGTCCTTTCATCTCTTTCCTCTATGCTTCTCCCTCCCTGCTTCCTTATACGTTTCCTTAACTCAACCTTCTTATTTCTCCTCTTCCTGTAGGGCATGTCATCCTCGCTATATTCCAGAAACAGTCCGCTATGTATATAGTTATACAGTGTCTTCAGTCCTATGTTTACTTCCAGTCCTTCCCTTTTTGCCTGCTCCAGTGCGGCATACGGGGAATTCTTCCCCCGTTTCATCGAATCTTCAAGATATTTTACCAGTTTGAGGTTCTTCCCTATCTTAAGTTCTCCTTCTTTCCCCTTCTGTGCCTTGTCATACTTTGACTGGGCAAATTCGGCAGAATATACTTCCCTTGCCGATAAATCTGTATTCAGAAGCTCCACCATGCCCCTTTTAATTTCTCTGTGGAGGATTCTCACACTTATTCCCAGTTCCTGTGCTATTTTCACTTTTGACATTCCTATTTTAAGAAGTGCTTCTATTTTTCCTCTCTCTATTAATTTTAAGTGTTGCCCTTTTCTTCTTTTTGTTGTATACTGTTCTTGAACCATATCTGTTTTCTCCTTTGATTGTTTGTGGTGAATTAATCATACCATAGAAAACTTTTATGGTTTTTATTTTTTCCATATAGTGACACTTTATTTTACAACTTTTATTACAACTTTTATTACATCTTTTTTATCTAAAAGAATTCAATCTTTTTCTATTAAAAATATCTATTTAATGCTATAATTTGTAACATGTCAAAGGAAGGAAAATAATTAAAAATATGATTGATAATATATTAAATGAACTGTTCAATTTACGTACAGGTAAAAGAAGGGAAAATATAGATGACCTTAAGTTAATCTATAATTTGCTTGGGAAACCATGCGAATCTGTGAAAGTTATCCACATTGCCGGGACAAACGGAAAGGGATCCACTGCCACATTCCTTGAAAATATTCTTCTGGAAGCGGGATACAATGTAGGAAAGTTTACATCCCCACATATTCTCAAATATAATGAAAGAATACTTTATAACAGACAGATGATAGGTGATGAAGAAATTGTAAACAACTATTATTTTATAAAACAGGTAATAGCAAAATTTAAAAGAGAAAATGTGGATTTTAAGGATATGTATTTTAACTTTTTTGAAATAACAACATTTATAGCATTAATGTTTTTTTCCAAAAAAAATCCTGATTTCCTCGTTATAGAAACAGGACTTGGAGGAAGACTTGATGCTACAAACATTATAAATTCTGATATTGCCCTTATTACAAACATCAGTTTTGACCATACGGCAATCCTAGGAAACTCACTAAAGGAAATTTCCTATGAAAAAGCCGGAATTATTAAAAACGGGGAATTATGTATTTATTCAGACTGTTTACCTGAATTGGAAGAAGAAATTAATAAAAAGACAGAAAATTCCATCAATGTCATAAAAAAATACAGTGATATGGAAGTGGAACTGGATAAAATTAATTATAAAACTGTAATAAAATTTCAGGACAAAAAATTTACTCTGCCTTTATTTGGAAAATTTCAGGCAAATAATTTTTTATTAGCTTATGAAACTTCAAAATTTTATAATATTGATAATGAAACTATCCAGAAGGGTATCAGTAAAGTTTTCTGGCCTGCACGGTTTGAATTTTTTTCTACTGAACCACCTGTTATACTTGATGCCGCACATAATGATGATTCCATAAGGAAGCTTACTGAAAATTTGTCTGAAGTTTATAAAAAAAATGAAGTTGTAATTATAACCTCTCTTTTAGAAACAAAGGATTTCGAAAAGGTATTTACTAAACTTGAAAAAATTACCGATAAAATTTTCATTACATCTTTAAAAGATACTGTATATGGTCTAACTTCGTCAGAAATCAGGGAAAGAATGCTTTCCTTAAATCTTCCAGTTAACGGTATTATTTTTGAAGATGACATTATGACTGCATATGAAAACGCCTTGAGTATTGTAAAGGATGAAAATTCGGGATATAAAGCGATTGTCATCTGTGGTTCCTTTTATGAAATAGCAAAATTTAATAAAATAATTGCTGGGAAATAAATCTAATTTCCTAACAAATAAAAAAGTAGAATAATACTGCATATCTTCTTAATGTCAGCTATTCTACTTTTTTTCATTGTAATCATTAATTTCTAGTATATTCATCTTCTCCAATATAAAACCTTTCAAATAGTTTAGGACATATCTTCTTCATTGATTTTGGCACTTTTTCACACCATGTAAGTTTTAATTTTGGATAATCTTCATCATTATAGTTAAGCTTTTCTTTATAGGAATCAAATTTCTCCAGATAAATTTCAAACAGTTCTTCAAATATTCCCATATCATTTTTTATACCGAAGGCATCTACAGCAACAAAGAAAAAATCCTCATTTTCATACAAATCTGATATAAAATCCTCGTCAGGTTCGTCAACATATTTTATAAGATTGTCAGGATTTTTCATAACATCATTATATATTTTTTCACCTTGCGAAATCAACCATAATCTAAAAAAATCAAAGCTTTCTTCACGTGTGTCTCCATTTAGCAGGTATGAGGCACACCAGAGTTTCTGATTATAACTTTCCAGCATTATTTCATCTACTATTATTCCAAAGCTGAAAATTTCCTCATATGACTTATTTGATAATTTTTCTACAAGATAGTTCATTCTGCCATTATTATCCTTTTCCTTTTTATGAGCTTCTGCAATATACTTCCAGAAATTTTCCCGTGTCATTGCCAACTCCATAACTCTTATTCCTCCTTCCACATCATAAAAAATATTTTAAATTATAATTTTAATCGTGTTTATTTTTACCTGCACACAGGTTTTGTGATGTAAAAGCTATGAAAATCGCTGCCCATGTTTTTGATTCACTGTTATAAAAAAACACTCCACCATCAGAATAGGGAGCGTCACTACTTCTGTATCTTCCTGTACTTGCCTGATTCATATGTATATCATGAATTCCCTTTTTATTATCATATAGACGGCCAAATACAAAAATTTCATTTATGTCGTTGTTAAGAGCTTCGAGCACATGCCTTTCCAATATTCCTGTCAGAAAGACTTCTTCCCTGTCCAGTCCCTTCATGAGTTTCATTTTTTCATGAGGAAATAATTCCATTCTTAAATAATCCAAATTTAAATTTTTTCTGCCTACTGTTACTCCTGGCTTCTGCAACAGCATTTCCTTAAGAATTTTGTTATTATATGTGTAATTGTTGTCGTAATAAACTTGTAAATTTGAAGAATAAAATTCATCACTATTTTCAAGAATGCTTCCTATATTTATTGATATGTCATATTCCTTTATATTGTTTTCATCTTCTTTTACAGCAGCAATGATATGATAATGAGCTTTTTTATCAAAATCATACCATTTACCTGTTACTTTGCCCCTAAGAAGTACATATTTTTCCATTCTTCCTCCAAAAATTCCAGTCTTAAAATTTATAATTTAAAATCTGAAATTTATATTGAAACTTGCAATCTAATCCCTCTTCAATATTATTATACCACATAATTTCAAGGTTGCAATAGATTACATCATATTTGGATTATTTTTTAACCTTCTTTTTTATTTTATATCCCATATCATTAAGAAACTGCTTATCTCTTCTCCATTTTTTTCTTACTTTAACCCATAATTTAAGGTTTACCTTCAAATCTATAAGTGCTTCTATCTCCCTTCTTGCTTCAGTCCCGATTTTTTTCAGTAGGGCACCGTCTTTTCCTATTATTATTCCCTTCTGGCTGTCCCTTTCCACATAAATATTTACATCATATTTTCTTATTTCAGGTTTTGTCTCAACATTTACAATTTCTACTGCGACACTATGAGGAACCTCGTCTTTTGTATGATGCAGTATTTTTTCCCTTACAGTTTCAACTACAATTTTATTTACAGGCAAATCTGTATAGTAGTCTTCCGGATAGAACCATACATCATTTGACAAATATTTCTCAGCCACTTCAAAAATTTTATGTATTCCAATTGCAAATTCTGCCGTCAGTGTTATTATATTGTCAAAATCCCCTAACTTTTCTTTTATTTCCTCTTTTTTAGCTTCTATTTCCTCATCACTCATTTTATCAATCTTGTTTATTATAAGAACTGCAGGTGTTGTAACTTCTTTTATATGTTCGTTTACGAAAATATCCCCAGTTGAAATTTCCTGTGTCCCATCAAGCAGGAACATTATAAGATCCACATCATTTAACGTTTCAAGGGCAATTTCAGTCATATGCTCTCCTAGAAGATGTTTTGGCTTATGAATTCCCGGAGTATCTACAAATATAAACTGATTATCCTGTATATTTACAATTCCCCTTATCTGATCCCTTGTAGTTCCTGCCTTGTCAGAAACTATCGCCACCTTTTCCTTTACAAGTTTATTCATTAATGTAGATTTCCCGACATTTGGTCTCCCTACAATTGCTATAAATCCTGATTTCATTTATAAAATTTCCTCCTATTTCTATATTTTTGGTTTTCTGTTATTTTACAATGATGTTTTTCGTTGCATATTTATAAAAAATATTATGCTAACTTATTATATATTATACATACTTTTATAATTTTGTAAACAGTAACTTATTCAAATGTGTTTATAATAATATAAAAAACATAATATATTTTAACTTATATTCATATATAAACCCTACATTATCATTAAATTTTATTTGTTTTTTCTTCTAATGTATAGTATAATAGTTCGTTATATTTATTTAGAAAGGACGGAGATTTAATGTTCGAGTTAAAAATGGACATGATTCAAACAATTGGGTTGTCTGTTATTTTACTAATAATCGGTATGAAACTAAGATCTAAAATTAAATTCTTTGAAAAATATTGTATTCCGTCACCTGTTATTGGCGGATTTCTTTTTTCAATAATAGCTTTTATACTTAGACAATCCAATATTATAACTATAAAGTTTGACACTACATTGCAGACATTTTTTATGGTAATATTTTTTACCAGCGTCGGATTTAATGCAAGTTTAAAAGTCTTGAAAAAGGGAGGAAAAAAAGTATTTATTTTTCTTCTTCTTGCCATAGGTTTATGTTTCGCTCAAAACCTGGTTGCCATTTTTCTTTCAGGATTTGTAGGAATTAATCCGCTTCTTGGATTAATGACAGGATCTACTCCAATGACCGGAGGACACGGAACTTCAGCGGCAATTGCACCAAGTATTGAAGCTCTTGGAATAAAGGGAGCCGAAGCAGTTGCAATAGCATCTGCAACTTTTGGACTTATTGCAGGTTCTATGCTCGGAGGACCTATTGCAAATAATCTTATTATTAAACATAAACTAATGGAAAAACAAACTTCAAAGCATGAAAGCAATAATTATGATGATGATATTGATGAAAATGTTTTGAATAAGCCTGAACCTGTTCTTGATGCAGAAAAATTTTCAATGGCATTTTTCTTTATTTTAATAGCAATGGGAATAGGATCATATTTATCCATTATTATAACAAAACTTCTACCTGCAATGAATTTTCCGATTTATATCGGTCCAATGATTATTGCGGCTATTATGAGAAATATTTCAGATAATTCAAAATTATTTACTGCACCTATAAGGGAAATCAGTGTAATGGAAGAAGTTTCACTTAACCTATTTCTTGCAATGGCACTTATGTCACTAAAATTATGGGAATTAATAAATCTTGCTGTTCCAATGCTGATACTTCTGATAGCTCAGATAATTCTTATTTATCTGTATCTGAATTTTATTACATTCAGGGCAATGGGAAGTGACTATGATGCAGCAGTAATAGTATCAGGACATTGCGGATTTGGATTAGGAGCTACACCTAACGGAATTTCAAATATGAAATCTGTGTGTGAAAAATATAAGTATTCCAGACTTGCATTTTTCGTTGTTCCTGTTGTCGGAGCATTATTTATAGATTTTGCAAACGTAAGTTTAATTACATTATTTATAAGTTTCTTTAAATAAAAAGAGATTATCACAAAATTAAAAAAATGAAAATCATATTTATGAATTATTTATAATTCCACAATTCAAAA
>ERZ773267.730-NODE-730-length-20559-cov-3.927039_pt1 | contig 20559 bp, 20 predicted proteins | sample MGYA00511959_ERZ773267 | MGnify/ENA primary metagenome ERZ773267 (study PRJEB29015, sample SAMEA2738165) | human oral metagenome | biome: human oral; feature: human-associated habitat; material: saliva | place: China | collected 2240 ... | reverse complement strand
GCCTTCACGATGCTCGCCGCTTGGATGCCCGTCGCCGTGCTCTGGATCTTGGGGCCGCGCTTCGTCGAGGCGACGGGCTATCCGCACGCCTTCATCGCCATCACGGCGACGGCGCTGTTGATCACGATCCTCTACATCGTCTGCCGCCGCACGGAAGGCACCGTCGAAATGGCGGACGAGGAAGAGATCGCCGCGTTCAAGGCGCGGGCGGTCGAGCGCGCACGCCAGGAAAAGATGAAGCGCGACGCCATGATCGCAAAGGTTCGCGCACTGCAGAGCTGACGACAGAATACCGCAGCCATCGCATAAAGATACGGCAGGGATTTTCATCCCTGCCGTATCTTTCTATGCTTCCGGCGATGCCTTTCACAGGGCTTTGAATGCCTGCTCCAAGTCGTAGAGGATATCGTCGATGTGCTCGATGCCGATGGAAAGGCGAATCGTGCCGGGCGCGATGCCGCTCTTCTTCAGCTCTTCCGCGTTCATCTGGGAGTGCGTCGTGCTTGCCGGATGGATGACGAGCGACTTCACGTCGGCAACATTGGCGAGCAGGCTGAATACCTTGAGGTGGTCGATGAACTTCTGCGCCGCTTCGCCGCCGCCCTTGACCTCGAAGGTGAAGATAGAGATGCCGCCCTCAGGGAAGTAGCGCTCGTAGAGCGCATGATCGGGATGCGAGGCGAGCGAGGGATGGTTGACCTTCTCGACCTGAGGATGCTTTTCCAGAAAATCGACGACCTTCAAGGCGTTTTCCACATGGCGCTCGACGCGAAGCGAAAGCGTCTCGACGCCCTGCAGCAGGAGGAATGCGTTGAAGGGCGAGAGCGTCGCGCCCGTGTCGCGCAGCAAAAGAGCGCGCAGGTAGACGGCGAAGGCAGCGGCGCCGACGTCCTTGGCAAAGGAAAGCCCGTGGTAGCTCGCATTCGACTCGACGAGCCACGGAAAGCGTCCGGACGCCGCCCAATCAAACTTGCCGCTGTCGACGACGATGCCGCCGAGCGTCGTGCCGTGTCCGCCGATGAACTTCGTCGCCGAATGGATGACGATGTCGGCGCCGTGCTCGATAGGGCGCAGCTGGTACGGCGTCGCAAACGTCGAATCGACGACGAGCGGAATGCCGTGCTTGTGCGCGACGGCGGCGACCGCCTCGATATCGACGAGGTTCGCGTTCGGATTGCCGACGGACTCGATGTAGATGACCTGCGTATTGTCCCGGATCGCCGCCTCGAAGGCCGCAGCGCCTCCCTCGGGATCGACGAAAGTCGTATCGATGCCGAAATCCCTGAAGGTGTGCTCCAAGAGATTGTAGGTGCCGCCGTAGATCGTCGCTTCTGCGACGATGTGCTGTCCCGCATGGACAAGCCCCTGCAGCGCTGTCGTCACGGCCGCTGCACCCGAGGCAAAGGCGAGCGCCGCGACACCGCCTTCAAGCGCCGCCACGCGCTTTTCCAGCACATCTTCCGTCGGGTTCATGAGCCTGCCGTAGATGTTGCCTGGCTCCTTCAGGCTGAAGCGATCCGCTGCATGCTGCGAGTTGCGGAACACATACGACGTCGTCTGATAGATCGGCACCGCGCGCGCGTCCGTCGCAGGGTCCGCCTGCTCCTGTCCGACATGAAGCTGCAAGGTTTCGAATTTATACGCTCTCTTTTCGCTCATAAAAATCTCCTCTTTCCCCGGGACTCCCCGTAACAGCAGAAAACATACTTGATTCATAGGCTAAGATGATTATAGCACAATATCATACTTTGTCAATAGGTTTTATAAATTAACATGCGTAAAGAAACGCGCCTCTCCTGTTAAAAGGAAATTATCTTTGCTCTATGGAAAGGATTCCATATCGTTAGCGTCGAAACGAGTAGGGGGAAAGATGCAGTTTAGGCGGAGACCTAGGTCTCTTATCGCTCAGACAACGCACACAAATATGCACGGGAGGAGGACGGCTTGTTTACTATGGTAAACAGTGTTATAATGGGACAACGCACACAAATATGCACGGGGGGGGGACACCGCGCACTCTTGTCGGGAATCATTGTATTTATGGGAAAGGAATATGCTGCTTGTTTAATTTTTCTTCATTATCCATGCGGATGAAGATTGTCTTCTTAATGATCGGCACCTCTCTCGCCACAGTCCTGTGCATCACCTTGCTGTGGACACATACTCTGCTCGCAGAGTCGGAGGAGCAGCTGGCGGACTATCGCACGCAGCTGCAGCACGACGTCGACGTCTCCCTGAAGAACGAGACAGAAATCGTCGTCAGCATGATCGACAAAATTTACCAAAGCCAGCAGGCAGGCGAGCTCACCGAGACGCAGGCGAAGAAACTCGCCGCCGACGTCGTGCGCGACCTGCGCTACGACGATGGCAAAGGCTACTTCTGGATCGACACGGAAGAGGGCGTGAACGTCGTCCTCCTGGGGCGCGACGTCGAAGGCAAGTCCCGCATCGATCTCGTCGATCCCAACGGCGTCCATTTCATTCAGGAGATGCTGAAAAACGGCAAACAGACGGGCGGCGGCTACACCGATCTGTCGTTCCCCAAGCCGGGCGAAACGACGCCCCTGCCCAAGCGCAATTACACCACGACGTTCGCACCCTACCACTGGGTCTTGGGCACGGGCATCTGGATCGACCAGATCGACAAGCTTGTCGCGGCACAAAAGGAAGCCATCGATGCGAATCTCTACGAGAGTCTGGGCATGACAGTGCTCATCTCGCTCTTGATCGAGCTTCTGTGCATCGTTTTGGCGATCTTCTGCAGCAACCGGCTGGCAAGCCCCATCGTCCGGGTGACGGAGCGCCTTACGACGCTAGCCGCGGGCGACTTCCGGCACAATCCCTCGCTCGAAGTCAAGATCCAGAGCGAAGATGAGATCGGCAGGATGAGCAAAGCACTCGACACGCTGCAGCACAATGTCCGTCACATGATGAAGCAGGCCATCCAAGCGGCGGAAGAAATCGCCCTCGCCGTCCGGCAGCTCAACCAGAGCGCCGACCAGTCCGCCACGGTCAGCTCCCAAATCGCCGGCTCCATGTCGAAGGTGGCAGGCTCGTGCAACGAACAGTTTGCCGAAATGGATCGCGCGAAGACCCAGATCGGCACCCTCGAACAGCACATGAGCGCTTTCGCCGACAATCTCTCGCAGACAGTCGACGCCGTCCAGGGGACGAACCGCGCAGCGGCGCAGGGAGCGACACGGGCCGATGAAGCCGTGAAGCAGATGCAGCGCATCGCGCAGTCCGTATCCCATTCCGCCGAAGTCATTTCCGTCCTCGGCAAGGAGTCCGACAAGATCGGCACGATCGTCGACGCCATCTCCGCCATCGCCGGGCAGACGAACCTCCTCGCACTCAACGCCGCGATCGAAGCGGCGCGCGCGGGCGAGCACGGACGCGGTTTCGCCGTCGTCGCCGAGGAAGTCCGAAAGCTCGCCGAGCAGTCGAGCATATCCGCAGGCGAGATCACCGAGCTGATCACCTCGATCCAGGAGAAGGCGCGAAACGCCGTCGAAGTCATGCAGGAAGGCGCGGCACTGGTACAAGGCGGCACGGAGGCTGTCGACGCCGCCGGCCACACCTTCAAGGAAATCGCCTCCATGGTCGAGCGCGTCACCGCTGAGTCCAGCTCCATGGGCGGCCGCGTCCACGAGCTTGAACAAAGCACGCGCAGCATTCGCGATTCCGCACAGTCCATGAACAAGATGAGCCGCAGCGTCGCGGACGAGTCGCAGACGGTCTCCGCCACGACGCAGGAGCAGACGGCCGCCGTCCAGCAGATCGCTGCCGCGAGCCGGACGCTGCACGAGATGTCGAAAGCAATGCAGGAAGCCATCAGCCATTTCAAGGTGTAGCAAAGACTTGCAGGCAGAAAAATCGCCGTCCGGCCGGACGGCGATTTTTTCTGCCTGTTTTTCTTCACACGATGCAGGGAGCCGATCTTTCTCAGAGATGATCGAACGGCTTGTCCGGCAGATTGTCCATCGGGAACGCACCGCGCGTGGCGGCATTTGCCGCTTCGATCGCCTGATGTGCGAGGTCGATCGAGAGACCGAGCGTCCTCATGCACTGGTCGGGATTGTGGAAGCCGACCCCGTTTTCAGCTTCGACATAGTCCCAATACCACTGCGCTTCGCGAATCAGCTCGCGCGCGGGAGCGAGCTGCTCATCCGTCGCGCCGGCTTCTGCCGCCGCCTTGATGGCGAGATGTGCCTTGGCGCACGTGATGCCCGCCGTTCTCTGCAGCTTGAAAGTGTTGTCGTGGATCGTCTTGACGCGTGCGATGAGCACTTCCTTGCTTTCATCGTGGCACTTGAGGCATGCGTCCTCGACGTACTTCAACGGGCTGGAAATATAATGCGACGTGTACTTCTGCCCGTTCTTGCGCATGTACGGCATGTGGCAGTCGATGCAGGTGACGCCCGCGTCCGCATGGACGCTCGTCTTCCAAACATCGTAGTCGGGATGCTGCGCCTTGAGCATCATCGCCCCCGAGTCGGGATGCTTCCAATCGCCCTTGAAGCCGCCCGGCAGATCCGGACGCTTGTAGTATTCGTACATCTGCTCCGCCGTGTAGCCGTTGTCGCGCGGGAAGATGACGCGGCCTTTCTTTCCCTGCTCGAAATAATACTCCGTATGGCACTGGCCGCAGACGAGGGCGCGCTTGTCGTTGTCGCTGAGCTCGTCCCATGTCTTGCCCCAGTTGCGCTCCAGATCTTCGATCTGCGCAGGAATGACGAGACGCAGCTTCATCGTCTTGACGTCATGGCATGTCGCACAGGCGATCGAAGCGTCGTTCGGCACCTGATCGGCCAGCTCCTTGAAGCTCTTCAACGTATAGTCCCAGCCCATCGTGTCGTAGAAGACGTCCTTCGTATAGGCACTCTTACAGGTGATGCAAGAGCCTGACTGGTTGGCCTTGTTCGTGCGCAGCGAGTTCTTGACGTCCTCAAGCGCATAGACATGGCCGCGGTCATCGTCATACTGCAGGGAAAAGGCATAGCCCTTCCAGTTTTCGATCATCTCCGGTTCGTCCATGAGTCTCGAATGGACGCCGGAACTGCCATAGCCCGTCGGCGTCGGCGAATCGCTCGCCGTCATCTGATACGATTCGTATTGGAGCGGATATGCCTCCTTGAAGGCTTCCATGCCGAGATGGGCATTGTTCTCCGTCGGTATCTGAGCGAGCTTGAAGGTGCTCGACGGCTGGGCGATGCCGATGCGCACGATGACGAAGCCGAAGAATGCGACACAGACAACGATGACGCCCAGCAAGTACTTTTGCAGCTTACTCAACTTTGATCCCTCCTTCCAGGTGATTGGAGCCATGTGCCACGCTCCTGTGGCATTTCAGGCAATCGGTATTGGCGTCCATCGGACCTGCGTGGACGACTGCCATCGTCGCGCTATGACAGCGCAGGCAGTTACCGTTCACGATCTTTTCTGCGTCTTCCGAGATGCGGATCTTGGCAGGATAGTCGCGCTTCAGCTCGTGGTAAACGTCGATCATGCCGCTTCGTCCCTTCTCGACGAAGTACGCCGTCATGCTGTCGTGCGGCAGGTGGCAGTCCACGCACTCACGTTCTCGATGCGACGATTCCATGAACGTCGCCTTCTCCATCTTCATCGCATGGCACTGTCCGCAAAATGCGGGAGAGCCGGAAAACGACAGCCCCGCCGAAGTGCAGACGGAAAAGATGACGCCTGCGGCGAAGCCTCCGATGATGCACTTCAGCGTGTTCTTCTGAAAGAATTCCTTTGCTTCCAATCCCCTTCCCTCCTTTCCATAACCAAAGGGGTTCGTCTCCTCAAAAATATATGCCTAGCATCTCCTCCTTAGGGCGCACGATGTGCCGAAAAAGGTGAATGCCGCACCGAGCCACAGAAGCCAGAGCAGCGGTTTTTCGCTGACGGACGCCGTCAGCGGCAGCCGTGCTTCCTCCTCGATTGCCGGCAGTATTTGCAGCATGATGCTCTTCCTATCCTCGGATATGCCCAAGAGGCGCAATCGTCTCTTGCCATCGAGGACGGCGAAGGATTCCGTCGTCGCCTTCATGCCCGCCGCCGTCAAGCTGACTTCGGCGAGGTCAACGGTCTCGCCGTCGGTGACGGCGATGTCCGCGAGAAAGAGGCGGCGACCCTCATCATCGGGCTCCTCTTCTTCCATGACATGCTCCAGACGGTAGGCTACATCTCCCTCCAAAATGGCCCTGCCGCGCTGCAGCACGATCTCGTGACCGACGGCCGCAGGTGAGGGAGCGATGTAGATGTCGCCCGCCGCGCCGTGCGCGATAGCAGGCTCTCTCGCCGCATCCTCGCCGCTCGCGCTGAGTTTCGTCAAGGCGCGCACTTCCTCGCCGTCGACGCGGAACACATACTCCTTCTCCCTGCGGCTCTCCGAAAGTTCCATGCCCTCGTAGAGAATCGAGTTTCTGCCGAAGGACTGCGGCTCATCCGGCACGAACTCAAGTGTCGTGCTCGTTCCCGCCGCGGCGAGCGCCATCGTAAAAAGAGCCAGAGCCGCGCCCGCGTGTGCGACGGCTGCGGCAAGGCGAAGTGCACCGCCGCGCCAAGCGAGAACACTCGCAAAAGCGGCGACAGCCGCAGCGCCCGCAAGGACAAGCGAGGAGACTTCTCTGACGCCTGCGAGTCCTGCCGCCGCCGCACCTACAAATATAGCGCCGATGAGCGCCTTTGGCAGCGACACCTGACCCTCGCCATAGTGCAGCAAGGAGGCGGCTGCCATCGCAAGCAGCATACAGATGGCGAGCGGCAGGCTCGTCTTGACGTAGAAGCCCGTGTCGACGGCGGCAGAATCGCCGCCAAGCCCTGTGAGAAGCGGCATCGACATGCCGATGAATACGATGATGGCGAGAAAGGTCAGGGCAAGACAGCCGAGCAAGAGGAAGAATTCGCGGCTTCGATGCGCCGGGTACGGAGAGCCTTTGGGGAACTTTCCCGCACGCCAGACGAGAAGCGAAAGTCCCGCCAGCGCTACGATCGCATCGACGGCGACAAGCCAGAGGCCGACGCCCGTGCCGCTGAAAGAATGCACGGAGAAATCGCCCAAAAGGCCGCTTCGCGCGAGGAACGTGCCGTAGAGCGCGAGCGCATAGGAGAAGATAGCAGAAAGATGCGCGAGTGCGAGATTCGTCGGGCGCACGCGAGCGGCAGAGAGCAGGTGGACGAGGACGCCCGCAGCGAGCCACGGCACGAGCGAAGAGTTCTCCACGGGATCCCAGCCCCACCAGCCGCCCCAGCCGAGCACCTTGTACGCCCAGAAAGCACCGACGAAGATGCCCGCACCGAGGAGCGCCCAGGCGACGAGCGCCCAGCTTCGCGCAAGTGCGAGCCACGCCGTGTTGTCCGCCTTTTCAGACAGCAGCGCCCCCAAGGACGCCGCATACGGCACGGCGAGCAGTGCGTAGCCAAAGAACACGAGCGGCGGATGAATTGCCATCCATGGGTCTTGCAGGAGCGGATTCATTCCCGCGCCGTCAGCAGGCGCATAGCCCTCCGTCACAGCGAACGGACTGTAGAAGAGGACGAGCGCCGCCAAAAGAGCCTGCAGGAAGAAGAACACGGCCTGACCTGCGTTTCCGAGCCGTGCGCGAAGGGCGAGCGCCGCGCCCGCCGCCGCATGGAAGAAGAGCCACAAGAGGAATGAGCCTTGCTGTCCTGCCCAGAAGGCGGAAATCTTGTAGACGAGCGGCAGATCGAGCGAGGAATAGCTCCACACATAGTCGATGTCGAAGCGATCGTGCAGAATCAGCCAGAAGAGCCATGCGCTCGCCAAGACCGCCGCGAAGAAGGAAGCGAGCGCGAGCGCCTTGCCCGCAGCCGCCTTTCCGCGCATCCATGAAAATGCTGCCGCCATCGCAAAGATGAGCGAGAGTACGAGGAATGCCGTGCCGGCTGTCATAATGAACCGCCTTTTATCTTTTCATACTTCGACGGACACTTGATGAGCAGCCGATCCGCCTCGAACGCGCCGTCCTTGTACGAACCGACGGCGACGATGTGATGCGCCGAGCGAAATTGATCAGGCTCTGTGCCGTGATAATGCACTTCCATTTTTTCTCCTGATTCATCGACGAGTCCGAAGACGAAATCCTTCCCCTTCTGCGCGGGTGCGGGAGCATCCGGATCGAGCAGCCCCTTGACCTGCACGGAGCCGTGCGCCGACCGCGCCTCAGCGATGTCGACATAGGGCGTGATGCTGTCGGCGAACGCCCAGCCCGCATAGAGGACGAAGAGGGCGATGAGGCCGAAGAGCACATACGATTTTTTCATGCGTCAGTCCTCCTTGACAGACCGAAAGAGCAGTGCGAAATAGAGCAAGGTCGCGTCGATAAGACCGAGCGCGAGCACGCCGAGCATCAACGGCTCCATCGCCACATGTGCGCCGCTGTTCAACAGCGGCTCGGGATGCAGCGAGAAGTAGAGGCGCGGCAGAAGGAAGACGAGGAACGGCACGGTCAGAAAAGAAAAGAGCGAGTAGACCGCCGAGACGAGCGCACGCCCGCGGTTTTCGGGCACAGCCGAGCGCAGCGTGAGATATGCGCCGTAGATGAGGATGAGTACGAAGATCGTCGTCTGGCGCGGATCCCAATTCCACCATGCGCCCCACGAAAGGCGGCTGAAGAGCGCGCCCGTCGCCGTGGCGAAGATCACGAAGAAGAAGCCCAGCTTCGCCGAGCGTGCGCTCAGCGCGTCGAAGCGCTCCTTGCGACATCGCAGGAAGCGAAGCGCCCACCACGCACTCAGAAGAAAGGCGAGAACCGAGACCCACGCCGCCGGAACATGGAAGAAAACGAGGCGCACATAGTCGCCCAAGCCTTCTGCGGGCGGCACGAGGAAGAACACAGCGGCGAAGAGCGCTGCTGTCAGCACGATGATGAGGACGCGAAGCATAGATTCACCCCTTGTTCTTGAAAGAATCGGCGAGCATTCTTTTTCGCCGCCGTTTCAGATTTCCTGCCATACGAAGTCGAAGAGCCACGAGGCGCCGAGCGTCAGGATCATGTCGTAGAGCGCCATCGCACCGAGCAGGGAAGAGGACGGCAGGAGGGAGCTGAAAAGCTCTCCCGTGAGATTGAGCGCGGGCAGGAACACGGGCAAAACGACGGGCAGCAGCAGCACGGAAAACAGTCCGCTCTTCGCGCCCGCACCGACCGTCAGCGCCGAGACGATGACGCCCGCCGCCGCCAAACCCCAGATGCCCAAGAATACGACGAGGAGAAAGACCATGGCGGCGAAGAAGTCCGCCAGCGAAAAGCCGAGAAAGACTTGAAAGAGCGCTAGGTCAAAGACGGCGAGTGCTACGAGCATGAAGAGCGTGTAGCAGAATTTGCCGACGAACACCGCCTGCGCTCCGGCATAGATGCGCAGGGCGAGCAGCGTGCCGCTCGCCGCCTCTTCGTAGAACGCCCGGCCGACGCCCGCCTCCGCCGAGAAAAACAACACGACCCACAAGAGTCCCGCCGCTACCTGCGGCTCAGGCGGCGCACAACGAAGCGCAAAGGAAAGCGCCGCGATCGCCGTCAACGAAAACATGAACATCGCCGCCCAAGAGGAGCGGCTGCGCATGGCACAGGCGACCTCCCTACGAAAGATGAGCCGCGCCCCCTGCAATGCAGATCCTTGCATCGGCAGCCACCTCCTCTTTTTGCTCGTTCGTCGCCCAGAGCACGAGCCGGCCTTCTGCCGCCGCTTCACGCGCGAGCGCGGCGAGAAGCGTGCGCCCTTCCTCATCGAGGTTCGCGCCCGGCTCGTCGAGCAGCCAGAAGGGCGCATCCGCGCCGAGCAGCACGGCGAGCTTCAGACGCTGGCGCATACCTGTCGAGAAGCTTGCCGTCTGCATCCGCCAATCTTGCGCCCCCTTGAGTCCCACGCGCGCGAGGAGCGTCCGTCGCGCCGCATCGGAAAGCGCAATACCGCGCAGTCCGAGGAAGAAGTCGAGGTTCTCCGCCGCCGTCAGCAGCGGGTAGAGCGAAAGCTCGGGCGAGAGATAGGCGAGATTCGCCTGCCACGCCGCTCCCTCGGCCTCTCCCGCCGCCGTCTGCAGCGCGACGCGCCCTTTTGTCGGACGCAGAAGCCCCGCCGCCAGGCGCAGGAGCGTGGACTTGCCGCTGCCGTTCGGCCCGCGCACGCTGGCGACGATGCCGCCCGCAAGCTGGAAAGAAAGCCCCCGAAGCACGCTGCGCCCCGCGAAGGATACGCCCGCATCCTCGAAGGAAAGCGTCAAGGAATTTTCCAACGGCAGCACTCTCCTTCGCACTTTGTCACAACAAGAAACGTTATCGATTTAATTTATCTTATGATATGAATATATTATATCATAATTTTTTCCATACGCTAGCGATTTTTTATGATTCTCTATGATTTTGTATCAAAAAACCGCACTCTTGAAATAAATGCATCGCCGAAGCTTATGCAAATTATTTCAAGAATGCGGTATTGTCAATCGTAGTGACCTTTACAGGACAAAATCTCCAACGAATCTCGCGACACCCGATAAAGCAGACGGTTCTTCTCGTCAATTCTCCGACTCCAAAAGCCGCTCAACTCTCCTCTGAGCGGCTCAGGCTTGCCGAGTCCCTCGAACGGGTGACGTTCGACATCCTTAAGCAGCAGGTTGATCCGTTTCAAGGTTTTCTTGTCCTGCATCTGCCAAGCAATGTACTCTTCCCACGCATCGTCCGACCAGACCTTATTCATCGTCTGCAACCTCGATCAAATCGTGCTGCACGCCTTTTCCGGCATCAAGCTGCGCAATGCCGCGACGCAAACGTGCCAGGCTCTTCTCCGAATAGAGCGAATCCGTCAGAGGAGCGGCTCTCAATTCAAACGGAATCCTGCGCTCCCGCGCGACGCGCCGCGCAAAGATCAAGATAGCGGAAGGCGCAGAAAGTCCGATATCCGCACACACTTCTTCAAAATTCGATTTCAAATCATCGTCCATGGATACAACAATATCCTGTGCCATTCGACGCACCTCCATAAGCTTTATTTCTTTCATTATATACCATTGCCAGTGAATCCTCAAACAAAATCCCTCGCGAATTCTGCGGCTGAGAACTGGACGCAGATGCGTTTCACGCTTATAATATAGGGAAAGACGGATTACATATCGGTTAAAGACGAGGACGATGCTTTATGAACAAAACTTTCTTCCAAGCGGCGCGAGAGACGGATCTCGCCGAGAAGCGGCGGCTGGATCGGCGCGGACAGATGCTTTCCTGGCTGCGCCTCACGACGTTCTTCCTGTGCCTTCTCGCGCTCGCCGCCGCCTGGGACACGGGCGCACTTGAGATATATCTCGTCGCCGTCGCGCTCGCCTGCTGCTTCACCGCGCTCCTGCGCCGTCACGGCAAGCTCTTCGAACAGCGCCTGCTCTTGGAGAGCCACATCGCCGCGCTTTCAAACTTCCTCGCACGATTTTCGGGAGAGTGGCACAGCTTTCCTGTGACGGGCGCGGAATATCTGAAGGACGAATTGCCGCAGGCGCAGGATCTGAGCCTCTTCGGCGCTGATTCCATCTACCAGTACCTTTGCGCCGCACGCACGAAGGCGGGGCGCGACAGCCTCGCCGACGCACTCTCCCCCTTCCCTGCTGATCTCGCGCTTGCAAGGAAGAGGCAAAAAGCCGTCGAGGAACTGATCACCCGCCCCAGGCTCGTCCTCGACCTCACGGCAGCAGCCGCTCTTCTGCCTGACGGGCACGATACAAAGCCGCTCCTCGCAGCGCTGCAAAGAAATACAGAGAAGCCCTACGCGGGCACGGCCTTCATCGCGTGGGTTCTTCCCGCCGCCCTCGCGCTCGCCATCGTCGGCGCATCGCTTTCTCTCATCGGCTGGACGATGCCCGCCATACTCGTGCTGCTGCAGTTCCTCATCGCCTTCGCGCTCGGCAGGCGCACGGCATCCGCACAAAAGCCCCTCGCCGCCATGCACAACGAGCTGCGCCTCTATGAGCGTCTTTTCGCGCGCCTTGAAGGTGCGACCTTCCAAAGCCCGCACCTCCTCACGCTGCAGGCGCGGCTCAAGGATGGCGACGCCGCACGCTCCCTGCGCACGCTCAGCGCCCTCGCTGAGCACGCGCACACGCGCCACAACCTCATCTTCCTCCTGCTCGCCAATGCCTTCTACCTCAGCGACATTCATTTCGCGCACCGCATCGCGCACTGGCAGGAAAAAGCCGCCGCACATCTCGGCGATTGGCTTGCCGTCTGGGCGGAAGTCGAAGTATTGCTCTCCTTCTCGACCATCGGACTCGTGCGCGAAACATACGCCTTCCCCGAGCTTCTCGAAGACGCTGCGCCGCGCATCGAAGGAAAGGCTCTGACCCACCTTCTGATTGCCGAAGAACGCGCTGTGCCGAACGACATCGAGGCGACCGCCGGCACGCGCATCATCACAGGCTCGAACATGTCGGGCAAGACGACGTACCTCAGAACCGTCGCGAGCGCCTGCGTCCTCGCCTACGCGGGCGCACCCGTGCCGGGCGAACGCTTTCGCCTCTCCCCGCTCTATCTTTTCACCTCGATCCGCGTGACGGACGACGCCGCACACGGACTCTCCACCTTCTATGCGGAGATCCTGCGCATCAAGAGCATGATGGCTTTCAAGGAAAAGGAGAAACCCATGCTCATCGTCATCGACGAGATCTTCAAGGGCACGAACAGCGCCGACCGTCTCATCGGCGCCAGAGAGGCCATCTCGCGCCTGACGGGAGAACGCTTCATCACCCTCGTCTCCACGCACGACTTCGAGCTTTGCGATATCGAAAGCACCGCTGCCCCCATCACGAACTGGCACTTCGAGGAGAACTACGAGGGCGACAAGATCGCCTTCGACTACAAGATCAAAGAAGGCCGCTGCACGACGCGCAACGCTCAGTATCTGCTGAAGATGGCGGGCATCATGGAGTGATGCAGGAAAAGTCTTGCCAGCCGCGCTTTCGTCTGCTATGCTTAGAGTCTGTACGCACGCTCCTCGCTTTGCAGATGCTTGTGCGCGGCCTTATCTTCGCTCTGCTTGTTGGGAGGAATCATCATGGAAATCCTTCGCTCGGTCTGTCCCTACGACTGTCCCGACTGCTGCGGCCTTCTCGTCGAGGTCGAGAACGGGCTGGCTCGAAAGGTCAAAGGCGACCCCGCACACAGCTTCACGCGCGGCACGCTCTGTCCGAAAATGGCGCATTACGAGCGCACCGTCCATTCGCCGCGCCGTCTCCTCACGCCACTCAAGCGCACGGGAAAGAAGGGCGCGGGCGAGTTCCGCCCGATTTCCTGGTCCGAAGCGGTGCAGGAAATCGCCGCACGCTGGCAGGAAATCATCGCGCAGTACGGCGCGGAGGCCATACAGCCCTACTCCTACGCAGGAACGATGGGACTCTTGCAGCACGACGCCTATCACGCGCTCTTCCGCGCACTCGGAGCGGCAGAACTTGACCGCACGATCTGCTCCCCCGCAAAGCGTCATGGCTGGAACTCCGTCATGGGAGCGACCCTCGCCATCCGCCCGCAGGAAGCACAGCAAAGCGATCTCATCATCCTCTGGAGTCTCTCCATGCTCGCGACGGACATCCACTTCGCGCACGATGTGCAGGTGGCAAAAAAGCGCGGCGCCAAAATCTGGTGCGTCGATACATACGAGACGGCAACGGCGCGTCAGGCCGACCGCGCCTTCTTCGTGCGCCCCGGCACGGACGGCGCACTCGCGCTCGCACTGCTCCATGTGCTGGAAACAGAGGGACTCACGGACGAGACTTTCCTCGCCGCGCATGTCCAAGGCTGGCAAGAACTGAAAAAAGATGTCCTGCCGCGCCATACGCCGGAAAGCGCCGCTGCCGTCACGGGACTTTCTCCCGAGGCCATACGAGAACTCGCCCTCGCCTACGGCAAGGCGCGCGCGCCCTTCATCCGTCTTGGCAGCGGCTTCTCGCGCTATACAAACGGCGCGATGACGACGCGCCTCCTGCTCGCTCTGCCCGCCGCCGTCGGCGCATGGAAGAAGCCGGGCGGCGGCCTCCTCTCCTCCGTGCCGGGCAGCCGAGCCTTCAGCAAGGACATCGTGCAGCGCCCCGACCTGCGGAAAAACGTGCGCCTCGTCAACATGTGCGAAATCGGCAACGCCTTGACCTCCGCCTCCGAGCCGCCCATCAAGAGCCTCTTCGTCTACTCCTCGAATCCTGCCTGCACCGCGCCCGACCAGAAGAAAGTGACCGAGGGACTTCTGCGCGATGACCTCTTCACCGTCGTGCACGAGCGCTTTCTGACCGACACGGCGCTCTACGCCGACATCGTGCTGCCGGCGACGACCTCGCTCGAGCACAGCGACATCTATGCAGCCTATGGACACTACACGATCCAGCGTGGCGAAGCCGTCATTTTGCCCATCGGCGAGTCGAAGCCGAACTGGGCGGTCGCCTGCCTTCTGGCCGACGCCCTAGGGCTTGACGACCCGTTCTTCAAAAAAAGCGAGGATGAACTCATCGACGAGCTGATCGCCTCGACCGACGCCTGGCCGCTTCCCGTGGACAAGGCAGCGCTCGCCGCAGGGCTGCCCGTCGACCTTCCTCTGCCCGAGAATTACAAGCTCGACTTCAAAACGCCCTCGGGCAAGATCGAAATCCTGAACCCGAAGGAAGAGCCGCCCCTGCCCGACTACTTCCCCGCCCACGGCGACGACGAGCCGTTCCAATTCATCAGCGCTCCCGATGCACGCATCCTCGACTCCTCCTTCAACGAGCGTGAGGAACTCTCGCGCGGCAAGGTCATGGAACTTCTGATGCACCCCGACGATGCAGAAAAGCTCGGGCTTGCGGACGGCGACCCCGTCGTATGCAGCAACGAGCGCGGCACGGCCGGCTTCACGCTCGCCCTGAGCCGCCGCGTCCGCCCCGGCACACTCGTCAGCGAAGGCGTCTGGTGGCGCGCCTACTGCAAGGGAAGGCGCGGCCTCAACATGCTGACCAGCCAGCGCCTGACCGACAAGGGCGGCGGCAGCACCTTCTACGACGTAAACGTTCGCATCGAGCGAGAATCGTAAATCTAAGACTCCCTGCCCTGCAGAACCTTCATGAACTGCGATAAAAAGCCGCCTTCACGGGCGGCTTTTTATCGTTTTCTTTTGCAAAAAGAGTTCATGTGTTATATAATATTATGAGATGTGTATTGATCGGCTAAAACTTGCTGGACGTAGCTTCAGCTATCACACAGGACACGAAAGGAAGCACGGATACATTCAGCGCTTCCTAAAACAAAAATTTCGGAGGTGTATATTTTTTGGCTTCAAATTCTTCAAACACACATTCTGCCAATCATCCGGCCAATGCAAAAAAATTACAGGTCATCCCCTTGGGCGGCCTCGGGGAAATCGGCAAGAACATGACGGTATTGCGTTTCGGCAATGACATTCTCGTCATCGACGCGGGACTGATGTTCCCGACGGAGGACATGCTCGGCATCGACCTCGTCATCCCGGACATCACGTATCTATTGGAAAACCGCGACTGTATCAAAGGCATCGTACTGACGCACGGTCACGAGGATCACATCGGCGCCCTGCCGTACGTCCTCACGCAGATCGACGTACCCGTCTACGGCACGCCGCTGACGCTCGGCATCCTCAAGGGACGCTTGGAGGAGCGCGGCGTTTCGACGCAGAACCTCCATCCCATCATGGCGGGCGATCAGCTGCGGCTCGGCTGCTTCGCCATCAAGTTCGTGCGCGTGAACCACAGCATCCCCGATGCCGTGGCGCTCGCGATCCGCACGCCGCTCGGCACGATCTTTCACACGGGCGACTTCAAGATGGACTACACGCCCGTCGACGGAAAGCTCACGGACTTCAAGACGCTCTCGGAAATCGGCAACAAGAGCGTGCTGCTCATGCTTGCCGACAGCACGAACGCCGAGCGCACAGAGCCTGTGCCGAGCGAAGCGACCGTCGGCGTCGCCTTCGACCGCGTATTTCGGCGCGCACGCGGGCGCATCATCGTCGCGACCTTCTCCTCGAACGTCTCGCGCATCCAGCAGATCATCGACTCCGCCGTGCGCTACCGCCGCAAGGTGGCGATCCTTGGCCGCAGCATGGTCAACGTCACGAACATCGCGATGGAACTCGGCTATCTGACCGCGCCCGAGGGCACGATCGTCGACATCGACGAGATTGTCCGCTACAACGACAACCAGATCGTCATCGCGACGACGGGCAGCCAGGGCGAGCCGATGTCCGCTCTGACGCGCATGGCGATGAGCTCGCACCGCAAGGTCAACATCACGCCGATGGACACCATCATCATCTCGGCGACGCCGATTCCCGGCAACGAACGCTACGTCGGCAAGACCATCGATCTTCTCCTGAAGCTCGGCGCTGACGTCGTCTACGGCAGGAGCGAGGGCATCCACGTTTCGGGTCACGCCGGGCAGGATGCACTGAAGCTCATGCACAATTTGATCCGCCCGCGCTACTTCATGCCCGTGCACGGCGAATACCGCATGCTCGTGCGCCATGCCAAGCTCGCGCAGAGCCTCGGCATGCCGGAAGAAAACATCTTCCTCAATGAGAACGGCGGCATCCTTGAATTCACGCGCAATACGGCGAAACTCAACGGCAAGGTGCAGTCCGGCATCGTCCTCATCGACGGTCTCGGCGTCGGCGACGTCGGCAACATCGTCCTGCGCGACCGCCAGCAGCTCTCGCGCGAAGGCGTCATCATCGTCGTCGTGACGATCAACCGCTCCTCCGGCCGCATGGTCTCCGGACCCGATTTCGTGTCACGCGGCTTCGTCTACGTGCGCGAATCCGAAGAACTCATGGATACCGCCAGAAGGCGCGTCTTCAGCGCTCTCAAGAAGTGCGAGGATGAGCACATCACCGAATGGTCCTCCATCAAGACGACCATCCGCGACGTTCTCGGCCGCTTCATCTTCGACGCCACACGCCGACGCCCCATGATCCTGCCGATCATCATGGAGGCGTAAGGGTTCGTCAAGCAAAAAGCGTACAGACCACGGACAAGGTCTGTACGCTTTTTCTATCCTGAAGATCGGAAATCGAGACGACGGGCGCATACCACTTGGCGAACTTCTCCAAGCGCAAGGACAGGTGCAGCACGCCGCTCCGATGGTATCGCAGGGACAAAAACGTGCGCAGCTCACGGCTGAACATATTGCAATAAATTGAAATCCCTGGTGAAACCAGGAAAACGATGCTATAATAAGAGCAAGAAACCAAGCGCTTGCTTGGAAATCCCAGTCAACCGCCTCGGACGTGTGCGGATCGGCGGACGCAAGGAGGAAGCACGATGGCGAAAAATCAGGCGCGTTCCTTCCAGAATCCCGTCTACGATCAACATGCCAAGCGTCTGCTTTCCCAGAAAGCCATCATGGCTCGTCTCCTCAAGCGTACCGTGCCGGAATTCGAAGATGTCGACATCAACGATATCGCCGAAAGATATATCGAGGGCACGCCGCGGATCAGCGAGCTTCCCGTCGACCGCGACAAGACGAACACCGCGCAGAGCGGCCTGCGTCCTCCGAAAGAGATCTTCGGCGATGCCACGGAAAGCATCGGCATTACGGAAGGATGGATCCGCTTCGACATCCTCTTCCACGCGCACGCGCCTCGCTCGGGCGAGCGGATCACCTTGATCATCAACGTCGAAGCGCAGAGGACACAGCGCAGGTCAAAGCTGGGGTATGCGATCTTGCGCCGAGCGGTCTACTATGCAAGCCGGTTGATCTCATCGCAGAAAGAAACCGAGTTTGCCGGCTCTTCCTACGATGAGATCAAGAAAGTCTACACCATCTGGCTCTGCCTGGACGCTCCCCACGGCAAAAGCGCCATCAATCGCTACGACCTTGCTGAGCATCACATCCTGCATCATCACAAGGAAGACCGCGCCGATTACGACCTGATGAGCATCGTCACGATCTACCTCGGCGAGGAGCAGGGGCACGACGAGGACTGGCTCATCCGCTTCCTGCGCCTCTTGTTCAAGGATACGCTCACGCCCCCGACGGAAAAGAAACGGCTTCTAAAAGATGAATTCGACATGGATACGAGCACGGATATGGAAGAGGAGTTGAGGACGATGTGCAACTTGAGCACTAGAATCTACGAGCAAGGCATGGAACGCGGCATGGAACGCGGCATGGAACGCGGCATGGAACGCGGCATGGAGCAAGGCATGGAACGGGGCATGAAGCGTGGCATGGAGCAAGGCATGGAGCGCGGACGCGAAGAAGGAAAGGTCGACATCGTCCTGGAAATGCTGCGGAACAACCTGCCGCTTGAAACGATCGCGACCGTATCAAGATTTTCCCTTGACAAAGTGAAGGAATTAGGCAGGATGCACAGCTTGCTTTAAAGGATAGAAAAGCGTACAGACCACGGACAAGGTCTGTACGCTTTTTCTATCCTGAAGATCGGAAATCGAGACGACGGGCGCATACCACTTGGCGAACTTCTCCAAGCGCAAGGACAGGTGCAGCACGCCGCTCCGATGGTATCACAGGGACAAAAACGCGCGCAGCTCACGGCGCGCAGCTCACGGCTGAACTATATTCTGAAAACCGCCCTATCCCGAGAGGAACCAGCTACAGATACACCTCCAGCCTCTCCCGATCCAAGATATGAATCGTGCGCGACTCCACGGAGAGGATTCCTTCCTTCTGCATGGCGCTCAACTCACGCGAAAGCGCTGGACGCGACACAGCGAGATAGATCGCCGTGGATTCGCGGCTCTCCGGCAGGCGTATCCTGCCGTCGTCCGCCTGCGGCTGAAGCATCAGATAGCGCGCGATCTTGCCGCGCAAAGAGCCGCTTGCCAGCACCTTCATCATGTTGTTCATCTGGTACGCCTTGCGCGCGAAATCGTGCAGAAGATTTCGCTGCAAGATGCCCTGCAGGCGCACACGCTGCCGATCGTCCTCCTCGCCCACAGTCTCCTCCGGCGCTGCGCCCTGCGTCAGCATGCGGTTCGAAATCTCCAGAAGCTCCGTCGGCACGAGCGCCTGCGTGAACATATCGTAAGCGTGGCGCTCGATGAAAAGATACACCTCGCCGAACATCACGCCGGGCTTGCGAATCTCACCAAGGAAGATCTGCCTTCCCGAATATGTGTCCTTCAAGATGCGCACAGCGCCTGAAACAAGCAAGAAGAGCCGTTCCGGCACATCGCCCTCATGAAAGATGATCTCACCCTTCTTGTAGCGCACGAGACGCACCTGGCTGGACGCGAGAAGAGCCTCGATGTCCCCATCCGTCATGCCCTGCGCAAGGCTCGTTTCCCTGAGCTGCGCCTTGATCTCCTCACGCATGTCTGCCTCCCGAAATCCCTATTCGCGCACGAGCACCTTTTCGATCTCTGCCACATACATCGTGTGATAGTCCTTCTCGGAATACCACTTCGTATCGCATGTACGATCGATGAAGCACTCTTCCTTCATCTCCTGCGCATAAAGCTTGCGGCAGAAAATCGTCGCTCGCGCCTCCGCGAAGCGGGTGAATCCTCCATCCGAAAGCGGCGTAAGCCCCGCCTTGGCGATCTTGTCCTCATCGCGCCCCGACACCGTGCCGAGATAGTTCAGCACCTTGCGCTTCGAGTCGTCGAGCACGGAAAGCGTGAAGCCCTCTGCCCCGTCGACGAACTCCTTCGTGTAGCGCTGCGGGCGGATGAAGATAAACACGACAGGCTTGCCCCACAGCACCCCCATACCGCCCCAGGACGCCGTCATCGCGTTCGCCCTGCCATCCTTCTCGCCGCAGACGACGAGCCAATCCTTGCCGATCAGCGTAAACACATTATCCTGCAAATCCTTTGGCTGAATCTCTTTGAATGTCATATTGTGTTCCTCCTCCATTGGTTCGTTCAGGCTCTATTCGCCTTTCTCCTTGCACCTGATCTTTGCTAAAACAGGCATTTTTATAAAGATAGAAGTTTGACGTTTATAGAAATGCTTATTCTTACTATGAAGCCCCAAGAGATCAAGCCACAGGAGCAGACCGATTGGCTAGGCTTCTGCAAGGACGTGAGGACATATGTACAGCGTGCCTCTTTGATGAAACTGTTGCGAGGAACGGGCGCCAAAGCAACTCATACCGCTCTGCGTGACGGCTGAACATATGTCTTGAAAGTTTATAAACGTCAAACTTCCATCAAAGCCAACTCTCCCACAACTCCTTCGCCAGCTGCTCAAACATCGCAATGAACTTCTCTTGACTGTCACGAATGATGGAAAGCGCGATTGGCTCGCTATAGGAATGCGCCACATTGTTACGCGCCTGCAAGGCCGCAAGCCAAAGTTCTTCATCCTTGACCATCCGCGCCTGATACGCCAGCTTGATGACGCTCTTCGGCGAGCTGCTCTTATGCTCACCATAGCCGCTCGCCTCCAACTGCTCCTTCATCGCCTTCCATGCCTGCTCGAAGCATATCTCGAAAAGCGACACCATGCCCGCCATCGCAATCGTATCATAGGGAGGCTTCTTCCCCTCGATCTCCTTAAGGAAGCGCTGATAAATTCAGCCACCCATCTTCGCACATCT
>ERZ773267.728-NODE-728-length-20580-cov-17.954007_pt1 | contig 20580 bp, 16 predicted proteins | sample MGYA00511959_ERZ773267 | MGnify/ENA primary metagenome ERZ773267 (study PRJEB29015, sample SAMEA2738165) | human oral metagenome | biome: human oral; feature: human-associated habitat; material: saliva | place: China | collected 2240 ... | reverse complement strand
AGGACACTGCCCTTTCACGGCGGCAACCGGGGTTCGAATCCCCGTGGGCGTGCCAAAATTCTAAAAATCCCTTACTGTTTGCTATGTACAGTAAGGGATTTTTATTTTGTCTGTTTAATCAAGAGATTTATCTATTTCTAGTCATTATTTCAATAAAATATATCTAAATAATCTATTTCTATTAAGTTAATTTATCTGATTGTCATTTTCTATTTCATTTAAATTTTATAATTTAATCATATTGGATAACTAATAAATTCCTTTGTAATTAAACTATTCAGCTGCATACTCAAGTAAAGTCTTAGCAAGAGTAGATAAAATCAAGTGCCAGTAGTTCGCCGGTTTCTTGGTGGCTTTACTATTATTTCTTTTTTTTATCAAAAATCACTTCGGTTTTTAAAATAAGTATTGGGTAGTTCGAGAATTTTTTTGTCTAAAGAAAATAGACAATCTATTCAATTTATTAGATAAAAGTTTTTAGTATTTGGATAGGTAATTTATATTTACAAATTTGTGCATGATGCAAAGTTTAATTATTTCTGATATAAAAGTAACTTGCTGATTGAATAACAAAGGATAAGAAAATGGCTTTGCTAATACCTGATTTCGCACCAACGGAAAAATTGCCTGAAAGCAAGGAAGGATGGCAGGAAATTCACTGTGAGCTTATTACGCCTATTTATGGCGGTGGTATTCAGGCTGCTGTGCCTGATGTTTTGATGCCCATTCGTGCCACAGCGATTCGTGGTCAGTTACGCTTTTGGTGGAGGCTATTGGCGCGGCAAAAATGGAATTTGAAAGAAAAAAGTTTGCGTGAGGCAGAGTTTCGTTTGTGGGGAGGTATCGGTGAAGAAGCTGCTGCGAGTTTGGTGTTTTTGCGTGTGCTTGATGTATTAAATGTTAAACAGATTTCTTATTTTAAAGGCAGCTTGGATTCGTCTCTACCTTCAGATAAAAAAGTACGGTCGAAGAGTAAGAGTGATGATTTAAAACCTTATGCTTATGTTTTGTTTCCGATGGATAGTGAAGAAAAACGTGAAAAAACGTTATTGATTAAAGAGGGTTTGACTTGGACCTTGCAATGGCGTTTGAGTGAAAAGGCAAACGAAACAGATAGGGAACAGGTTTTGGAAACCTTACGTTGGTGGGTAAATTTTGGAGGGGTTGGTGCGCGTACTCGGCGTGGATGCGGTGCGTTTGTGGTTAAGGATAGTTCTAATCCTGTTTTCAAGCAGCCTTTGAGTATTGATGAGGTAATGCAAGCAGGTTGCAAATTGGTACTGCGCCCAATTACTAATCATGCTTTAGTAGCTTGGAAAGACGCAGTTCAACGATTGCGTGATTTTCGGCAAGGTGTAGGTATTGGACGCAATCATCCCTCATCTGATACGACGAAACCTGCCGGTCGCAGCCGTTGGGCGGAACCTGATGAAATTCGTCGTATAACGCGAACACATTCTGACCGGCACAGGCCGGAACATCCTGCCGGAGATTTATTTGCGCGTGGCGTATTCGGTATGCCGATTATTTTTCATTTTGTTGGCGGTGATGAGCCAACAGATACAACATTACAGCCTAAATGTAAGGAACGTATGGCCAGCCCTTTAATTATTCGCCCTGTTGGGGATGGCAGGGGAGGTTTTCAGGCTGCCGCATTGAGCCTCCCTTTGGATAAGGTTTTAAATGTTTCTGTTGAGTTATTAGAAAAAAAACAAAAAAAGGGAAGTGGACATTCAGTAACATTGTGGTCAGAAAGTAAGGCGCGGCAGATTAGGCCGTTAAGTGAAAATGGTGGTGGGAATCCAATTGATGCGTTTTTGAATTATTTTGCGAAATAAAAAAAAGAGGAAAACTGAAATGACTCAATATGTTTTAACCCTATCCATCGGTCCTGTACAGGGATTTATTGCTTCGGCTCGACGGAGTCGGGATTTATGGAGCGGTTCTTGGTTATTGTCAGAAATGGCAAAGGCAGCTGCAAAGAGTTTGTTTGAAGCCGGAGCGCAGATGGTGTTTCCGTTTGTGGACGAGGCGACCAAAGACCGTTTAGAACCTTGTGACAGGATGGACGATAATTTTTCAGTCGGCAACAAAATTCAAGTGCAGGTTGATGCAGTTGATGATGCCGCAGTACGCGGCTTGGTTGTGCAGGCAAAAGCAGCGGCGCAGTCACGGTTTGAAACCATCGCACGTCAGGCGCGACAAGATTTGAACGCAGCTTTACGCGATGAAATTTGGCAGATGCAGCTTAATGATTATTTAGAAATTCAGGCTGCGTGGGCAAAGATAACCGAAAAAGGTTATTCGGATGCAAGCCAACGTGCAGCATCAGCTTTGGCAGCGAGAAAAGCAACACGCGATTTTACGCCTGTACATGCGGCTGATGCTTGGGATAAGCGGTTTATGTTGCCTAAATCCTCACTGGATGGAGCACGTGAAACCGTATTGCTGGAAAAAGCAAACGGCGATGCCGACTTGTCTGATGTGGCAAGACGCAAGCTTGGCTTGAGCCTATCCGAGCAGTTGGATTGTGTAGGGATTATGAAGCGTTTGGGAGGAAATAGCGAGCAGTTTACGCCTGTTACACGCGTGGCAGCAGATGCTTGGCTGCAAGATTTGCCTGAAAATGAGTTAAGCCAACTTCGTGATGCATATGAGCCGTTGATTGCGCTGAATTTAGCAACACGCGTAAAAGGCAATCAAGGTGTTTATGCAGATTTTCCGTTTGACGCACAACTGCTGTACCGAAACCGTTTGGATGCGGTTTTGTCGGACAATAAAAACAGCGCGGATGCATCGGAAAAATTATCAGATTTGAAAAATGTCCTAAAACCGATTTGGCACAGATATGGTGAACCATGCAGCTACTGGGCGATGTTGCTGGCAGACGGCGACCGCATGGGCGAGTTGCTGGATAGGGCAAAGACGATTGAAGAACATCAAATGATTACCGAAGCGTTGTCTTCATTTGCCGAAAGTGTACCTGCAAAAATGCGTGACTTTCAGGCGCAATGCGTATACGCAGGCGGCGACGATGTATTGGGCTTTGTTGCGCTGGATAAGGCAGTTGATTGTGCGGATGCGTTACGGCAAGCATTTTCAGGCAGTCTGAAAAAAGTGTCAGATGTTTTGAAAGCAGAAAAAACGCCCACCTTGTCCGTTGGACTGGCCATTTGTCACATCAGCACCCCCCTTGGCAATGTACGCCGTTTGGCAAAACACGCAGAAAAAGTGGCAAAAGGTGACAGTTATCCTGCCAATCAGCAGCGTAACGCATTGGGCATTACCCTGTCTGTGCGTTCAGGTTCGGACAGCGATTGGCGTGTGCAATGGAGTGATGAAGCAGGTTTGGCAACATTTAAAAAATGGCAAAACCGGTATCAGAAGAAAGAAATCAGCAGCCGTATTGCCTACGACAGTCGCGATATCTTTATGCGTACGGATTTTCCGAAATCTGCTGATTTAACCTCCGAACTGCACCAAAATATCCGCCAAGCCGAGTTTACCCGAATGCTGGATAGGGCGCGGAATATGTCGGGTGGTGAATTGAAAGACGATGTAAAGAAAGAGTTGAAAGCCCGACTGGATGAGTTGCAACGACAACTTGGCAGTAAACACGCCGGCGCACTCAATATCTTCGCCACCGAGTTAATTATTGCCCGCTGGCTTGCAGCTAAAACACAAAACGATTTAGGACAGGAGGCGCAATCATGAACAGCTATTTTTTAGACGCACTTGCGCCGTTGGTATTCCGCAGCGGCAAACCGTTTGGAGCGCAGTCGGATACCGATGACATTCAGTTTCCATTACCCTCCGCGGCAGCAGGCTTGGTACGCACGCAAATCATGCGGCAAAACGATTGCGATTGGGACGGCAAAGCACAAGGCAATCGAGCCAAGTTGTCAGACGTACAAGTCGATGAATTACGTCAAATTGCCGTACAGGGCGCCTTTTTAGCAAAACGGGACATTTCAGACGGCCTGAAAATCCTATTGCCTAAACCTGCCGACGCCTTGTATTTGAAAAACAAAGAGACAGACAAAACCGAACTTGTCCGCCTTGCGCCGCAAGCTTTTGGCAGCGATACAGCGGCGGATTTCCCTCATGCCGATTTATTGCCAGTACAAATCCAATCAACAATCAAAGGCAAGCCTCAAAGCGGGGCAACATATTGGGATTTGGCAGACATACTGGCTTGGCAAAACGGCGAAAAATTAACGTATGAAGACGTAAACAAACGCGGCGTACAGTCTCTGCCGATTGAAACGCGTACACATGTCGGCATAGATCGAAAAACGCTTGCAGCCGAAGACGGACGTTTATTTCAAACAGCCGCTTACGACTTTGCCGAATCGGCTCAGAAGCATCATCAGGGTTGGGAAAGCTACCGCTATGGTTTTATGATCCGTACGGCAGCCGATTTACAAGACAACAGCGTGGTGCGTTTTGGCGGCGAAGGAAGGTTGTCGCGACTGAATAAAATTTCAGACGACGTGTTCAAACAGCCCGAATACGCATATACGAACGGATTGGCACTTACCTTGCTGACTCCTGCCTTATTTGAAAAAGGCTGGCTGCCTTCCTGGTTGGACAGCCAAACCTTAACAGGCACACTCCCGCATACCAACCTGCAAGTTAAGCTCCGCGCAGCCGCCATAGACCGTTGGTTGCCCGTTTCAGGTTGGGATTTACAGCAGCATGCCCCGAAAGCCATGCGAAAAGCCGTTTCGGCAGGCGCAGTGTATTGGTTTGAAATACAAAGCGGCAACCCGGACGAACTCTCCCAAGCCCAATGGCAATCATTTAGCGACAATGAGCAAGACCGACGCGACGGCTTCGGTATTGGATTGATCGGTCCGTGGCAGAGCATTTGATTTTCAGACGGCCTGATTCCCTATTTCATATTTAAAACTTAAAACACAAGGAAAACAAAATGAATACCCGAATTTTTCACCTACATGCCTTATCCGCATTACACGTTGGCACAGGCCAAGGCGTCGGCGCTGTTGACTTGCCCATTGCACGCAGCCGCGCCACCAATCTGCCGCTCGTCCCCGGCAGCGCGCTCAAAGGTGTACTGCGTGATGAAGCCAAAGAAAAATGGCATGTAAGCGAAAACGACATCCAAGCCCTGTTTGGTGCAGACAGCCAAGCCGACAAAGACAACATTCACGCCAGCGCAGCCGCCTTTGGCGATGCACATCTATTGCTGCTTCCGATCCGCTCGTTTGCAGGAACAGTCGCCTTTGCCACTTGTCCCTTTATCTTGCAACGTTATGCTCGCGATGTACGCGGGATGTTGCCGGGAATCCCAAAAGTACCCGCTTTAAAAGATAGCGCATCCGTGCCGGAAAACACCGTATTGCGCGTTTCAGGCAGTCAAATTGCGTTGGAAGATTTGGACATCGGCAGCGAAACCAGTACCGAAGCCAAACAATGGGCAGAACACATTGCCGCCTCCGTTTACCCCGAAAACACCGCGGACTACCAAGCATGGCGCGAACAGCTCTGCCAACGCTTCATTATCCTGCCCGACAGCACATTCTCCTTCTTAGCCGATACCGCGACCGAAATCCGTATGCGCATCAGGATTGACCGCGAAACGCGCATCGTCAAAGAGGGCGCACTCTGGTCGGAAGAAAACCTGCCGGCCGAAAGCGTACTGTACGGCATTTTAGCGATTGACAAATCGCGCCACAGCCGCAATGCCAAAAGCGCGGACGAGCTTTCCGCATTGATTCCGGCAGGCGAAACCCAAATCCAGATTGGCGGCAAGCATACAGTCGGACGCGGCCTGTGTCGTCTTGTACTTTCAGACGGCCTGACAAAAGGGGAATAACATGCAACACATCCGCTCGCAAAAATACGCCCAACGCGCATTTGGATTGATTCAAAAAGTCAAAGATGACAACAAGCAAGTTAAAGAATACCGTACACTTGTGCTGAATTTCCCCACCATGATCCTGCAATCAGGGCTTGCCCAAGCCATCGGCTTTTTACAAGCCAAAGGCAAAGAAGAACACCTGCTCCTATTGGCGCACATTGCCGAATTGTTGGGCGAAAACAAAGACAGTCTGCACAAAAAAATCTTAGAAGCAGACTTATCGCACTATCAACTTCTTTCCCGCCAAGCCTTGGAAGCAGCTTCCAGCCTGAAACGCTACACCCAAGCCCTGCTGCCCAAACCCAAAGACGAACAAGGGGAATAATCATGACCATATCACTCATGCGGGAAAGCCTGAAAAAACTCATTCCCGACGACATCAAAGACGCACACGCCGGTTTGCTTATGCAACGAGGCCTGACCGAATGGGATAAAGACGACAAACGAGCCAAAGCAGAGCTGATTGAAAAAATCGTCAAAATCCCCGCGCCCAAAAAAGACAGCCTATACGCGCTCGCCTTTACGCGCTGGGTGCAGGCCACTTCCGATACCGGCCGTTTTGCCACACTTGCCGCCAGCATTTCAGGCAGGCTCTATACAGGCCTCAACAGCGCAGGCGCACTGGAAACAGGCATCAGCACCAGCCATACCTACGGCATGCCGCTCCTTGCAGGCTCGTCCGTCAAAGGTATCGCCCGCAGCCATGCCGAAAGCATCGGATTGGATGAATCCCATCTGACCGTATTGTTCGGCGACGACAGCGACTCAGGCAGCCTGAAGTCAGGCGCACTCGTTTGGCACGACGCATGGTTCATCCCTGCCAACACCCCGCCCTTTGCCGCAGAAATCATTACCACCCACCACCAAGACTACTACAACGGCAAACAAGCCGAAGCCGACGAAATGGAATCCCCCATTCCCAACCAGCAAATCGCCACACAAGGCAGCTTTTATTTCGTCATCGAAAGCGCACCGGGCGCGCAGGCATGGGCTGTATACGCCCAAAACCTACTGATTCAAGCCTTGCGGACACAAGGCGCAGGCAGTAAAACCGCATCCGGCTACGGCTATTTCACAGAAGCAGCCGAAGAAGCACAACGAAGCATCCGCAACATTCAAGAAGCACAAAACCAAGCCCTGGCCGCGCAACAAAAAGCCGCCGAGCTTGCCGCCATGCCCGCGCATCAGCAGTTTATCCAAACATGGCAAGAAAGAATGGAGGAGCAACCAAACAAGATCATAGGCAACCAAGCACACGACAAACTCTATCAAGAATGGAAGGCAGCCCTGCAAACCGCCGCAGAAAGTCCCGATTTGAGCGCAGAGCAGAAAGCCGAAATCGCCGTTGCGTTTGCCGTCAAAAAGATGATGACAAAATACGCGAAATGGCTGACCGACAAGCGCGGCAAAGATCTGAAACCCATCTTAGCGAAGCTGCGCGGCGAATAGATTTTCGTCTTTGTCTGAGCCCGAGCTTTTCAGACGGCCTAAAGCCGTAAAACGGTTAAAAATCGTTGTCGAATACGGAGTACACGGCTATAATCTGCATCACAAGTTTTCCGACGGATAGCGAAAAGTCTGTCTTTCGGCTGCTCTTTTCAGTTAATATTTCGTTAATTAATGTCTTTGTTTGTTAAGAGAAAACGCTAACATTTCTTAACTATACAGAGCTTTGAAAATAATGAAATTTTTTAATTGAGTGCAGTCGGAAGACTTGCCCCACTAATCGGGGATTAAGACGACTTCACAGAAACCTTGCCTGCAAACACGCAGTGTCGGAAGACTTGCCCCACTAATCGGGGATTAAGACGTGCAGCCAGCCACACTTTTTTGTTGCTTTTTGGTCGGAAGACTTGCCCCACTAATCGGGGATTAAGACTGACCATTAGTGTGCCACGTTCTAGGCCGAGACTGTCGGAAGACTTGCCCCACTAATCGGGGATTAAGACCCTGCAATCATAACCAGTACCACGTAGATACCTGTCGGAAGACTTGCCCCACTAATCGGGGATTAAGACGCTTTTACGACGATTTTCTTGAGCGCGTTTCTTAGTCGGAAGACTTGCCCCACTAATCGGGGATTAAGACGGCAAACTCGTATACATGGGCATTCTTGCCCACGTCGGAAGACTTGCCCCACTAATCGGGGATTAAGACAGTAAAACTTAGAGGAATCGTGCTTACGATATTTGTCGGAAGACTTGCCCCACTAATCGGGGATTAAGACTCTGTTGCTTCACCGCCTTTAGTTTGTGGAGGAGTGCGTCGGAAGACTTGCCCCACTAATCGGGGATTAAGACTCTCACCAGCAGCTTCAATGATATTCTTGGTAGGTCGGAAGACTTGCCCCACTAATCGGGGATTAAGACCCACCAACAATAGAGGTATAGATGCTATCGTCAAGTCGGAAGACTTGCCCCACTAATCGGGGATTAAGACAACCGAACAAACCTTCTTGAGAAGCGAATGTAAGTCGGAAGACTTGCCCCACTAATCGGGGATTAAGACAGTCGAGGTCAGTTTCTTTGTTGCGAAGATTCAGGTCGGAAGACTTGCCCCACTAATCGGGGATTAAGACAACTTGAGAAAGGTTTTTGGTTGGAACGTATTTCAGTCGGAAGACTTGCCCCACTAATCGGGGATTAAGACTTAGGAAGTATGGCTTATTTTCCACTTCAATTTTGTCGGAAGACTTGCCCCACTAATCGGGGATTAAGACTCTTCGTCCTCTTGTGAGTATGAGCGCATTGTTAAAGTCGGAAGACTTGCCCCACTAATCGGGGATTAAGACGGGGAACAATCGCCACATGATTTGAGCAACCGTGCGTCGGAAGACTTGCCCCACTAATCGGGGATTAAGACTAGCGTAGGTCGAACGTATCGTCATAGATTCCGCGTCGGAAGACTTGCCCCACTAATCGGGGATTAAGACACGGGGAATAATCCATTTTGCAATATTGCTTAGGTCTGAAGACTTGCCCCACTAATCGGGGATTAAGACGTGACGGATTTAAACAGGTTCATGGTGAACTCCTGTCGGAAGACTTGCCCTACTAATCGGGGATTAAGACAAGTAAGCTTCGATGTCCTTACCAAACTTGGTTTGGTCTGAAGACTTGCCCCACTAATCGGGGATTAAGACTTACGGATTAAGTGGGTCAAGGTGCTCAGATTGTTGTCGGAAGACTTGCCCCACTAATCGGGGATTAAGACGTAAGACAGCTTCTTTTTTGGATATTTCAGGAGCGTCGGAAGACTTGCCCCACTAATCGGGGATTAAGACTTCTTCGGGCGCGTTCCCATGCTTCGCCTGCTTCGTCGGAAGACTTGCCCCACTAATTGGGGATTAAGACTCCAGCTCCTTGCTGGCTTCGGTGATGAACGTATCGTCGGAAGACTTGCCCCACTAATCGGGGATTAAGACCCACGACCTGTTTTTTCTACCACCACATATTTACGTCGGAAGACTTGTCCTGCTAACGTTGGCGACGAGTATTTTTCAGACGGCCTAAAAGCAAGGCCGTCTGAAACGGCTGGGTGGTCTATCCTGCTCCTCTTGCAGCAAACAGCAAAATAGCCTTGATATTGCATCAAGGCTATTTTTGTTTTTTGCTCGGTTTTTAGTTTTTGGTACAAAGCAGGCTGGGAATGCCGGATGGGGCTGTCTGAAAATCAGGCTCTGCTGTCGGGTTGAGGCTTAAAAAATATCGGGTTGCCCATCCTTTATTTGTATTTTGTTTTTCATCAGCCGGCAGGCGGTATATAAGCGGGTTGGTGTTTACAGTGTGCCGAAGTTGCCCAATATGATGCCTTCGGGCAGGGCGGTTTGCCCCAAAGTATGGATGCTGCTGCTGTTGGCCAGTGGGTAGAAGCGCAAGTCATCCTGTTTGGGATGGAGCATTCGGCATAGTTCTTCAAAGCATTGCCGGGCTTGTTCACGGCTGCCGATGTGCAGGAATATGCTATTTTGCAGGGGGATGGCGTGCTGGATTAAATAGCGGTGTGCTTTTTGCAGGCGGCGCGGGTCTGAGATGTCGTAGGCGATAATGTGGCGCATTTTTACTCCAATGTAATGAGTTCGCTTAATTGGATTTCCGGCTTGCCGCTGTATTGGGCGAGGGCGGCTAAATAATCGGTGCAGAGCCGGTGTATATGTTTTCTCCATTGTTTCGCTGTTTGTTCGTATGCCGGATAAAATTTGAGCCGTGCGTTTTTGTTCATCATGCAGCCTTGTGCGGTGGTGGAAAAGTCGGCAGGTGTCAGGGTTTGTTGATGAAACAGGGAAAGTACCCAGGCATCGCATTGGCCGCGCAGGTGTTCCAATAAATCACAGGCAAGCGATTCGCGGCCGTGTTCAGGCTGGTGGTAGTAGCCGATAAAGGGATCCAAGCCGCTGAGGTAGAGGTGTTTGACGATGTCGAAGTGCAGCAGGGTGTAGGCGAGGGATAGGGTGGCGTTGACCGAGTCGCGTGGCGGACGTTTGTTTCGCCCTGAAAATTGCCAGTTTTGGGGCAGTATTGCCGCCCATGCGCCAAAATAGCGTGCCGCGGCCGCTCCTTCTATGCCGCGTAAGCCGGGGATGTCGCTGATGTTTGCAAGGGTGTCGATAAGATTGGACAGGGCTTGGCTGTGCTCTTTCAGGCAATCTGTGTTCAGGCCGTCTGAAAATGCCATTTGTTGCAAATGTTGCAGTTGGGCAGATAGTTTGGCGGCGACTGTGTTTCTGGCGGCGGTAAGGCTTGCGCTTTTATCTTGCGACAGGGCATATTGTGCCATGCGCCTTTGTCCGTCCAGTTTCCAGTTGGGCAACATGAGGGCGGGGCGTTTTTGCCGCCCGCTCAATATGAGTACGCCGATGCCGGTCTCTCCCAGTTTGCCTAAAACCTTGGCCGATAGCGTTAAATCCCCGCGGATGCAGACGCGCTGTAAGATTTTCAGCGGGACGGTCGCTACTCTTTTATCATTTTCATAGCATACCAAAGCGCTGCTGTCTGCACGCAGGGAAAGGTTTTTGCGGTCTAGGTAGAGGGTGGTCATGGCTATGCACTCCGTTGTTTTTTGCGCTGTTCCAAATTCAAAAACCAAGTCTGCCCTTTGTTGCCGCAACGTAGGCGAATGTGTTGCTTTAATTCGCCGGTTTGCTGGTTTAGCCGTTTGACCTCTTGATATAAATTGTCTTTTTCGGCTTTTTGTTTGTCTTTTTCTTCAAGCAAGGCACGGCGGTAGGCATTGATTTGTTTCAGCTCTTCGATGATCCGGATAATGGCTGCACGGTTTTTTTGCCCTTTGGCAAAAGCCAAATCGCGCTCCAGGCTCAATTTTTGCTGTTTGACGTTGTTGAGCATGGTGCTGATGGCTCTCAGGCTGATTCGTGCATCATCCAAAAGCTTGTAGGCAGCATTGGCAATTTGCACTGATGAGTAGTGCATTTCCACCAAGTAATGAAAATTGTAGCTGCTTTGCGCTTGTCGGATGTGTCGCTCAATCTCTTTTCGGCGTTTCGATACGGTTTTTTCTACCGATTTGCTTTTTTTGTGCCAATCGCGCTGAGCTTGTTGTTCTTCTTCGGTGACGGAGTTATAAATCCACGCACCTACACCCACGGCAGCTAAAACTGGTAATACCCAAATCATGCTTTTCTCCTTAGATTGCAATTTTTTGAAGGTCCACGAGCGGCAAAGTTTGTTTGGCTTGTTCTAATTGTCTGCCCGCATGTTGGCCCAACTCCGTTGAGTAACTCAAGTACCGTAATGCCGCTTCATGATGCAGGCGTTTTTCCTCAAGTGACGTTTCAGGGCGAAGGGCAGCCTTTTGTGTTTCCTCTGCCATTTTCATCACGGTCTGTCGTTGGTCGTGAATGGATGAGAGCTCGCGGTGCACGGCCTCGTAATACGGCATTACTTCTACCCTGCGGTTTGCCAAATGCACCATTTGCAGCTTGAAATTCTTGTCTATGGCATTGTTTGTGAGTCGGGCTTGCTCTTCAATCCGCAATTCTTCCACTTCCAACCGTTTGATATCGGTACGGTAGTCCAGCGTCCTGTTGTAGGACTCGGCAATCGCTCCAATTAAGTTGGTGGCTTGTGCAAAGCCCAGCAATTTGTCGCCAGTGTTCATGGGGATCACATTATTCATTTTGCCGAAGGGTAAGGTTGGTGTTTTGATGCTCATGTTTTCTCCGTTTCTTGAGTTGTCTTTTGGGGTTTTCAGGATTATTCACGCGGTGAAGTCAACGTATGGGCGATTATTCCTCCTGCCGCACTGCCAACCGCAGCCCCTGTTCCTGCAACAACGGCTGTACCCAGCGCCATGCCGCCGCCACCGACTGAAAGCGCGCCGCCACCCAGTGCGGCCAGCGAGGCATTGGTTGCCGCAGCACCGGACAGCGAGCTAATGGCAACGCCGGTTGTAGCCGTATTTCCCAATACGCCTGTGCCGCCCAGTACAGTGGCAATCGTTCCTGCATTCGACCATGCCGCCATACCGCCCGTGGCTAGGTTCACCGCCAGCGATGTGGCAACCGGATGTTCTTCGGCAAACTCGCCTACTGCAATGACTCCGTCCATTACACAGTCGATGCCTTCGCCTACCAAGTCAAAAATACCCTCAAAAAATCCCATTTTGTTCTCCTTATAAACCATTTGAAACAATGCGTTCGCAGAGCCGGATCAAATCATGGCAATCCCCATTTGGCCGAGGATAAAAGTCTCCGAAACCTCCGACATCTGATCAACGCTAAAATGCAATCACAATCTGATAAAAGCCGCTAAGTCATATTCTTTCTCCTGTTCCGTGTTGTTTGTGAATGAAGTCATTGTCTGAAATTATCTGTTTGAGTGCCACATATACAAATTTGCAGAGCTGACTTCATGGTTGAATTTGTCAATTCCATTTGGCGAAGAAAATCGGATTCAAACCGTAATTTTTCTTCCCTGCCGCAACCACAAAATGAATTCTATGCGGGTGAAGAACTAAAAGCGAACACTACAAATTTGTATTTTTTTGAGCGTTGTGAAATGAGAAAAATGCGGGGATTAATAAAGGAGAAGAGTGTTTCAGACGGCCTGAAAGTCATAGCGGCCAAGTTGAAATCATGAGGATTTTTTAGGGGATAAATATCGGGAGAGAATGAAAACATCATACGCCACAGCAATTTGATTGTCTTTCCAATCAGGGCGGGGCGGATGATCAGTATCAGGAAATTTCCTTATTCAAGCAGGGATTTTCTTATTTAAAAGGCGCACGTGGATTCAATTCGCTGCATTTTGTATTTTCAGGCCGGCAGAAACGCCGTATCATGCCATTTTTTATTCACATATCCGTCATGAATCCGCTTGACCTTCCCTCGGAATTGCCCATAGCCCGCTATCGGTTAACCTTTACGCTGACACAAAATTTACAGCTTCCCCCTTATGCGGCTTCGACCCTGCGCGGTGTATTCGGGCATGCACTTTTGGCAGCCGCCTGCACCTGCCCCATAGACCAAACGCCGCATCTTTCAGGCTGTCCGTATGCGCAAATTTTCGAGCCGGCGCCCCGTACCGATTTGCCCAGCAGCGTGCGCCAAAATCCGCCGCCGCCTTATGTGGTCGAAACGCCGTTATTCGCGCCCACGCATTTTCCTGCTGGCGCCGATTATTCGTTTGATTTGGTACTGTTTGGACAGGTACGGCACAGCCTGCCCTTGATTGGCGCCGTATTTGCCCAAGCCTTTGCCAAAGGGCTGGGTGTAAACAATACCGGTAAAGGAGAATTGACCGGCATCGCCGTGCAACAGGCGAACGGCAGTTTTCTGACGATTGCAGGGCGCGGCGGCCTCATCGGGCAACATCATAACAGCATCAAACTACCCGAATACTATCCTTCGCAGGCGCGTATACAGCTGCTCACCCCCTTGCGTATCCAGCAAAAAGGCAGGATTTTGCGAGAGAACGAACTTACTCAGGCAATTTTTCTGCGCCAACTTATGCGCCGCTATCTGACGCTTGCCCGGCTTTATTGGCAAAACAACGCCGACACGGCCGAGCTGTCCGCACAAGCCGCAGGACAAGGACAGTCCCCGCAGCTTTTATGGCACGAACACCGCCGCTTTTCCAACCGCCAAAAGCAAACTACGCCGTTGAGCGGCATCATCGGGACATGGCAATTGACCGACCTTTCCCCTGCTTTCGCACAAATGCTGTATATCGGGCAATGGTTGCATTTGGGAAAAGAAACGGTATTCGGCAACGGGCAGTACCGCATTATTCAGACACTGTAAAGATACGCCGGATACAATAAAACGGCCTTGACGGAGTAAACCGTCAAGGCCGTTTTATTTTTGTCCCAATGAAAAGGGCAAGACAGCGGATATTTTCAGACGGCCTTAAAGTAAGGCCGTCTGAAAAGCCATCAAAATTAGATGGGGCAAGTCTTCCGACGATGTGTGGGAAGACAAATGGGAGTTATTCGTGGTCTTAATCCCCGATTAGTGGGGCAAGTCTTCCGACTACGATATGCTTATGCATAATATCGTAAGCACGATGTCTTAATCCCCGATTAGTGGGGCAAGTCTTCCGACGTTCGTGTTGAGGAAGAAATGTCTTTGACCTGTGTCTTAATCCCCGATTAGTGGGGCAAGTCTTCCGACTGAAATCGCGGAAGGGATAGAGGTTAATGTAGATGTCTTAATCCCCGATTAGTGGGGCAAGTCTTCCGACTTAGTCGTAAGGCGCCAAACTCTATGGTTGCTGTGTCTTAATCCCCGATTAGTGGGGCAAGTCTTCCGACTCTGCCTATCGTGGGCAAGGTGGAGATTAATATTCGGTCTTAATCCCCGATTAGTGGGGCAAGTCTTCCGACCCCAGTCTATCGTTATATGGGTGACATTGATGGGTCTTAATCCCCGATTAGTGGGGCAAGTCTTCCGACTGCACTTAATTAAAAAATCCCATTATTTTCAAAGCTCTGCATGGTTAAGAAATGTTAGCATTTTCTCTTAACAAACAAAGACATTAATTAACGAAATATTAACTGAAAAGAGCAGCCGAAAGACAGACTTTTCGCTATCCGTCGGAAAACTTGTGATGCAGATTATAGCTTTGTACTCTGTATTCGACAATGCTTTTTCACTGTTTCAGACGACGGTAAAGTGTTAATGGGATTTTGATGTCAGTTTGTCAGGATTTCCAGCGATTCTTTGTTGACGGCGATGATGATTTGGATGTTTTTGGCGGCGCAGTTGCGTTCGAATTCCATCCATTGCTGCGGCTTTGCATTGTCTTTAATGACAGGCGACAAAATCAAGACGCGGCGCACTTTGCCCATGTTGAGGCTTTGGTCGATGACTTGCCTTAGCGGGTCTGCCAGTTTGCTTTGCGAGCTTAAATCGGATTTGAGCTCGCAAAAAATCAGTTGGTTTTTGTGGAACAGTAAAATATCGGTTTCATTGCCCTGACTTTCTCCTTGTTTAATTTGCAAGCCTGTCTCCAGACTTTCATCTGTCACGCCGTTTTCTTTGAACCATGTGCAAATGAGTTGTTCAAACCAGTCGCCGCTTATCCATTTGTTCCAGTAGTGAATTTGACGGCCTATTTGGCTTTTTTTGTTGTATTGGAGGGGTAGGATCAGTCCTTTTTCGCCCAGACGGATGCGGTCTTGCGGATCAATCAGGTTGATCAGCCTCTCAAGGAAGGGTTTGAGTTCGTCGGGGCGGGCAGGTTCAAACTTTTGCCATTCAAGCAGGATTTCTTCTTGGCCTTTGGGATGATTTTTCCATGCTTCTTCCAATACGCTGACGATGGCGGGAAACAGGTTGCCGTTTTCAGGCTGCTTCATGCTTTGGGCGGCAAAACGCATTTGGGCGAGGGGCAGGCTGTCGGGATGTTTGGCAATGGGGTTGGGGCTGTGTTTTTTGATTTCGTCGGCGTAGAGTTTTAAGCCGTCACGCAGGGAAAATCGATTGGGTAGGATGATTTCGCCCAGAAATGCCAGGTTGTCGGGATTGAGGCGGTCTATGTGGATTTGGTTGCTGCTGCGTTGGAAGGCTTGGTAGTGCAGCTCCTGCCATATGCCGGTCTGGGCGGCAAGCATTTGGGACAGGATTTTTGTGCCGCCTGTGATGTTGAGTATGGCGTTTTTGGCAATGCGATGTTCGGCGCAGTAGGCTTTGAAGACGGTTTGCAGCCAACTTTGGATTTCTTCGGTTCGTTCGCCGAAGAGCTTGCCGCTGCTTTGTAAACCGAGTTCATGGATTTTGCCGTGAAATTGCTCGCTTTGCTCCAGTGTGTTTTTGAAACGGGTATGCGCGTTTTTTCCGGCCACCCAGTCGGTGACGATGAGGTGGACGTTTTGGGGCTGCAGGTGTAGGCAGGCGCGGTATTCGGCGATATTGTGTTCGGAGAGGATGATGAAGTAGTGTTGGATCTGTGACATATGGTTTCGCTTTGCTTGAGGGTTTCAGACGGCCTGAAAAAGGTTTGCCGCGCCGGTATGTTTCTTTTATTTGAAGTTAAACGGTAAACAGGCTTTTAATGCGGCAAGTAGCTTTTCTGCCTCGGCTTCGCTTTGTTGCAGGGCTTGCAGGGCTGCATGGGGTGCTTGGGGAAGCTGTGCTTGCAGGCAGGCGGCTTCGGCGGCAATGGGGTAAGGGCAGGATTTGCCTAAGCCGAGCCTTTCTGCCAAAACGGCTGTTACCAGTGCAATCCATTTCAGGGTCAGGCCGTCTGATTCTTCATTTAGGGCAAGGTTAAAGGCTTCTGAGGCGATATAGTCGTTGCCTGCAAAGTGTGCCAGCCAGCCGCGCCATAGCTGGATAAGCTGCCATGGGTGTCCTGCGTCGCTCTGCCAGTTTGCTTCGTTGTTTAAATAGGTTTTTTGTGCGGATGCGGTTTGCTGCGGATAGGCGGCAAACAGGCGCAATAATGTATGGTGGGTAAAACGGTCATCCGGGCTGACTGAGAATTTTTTGGCGGCTTTGTCTAAGTCGTTTCCGAAAACGGATGTGGCAAGCGGCTGTATATTTTCCCATTCTTCTCCTGCGTCCAATGCATTGTGCAGTTGGTACAGGCTGGTTTGACAAATGTCTTTTTGCGCTGCGGCCGGATCGGATAATTTTTTAAATGTTTCGACCGCTTGGTCGAAGAAGGATGCGGCGGTTTGGTGTTCTCCTAAAAAGGCGTATACCTGACCCATGCCTGATTGCAACCTGCCGTATTGTTGTCGTCCGACAGCCATTTCAGACAGGGTGAGCGCGTGTTCTAAAATTTGTTTAGCGTAGTCGAATTCGTATATGTTGGTGGCGGCTACGGCCAGGCGGTTATATACCTGCGCGACTTCCGGAGCGGCTTCCTGCTTCAGGGCGTTGCCGAGGTCAAGCAGGTTTTGCACGGCTTCCATGCGCATCCTGCCTTGGTGGTTGTCGGCCGCAAGTCGGGCTGCTTGAAAACGTAGTTGTAATAGTGGCGGCAGTTTGTTTTCTGCCGGGGCGTAGGTTTGCAGCCAACCTAAGATTTCGTCCAGGTCTTGTGGACGGTAATCTTTTTCGTTCAGGCGGAGGCGGACTGTTTGTAAATAGTTTTGCCAAATTTCAGGCTGCGTTTTGCAACGTGAGCCGAGTTGTTGCATGGCTTCTCGCAATAGGCTGTGTTCTGGTTCGTCTGACAGGCAGCAGACTGCTTTGAACCACTCTTGCGGCGACAAGGCTGTCTTGCCATCCAGTGCGGCGTAGATGCGTTCTAATTCGCCGCTCTCGGGCGTAATGAAACAATGCCCTTTGAATTTGGCATTAGCCAGACGTTTTTTGGCAGAGGAGCCGCCCCAGCAGTGTGCCAGTGCATCTACATGGGCAAGATAGGGATGTTCGCCTTTTGGGACGATTTCTAGAGATAAAGTCAGTTGGCTGAAACGTGTTTCATCTATGCTTTGTAATTCGCTTTGCAGTAAATGTTTTAAAATCTGTAAATCGGTCGCGGAGTTGAAGTCGCCGCGTTGTTCAATAAATACACTCACTTTTTTGTCGCCTTCGTTAGGCAGGGGCAACAGGCGTAAAGTAAGTTGCAACAGACGGTACACACCGCTAAACCAGCGCGGGCGGTTGAATGAAAGCGGGTCTTTGGCTGTAATACCCAGTACGCCTACCGGTTGCGAGAGAATGTTGTTGATGACTTTATCCAGCAGTTCGGGTTTTTCTTCCGCTGCGTGGAATGTCTCTGGCAGTTTCTCCAGTTTGGCTTTTCCTTTCGGAATGACCAGTGCAACGTATCGGCCTAAGCTGTGGTCGTTTATGGATAAACTTTCTGCATGTTCAAACTCTTTACCTGTTTCGTCAATGACGATTTCCCAGTTGGCATTTACAGGAAGGTGGCGCAGGCTGTTGGGGTGGTGTTTGCTAAATTGGGGTGTTTGTACCGCACAGTCTTGTGTGTGGACGAAATTTTTTTTCTTGTCTTTTTGCTTGTTAAGTTTGCTCAGTGTGATGGATAAGTGCTTTTTGATGCGTTGGCTTAAGTTGGGAAGTGCTTGTTGCTCATCAAACCAAGCCTTTAGGGCTGTCTGGTCGCCTTTTTTGAACAGAGTTTCCAAGTCCTGCGCCAGCAGACGGGCACGTTCTCCCTGTTTTTTACATTGTTGGGCGCGGCTTGCCAATTCTTTACTGCGTTGCGCGGCGAGGTAAAGGAGTTCTTTTACTTTTTCTTGGTTGTCTTTGCTGTCTAAGCCCCATGAGGTAATTTTGAAAATTTCAAATAGCAGTGCACCGTCCTCCATACCTTCAGACGGATTGTTTGGCTGATTGGTTTGTTTTTTGGTAGAGGGAGAGGTTGCGTCCTGTTGTTTTTTTTCGGGTTGTACGAAAGAGGACAACGCGTGTTTAAGATCGATAGGTTGTCGTGTTTGTCCGTCCAACCATTGTTGAGGGTCTTGTGCGATGAAAAGACGGCTTTTGGGGAAACGCTTCCATGCAGCTACTAAGAATGACGCGGGAGTATCCGGTAAGCACAAAATGCAGTCGGCCGTCTGAAAACGGGATAAGTGATCAGGCACGTTTTCTGATTGAATATTGTATTGTTGCCAATCGGGAATAGTAGAGGCAAGTTGTTCGGCAGTGCTTAGGGCAATGATGGTTTTGGACATGGAAGACTCCTCCAAGTAATAGTATGGTAATTTTAAAATAATATCTTGTGTATTCAAGTTGATGTTTTTGAATGGTTTGGGGATATTTATTCGGTAATTTTTGTGACTTCAAATCGTTCTAACGTTGCGCCTGCTACAGACATGGCCGCAGCAGTATGTTCGTTACCGCGTTCGTCACAATTTTGCGGCAAAATTAAAAAATAAAATTTTGCGCCGCGTTTGCATACTTCTGCGGCTAAGTGTAAGGGGAGGGTTCCTAGAACCACATCGCCTGCTTGAATTTGTGCTGTATCTAGATGTGTTGTAAAGACATCTATTTGCCATTGCGGCTGTTGCTTTATCCATTCAATCGCACCTTGATGACGTGAAATGAAATAGGTAGCCATATATATCCCTTTTGAATTGCTGCTTTATTTTAATGTGATGACAGTAGGTTGAGTAGTAAGACAAATTTGTCTGCTGAAAATGGATTTTCGGCAACAAGGTAGGTTATAACTAGTTTTATAATTTACTTGTTTTGTTGAGAAATATTGCTTGAATTGATTTTTTACCCGTGTTGTTAATGAATATTAAGGAATTATGGCATATACGGATTATGCAATTCAAGTTTAACTATTTGAAAGTATTAAGTGTGGATAAGCTATGCGAAATGATTGTTCTATAATTAATTAGCAGCAGAGATCGTTGACATGTATCGCTGTGAAAATATCTTTAAATTGGTTTACAATAATGCCATTCTGAATCTTAACGAGAGAAAACAATGTTAGACATCCAATTGCTCCGCAGCAATACCGCCGCAGTTGCCGAACGTTTGGCCGCACGCGGTTATGAGTTTGATACCGCGCGTTTCAACGCTTTGGAAGAGCAACGCAAAGCCGTTCAAGTGAAAACAGAAGAGTTGCAGGCTTCACGCAACAGTATTTCCAAACAAATCGGCGCGTTGAAAGGTCAAGGCAAACACGAAGAGGCTCAAGCTGCAATGGATCAGGTTGCTCAAATCAAAGTGGATTTGGAGCAGGCTGCCGCTGATTTGGATGCCGTTCAGAAAGAATTGGACGCATGGTTGTTGACCATTCCGAACCTACCGCACGAAAGCGTACCTGCCGGTAAAGATGAAACTGAAAACGTTGAAGTTCGCAAAGTTGGCACGCCGCGCGAATTTGACTTTGAAATCAAAGACCATGTTGATTTGGGAGAACCTTTGGGCTTGGATTTTGAAGGCGGTGCGAAGCTGTCCGGCGCGCGCTTTACCGTGATGAAAGGCCAAATTGCCCGTCTGCATCGCGCTTTGGCTCAGTTCATGCTGGATACGCACACGCTGAAACACGGTTACACCGAACATTACACGCCCTACATTGTGGACGACACTACCCTGCAAGGTACAGGCCAACTGCCTAAATTTGCAGAAGATTTGTTCCACGTTACCCGTGGCGGCGATGAGAGCAAGAAAACGCAATATCTGATTCCGACCGCAGAAGTGACGCTGACCAATACCGTTGCTGACAGCATCGTGGCAGGCAGCGATTTGCCGTTGAAATTGACTGCGCATTCCCCATGTTTCCGCTCCGAAGCGGGCGCATACGGCA
>ERZ773267.727-NODE-727-length-20589-cov-3.768530_pt1 | contig 20589 bp, 11 predicted proteins | sample MGYA00511959_ERZ773267 | MGnify/ENA primary metagenome ERZ773267 (study PRJEB29015, sample SAMEA2738165) | human oral metagenome | biome: human oral; feature: human-associated habitat; material: saliva | place: China | collected 2240 ... | reverse complement strand
GGGACGTACGAGTGCTACCGCGGGGCAGCAGTCGGTCGGGCGACACTGATGGATCGGGCAAATTTCCTCGGGGAGCCGTCCGCCGTGCTCTTTCGGCGCGCCGACCTCAAGCATCACTATTGGCATGCCGAGAGCCGCGGCTATCGGACGATTTCCGATGTGGCGATGTGGCTGGAACTGTTGGAGAAGGGCGACTGCATCTTCTTCCAGAAGCCCTTGAGCTGCTATCGCCGCCATGAGGAGCAGGAAGGGCAGCAGGCGCCCGTCATCCTCCTGAGCCGCTTGGAGTGGCTCAGGCTCATCCAGCACTATTACGAGCGCCGCATATACATCGAGACGGAGGAGGAGTACGAAAAGCCGCTGGAACTCCTCTACGGCGAGTACCTTTCGGAGCGCGACCGCTTCGACCGCAAGGCGGCGGGGGAATATTGGCCGAAGTATGAAGAGGCGATGCGCTCTGTGCGGCGCATCTTGGAGAAGATGAAGAAGAAGGAGCGGACGCATGGCAAGCGAGAAGGAAAAGGATAGGCTGCGCGAAAGGATCGGTGCGCGTCTCGCCGTGCGGGACTTTGACGGTGCGCTCGACGCCGTGCGCGAGCTGGCGAAGGACAAGGCGGCGGAAGCGGAAGCGCTCGGCGCCGCTGCGAGCATCCACATCGAGGCGGGCGATGCAGAGGGGGCGGCGCCCCTGGTCGAGGCGCTCTTGCAAAAGGAACCGCAGTCGGTCTACGGCGCGTTCCTCCGGGCGAGAATTCTCTTTGCCGAGGGGAAGTTCCTCTCCGCGCGGGAGGCGCTCACGGCTCTTTTGGCGCGCGAGAAGACGCTTGCGCCCGTCTACGCCGAGAAGGTTTGCAACCTGCTCGGACAGACGGCGCGCACCCTGGAGGCGGCGGACGCTTACGAGAAAGCGGCGGCCGCCGCCTCGCCCGCTCTTCTCCCTGCGGCATGGAGCAACGTCCTCTTCGCGCTGCACTTTTTGCGCGTGCCGCAGGAAGAAGCGTACCGCGCACACCTCGCCTACGGAGAGCTTTTTCGCGATGTGCAGCCGTTCCTCCACCGCACCCTGCAGAAGCGGCGCAAGATCCGCATCGGCTACATCTCGCCCGATCTGCGCCGCCATGTCGTCCTGCGCTTTGCCGAGGCGCTTTTCACGCAGTATGATGCGGAGCGCTTCGAGGTCTTCTGCTACCAGAACGGCCCCGAGGATGAGGAGAGCCGCCGCATCATGCAGCTCGTTGACGCCTGGCGGAACATCTCGCCGCTCTCGCCGCAGGAGGCGGCGAGGCGCATCTACGAGGACGGCGTGGACATCCTCGTGGATCTCGCCGGACATACGCGCGGCACGGCGCTTCCCGTCCTGGCCTACCGTCCCGCGCCCGTGCAGATGACGGGCATCGGCTACTTCGCGACGACGGGGCTTCTCGCGGTCGACTACGCCATCGGCGACGTATGGCTCGACGGTGCGCCAGCGGGAATCAAGGAAGCGCCGTTCTTCACGGAAAAGCTGCTCGTCCTGCCCGCGACGCACCTTTGCTGCACGCCCGCAGCGGACGCCCCAAGGCCTGGCGCTTCGCCGTGCCTTGCGAACGGTTTCGTGACCTTTGGCAGCTTCAACGCCTTTGCCAAGGCATCGGACGAGGCGCTGCAGGCGTGGGCAAAGATCATCGAGGCGGTCCCCGGCTCGCGCCTGCTCCTGAAGTCCGCCGCCTTCGCCAGCGAAGAGGGGCGAAGCGCCGCGCACGAGCGACTGCGTGCGGCGGGTATTGACACGGCCCGCGTCGAGCTGCGCCCCGATACGCGCGAATATCTCCATGCGTATCATGACGTGGACATCGCGCTCGACACCTTCCCCTATCCGGGCGGCGGCACGACGTTCGATGCGCTCTATATGGGCGTGCCCGTCGTCACGCTTCGCGGGGATTCGCACGGTGCGCGCTTTGGCTGGAGCATTCTCGCGAACCTCGGCTTGGAAGACCTCGCGGCGGAGGACGTGGCAGGCTATGTGAAAAAGGCGGCGGCTCTTGCCAAAGATCGGGAGCTTCTCGCCGCCCTGCACAAGAATCTGCGTTCCATGATGGAAAAGTCGCCCTTGCTGGACGGCGCTTCGTATATGGCTGCGCTCGAATCCGGCTATCTCGCGGCGCTCGCTGCCCGCGATGCGGCAAGACCTGTGCTTTCACCCGAGGACGGCGCACGTCTCGCCCTCGCGCTCAAACGTTTTTTCGCCGCTGGGGACTTTCGCCAGGCGCTTGCCGCCGCCGACGCGCTCCTTGCCGCAGGCAGGGCGGCACCGGAAATCTGGCGGCTGGCGGCGATGCTCTACATCGACGCCGCAGAGGGGGAGAACGCCGCGCGTGCAGCGCAGCTCTTCCTTGCGGCCAAGGAGGACGGCTTCGGCTTCCTTCTGCGCGCGCGCGCCGTATTCCTGCTCGGCCGTTGGCGCGATGCGCTCGAAGATGCGCACCGCGCACTCGATAGCGGCACGCTTTCGAGGAGCGAGCAGGTGCTCGCGCACAATCTTCGCGCGCGCATCTGCCGCAGCCTGGGCGATGTCGAGGAATCGCTGCGGGCGGAGGAAGCGGCGTTTGCTGCCGCTGAGACGCCGGAGGACAAGGCGGCGTCCTGGAGCAACTACCTCTTCGCCCTGCACTACGTCGAGCGCGAGCCGCGCTTCATGCTCGCTGCGGCGCGGCGCTACGGCACGCTCTTTCCCGCGCCGCCGCGCGTCCGACGTGCCAAGCGACGCGAGAAGATCCGCGTCGGCTACATCTCGCCCGACTTCACCTTCCACATCGTCGCGCTCTTCAGCTTCGCTTTCTTCACGCACTTCGACCGCGACCGCTTCGAGGTCTGCGGCTATTCACTTGCCGGCGAGAATGCGATGGCGACGGAGCTTGCCGCGTCGGCTGACGTCTGGCGCTATGTGGGCGGCATGAGCGCTGCAGAGATCGCCGCGAAGATCGAAGAGGACGCCATCGATATCCTCTTCGACCTTTCCGGGCACAGTGCGAACAACGCCCTGCCCGTGCTCGCGCTTCGTCCTGCGCCCGTGCAGATTTCGGGCATCGGCTACTTCGACACGACGGGGCTTTCTGCAGTCGACTACTTCCTCACGGACGTGCACATCGATCCTCCGGGAGAGAACGACGATCGCTTTACGGAAAAGCTCCTGCGCCTGCCCGAAAGCCATCTCTGCTACCGTGCGAGCCGCGCGGGAGAGCGCTCTTTTGTCGCGCCGCTTCCCGCGCGGGAAAAGGGGTTCATCACCTTCGGCAGCTTCAACAATTTCGCGAAGGTCACGGATCGCATGATGCGCCTCTGGGCGAAGATCCTCGCCGCTGTGCCGCACTCGCGCCTCTTCCTCAAGACGGCGGTCTTCGACACGGCGGATGGCAGGGAGGAGGCGCTTCGCCGCCTGTTCGCGGCGGGGATAGATACGCAGCGCGTCATGATCGAAGGCCATACGGCGGAGTATCTTGCCGCCTACGGCAAGGTCGATATCGCGCTCGACACATATCCGTACCCGGGCGGCGGCACGACGTGCGACGCGCTCTACATGGGCGTGCCCGTCGTCACGCGCTTCGGCACGCGCCACGGATCGCGCTTCGGCGCGAGCCTTTTGGCGAACGTCGGCCTTGCTGACGTCTGCTGTGCGCAGACAGACGACGAATATGTGGAAAAGGCGGTCGCCCTCGCCGCCGACCAGGAATCTCTCGCCTTCTTGCGCCGCACGCTGCGCGCGCGCATGGAGGCCTCGCCGCTCATGGACGCCGCGCGCTACATGACGCATCTGGAAGAGGCGTATGAAACGATCTGGGCACATGCACTCGGCGAAGATGAGGGTGAGGTGCGCAAGGCGCTCGTGCCGCAGATGCAGAAGGAGGCGGATGAGGCCTGCGCCGCGCGCGACGCTCGGCGCCTCCTCGCGGCCGGTGCGCGGCTTGTCGCGCTCGGCGCCGCTTCGGCGCGGCTCTTTTTGAGCATGGGCTTTATGTGGCTGCAGCGGAACGAGGCGGCACGGGCGCGCTGCTCTCTGGAATGGGCGCTGGAAAGAGCGCAGTCGGAAAGGCCCGAGATCCTGCAGCTCCTTGCCGAAGCGCAGAAGCTGGCGGGCGATCATGCGGCGGCTTTCGCGAGCTCTTCCGAAGCGGTGTCGCTGACCGAGACGACCGGGGAGACGCGCCCTTTCCGCCATCGCCTGACGCTTGCCCGCGCCCATGCGTCCTACATGCTGGGACGTGCTGAAGAGGCGGCGGCGGCCTACCGCGAGGCGGCAGATCTGGCGGACGATCTTCGAGAGCGCGCAGCGGACTACAGCTCGCATCTGCTCGCCCTGCACAACACGAGGATCGGGCAGGAGGAGCTTTTCGCTGCGCATCGAGGCTTCGAGAAGCTCTTGGCAGGCATCGAGCCGCTTGCTCCGCGCACATTGAGGGCGCGGGAAAAGATCCGCGTCGGCTATCTGTCGCCCGATTTTCGCCGGCACGTCATGTTTTCCTTCATCTACGGGCTTTTTGTGCGCTGCGACCGCGAACGGTTCGAGGTCTTTGCCTATGCGCTCAACGAGGAGGAGGACGGCTTCACTCAAGCGCTGCGCGCGCAGGCGGCGGTCTGGCGCGAGGTCGGGGGACTTTCCTGTGCAGAGATTGCGGAAAGGATTCGCGCCGACGAGATCGACGTCCTCGTCGACCTCGCGGGGCACAGCGCGGGCGGCGCATTGCCCGTGCTCGCCTATCGTCCCGCGCCCGTGCAGGTCTCGGGGCTTTTTGACGTGGAAACGACGGGGCTTTCGGCGGTCGATTACTTCCTGACGGACGATATCGTTGACCCGCCGGGAAGGCACGACGCCCTCTTCACGGAAGAGCCTGTGTGCCTCACGAGCCAGTTCCTCTACACGGCGAAGAGCGATGTGCCGGCGCCTCTCGGCGCACCGTGCAGAAAGAGCGGACATATCGTCTTCGGCGCGTTTCATCACTGGTACAAGATCACGGACGAGATGCTTTTCTGCTGGCGCGAGATCATGGAGCGCGTGCCGAAAAGCCGACTCTTCATCAAGTGTCAGGAGCTTTTCGCGCCCGAGATGAAGATCGAAGCGCTGCGCCGCCTGCGAAAGGCGCATCTTGACGTCGCGCGTGTCGATCTGGAGCCGGCGACGAGCGATTACATGGAACGCTTCCTCGCGGTCGACATCGCGCTGGACAGCTATCCGTACCCGGGCGGCGGCACGACGTGCGATGCGCTCTACATGGGCGTGCCCGTCGTCACGCGCTTCGGCAGGCGACGCGGCACGCGCTTCGGACTGTCGCTCCTGAAGAACATCGGCCTTGCGGAGCTTGCCGCAGCCGACGGCAGGGCGTACATCGAAAAGGCGGTGGCGCTCGCGCGCGACGAGGCGCTGCTGGATGAACTGCACAGGACGCTCAGGGTGCGTCTCGCCGCCTCGCCCGTCATGCAGGCGGCGAGATACATGGAAGAGATTGAGCGGTTCTACTGCCTGGCGGTGGAGCAGAAGAAGGAGGCACAGGGAAAAGGATGAAAGATTTCCCCAAAATCACGGAAGAGCTGGCCGTTCTGCAGAACGAAGGGCGATGGGAGGAAGGAATCGAGCGCACGGAACACCTGCTGAAACATTGCGCAGCGGAGCTTGACCCGGGCGAGAAGAGTTTCCTCTGTGGCAGGTACGGCTACTTCCTGCACTTCGTCGGCCGCATTGAAGAGGCCGCCGGCGCTTACCGCGAGGCAGTCGCGCTCGCGCCATACCTCGCGCAGCAGAGGAAGCTCTACAGCGACTATCTCATGGTCTGCCACTATCTGCCGCATGTCAGCGACGAAGAGCTGGCGGGGGAGCACTTTGTCTATAACCAGCTTTTCCGGCCTGGAGAGGAGATCGGCCATGCGCGCGAGCTTCATCGCCGCCATGAGAAGATCCGCATCGGCTACCTGTCGTCGAACTTCAAGAAGCATGTCATGAGCTGCTTCATGATGCAGCTCCTCGCCATCGCCGACCGCAGCCGCTTCGAGGTCTACTGCTACGATCTCGGCGGCTTCGACGATGCGGCGGCCGAGCAGATGAAATCCTTCGGCAACATCTGGCGCAACATCGCCTTGTCCGAGGCGAAGGAACGCGCGCAGGCGATCGCCGCCGACGAGATCGATATCCTCTTCGACCTCAGTGGCCATACGGACGGCGGGCATGGCCTGGCGACGCTCGGCTACCGGCCGGCGCCCGTGCAGATCACGGGGATCGGCTACATGAGCACGTCGGGACTCAAGGCGGTCGACTATTATCTGTCGGATGTCTTCCTCGATCCGAGAGGACACGGCGACGAATATTTCTCCGAAAAGCTCCTGCGCCTTTCCCATTCGCATTTCTGCTACACGCCGTTCGAGGAGATCTTCAAGAGCACGGTCGAGCGGCAGCCGCGCGGGCGGACGGTGTTCGGCTGCTTCAACAACTCCGCGAAAATTTCCGACGAGATGCTGCGCCTTTGGCTGACGCTCTTGAGGCGCGTGCCGGATTCTTCGCTGCTGCTCAAGGCGTGGAATCCCGAACGCCTGCAGAAGAGGGCGCTTTCCCTCGGCTACATCCCGGAAGAGATCGAGGTGCGCCCCATGACGCTCGACTACATTCACGAGTACATGGACATGGACATCGCGCTCGACACCTTCCCGTATACGGGCGGCGGCACGACATGCGAGGCGCTCTACATGGGCGTGCCCGTCGTCTCGCTCTGCGGCACGCGCCACGGCACGCGCTTCGGCCTGTCGCTCCTCGAAAACGTCGGCCTCGGCGAGCTTGCGGCGAAGAGCCCGGAAGAATATGCAGAAAAGGCTGCGGCGCTCGCCGCTGACCGCGCGCTTCTCGCTGCGCTGCACAAGAACCTGCGCCCCATGATGCAGCGATCCCCTGTGATGGACGGCAGAAGCTATGTGCGCGAGGTCGAGGCGATGTACGAGAAAATCTGGCAGGCGTGGTTGGAGCAGAGAGAATAGGCGGGGGAAGAACAGGCTTCATGGATGGCACGTTGGTCGGCGATTCTTCCAAGCTTCTGAGGCGGGGCTGAATTTATCGGCGCCTCCTTAAGCCTTCTTCGTGCTTTTTCGATATAAAGACGTATGATGTAGTTATGCAGTTGATACAGCGGACTTAGGAGGAACAGATCTTGTCAAAGTGGAATAAGAAGGAAAAAGAGCAGCAGGGAGCTTCTGAACTGAAGCGCAAGCTTGCTGCACAGATGGAGGACGAGAAATACGGCGCGGCGCTCGGCACGGTCGCCTCGATGATCGAGAAGGGCATCACGGATGCCGAAGCCTTCTACGATGCGGCGTACAGCTATTTCATGAGCGGCGACTACGAGCGCGCGACGGAGTGGCTGGACAATACGCTGCGCCTCGCGCCGCAGCATGTCGAGGCGAGGATCCTGCTCGCGCGCGTCTGCCTTTTGGAGGGACGCTCGGCGGACGGATTGGCGATCTTCGAGTTCGTGCTCAAGAACTATGCGGCGGCTCTTTCGGCGGAAGACCGGGAGGACATCCGAGAGGTTCTCGGCTATTACGGCACGGCGAAGGAAGTGGAGATCCGCTCGGGCTATCCCGCCATCGCGCATTTCCTGCAGCTGAAGGGTGCGGCACCGGAAGCTTCTTCGACGGCGTTCCAGCCGTTGGCGCAGCAGGTGCAGCGCATCGAGGCGCAGCCGCTCCAGCAGGTGCGGCCCGCGCAGCCCATGGAGCAGAAGCCTGCGAATGATGAGACGGAAGCCCTTCGCCTGGCGCAGGAGATCTTGCAGAAGGACGTCGCGCTCCTGGACAAGGTGCGCCTGTTGAACTCGTTCGCGGCAGGCTTCTTCCTCGCGGGATCGTTTGCGGCGGCGAAGAGCCTTCTGAAGCAGGCGCTCTCCCTTGACGCGCACGATGACATGTCCTTGCGCAACTTGGGCTATACGCTCGCTGCCCTCGGCGAGCGCGACGCAGCGACCGAGCTTGCCGCGAGGATGACGGCGCCCGACTTCGGGCTGTTGGCTGCACTTCGTGGCTGAGGAGCGCTCCTTTGCCGAAACGATGGCGCGTTGTCAGGCGCTTCTCGGCGAAGGCAGGGAAAGGTTCGCCCTTGAGGAAATGAAGCGCTTGGCGCGGCGTCCCCTTTCGCCCCGCGCCGCCTTCGAGCTGGCGGCTGCCATGGCTTCAGCCTGTTCCGCCCTGGGCGATGTGCGCGGGGTTGTCGAGGCGTATCGTGCGGCATGCTCGTCGGGCGGCGCTCTTCCCGAGGAGCACAGAATGGCGTACAGCAACTATCTCTTTGCGCTTCACTATTTGCCGGGCGTGGAAGATGCCCGGCTTTTTCGTGAGCACTGCGGCTTTGCGCGCCTCTTTGCAGGCGTCGGGCAATATGCGCACGAGTTGGCGCGCCATCGTCACGAGAGACTGCGCATCGGCTATCTGTCGCCGGATTTCGCCATGCAGATCAATGCGTTTTTCATCTTGCCGCTGCTCGCCCACCGCACGCGGGAGCGCTTCGACGTCTATTGCTACGATACGCGCGGTGCGGGCGGCAGCGTGGCGGAGCAGATGCGTTCTCTGGCGGACGCTTGGCGCGATGTGTCGGCTTTGACGGCGGAGGAGACGGCGGCCTGCGTCCATGCGGATGAAATCGACATCCTCGTCGATCTTTCGGGTCATGCGGCGGGCGGCAGGACGCTCGCTGTTGCCGCGCATCGCCCGGCGCCCGTGCAGATGACGGCGATCGGTTGGTTCGATACGACGGGACTTCCCGCGATCGACTATGTGCTTGCCGACCGTCTTGCCGCGACGGAGGTAAACGAGGATCTTTTCCTCGAAACGCCGCTTCGCCTGCAGGAGCATCCTCTGCTTTGCTACACGCCGCCGTCGTCCGTGCAGCATGTGGAAGGGCGGCGCGAGCGCCGTGCGGCTCCAGTATTCGGCTGTTTCAACAACTTTTACAAGATCACGCACGAGCAGCTTCTTCTTTGGCGCGAGATCTTGGAGCGCGTGCCTGGCGCGCGCCTCATCCTCAAGAATACGGCGGAGAGCGAGGCGCAGGAGCGCCGCCTTCGCCGCATGGCGGCGCGCGCGGGCTTCGCTGAAGGCGCGGTCGAGTTCCGGCAGGCGACGAGCGATTACCTCGCGCAGTACATGGACATTGACATCGCGCTCGATACATATCCGTACACTGGCGGCGGCACGACATGTGACGCGCTCTACATGGGCGCACCCGTCGTCACGCGCTACGGCAGGCGCTTCGGCTCGCGCTTCGGCCTGAGCCTCTTGTCTGCCGTAGGCCTTTCGGAGCTTGCTGCAGCGACGCCCGCTGCGTATGTGGAGCGGGCGGTGGCGCTCGCCCGCGAGCCGGAACTTCTGTCCGCGCTGCACGAGAGCCTGCGCAGACGCATGGAGGCGTCGCCCCTGATGGACGGCGCGGGCTATGCGCACGAGGTCGAGGGACTTTACGAAGCAGCATGGCGGACATGGCTGCAATAGAAGGGAGAGGCGAGCATGAGCTTGCAGTGTTATACGAAGATGATGAAGGCGCTGTGGTCGGAAGAGTTTTTGACGGCGGATGAAATGTGCGGCAAGGATGTCCTCCTCGTCGGACTCTCTTGCTTCGGATCGGCGCTGGTCAGCGTCCTGCAGCAGCCGTTTTTTGCTGCAGGAGCCAAGGTCGATTACGCGCCGCTGTTCAATGAGTATATCGGCGTGTCGTCGTCTTTGGCGCAGTTGGAAGAAAATGTGGGGGGAAAGAAGTACGACATCGTAGTTCTGCTCGAAGGATTGGAGAAAGAGACGCATTTCGTCCGAAGTGCAGAGGCGCTGGCAGCTTGCTGCCGCCTCGGCGGCAAGCTGCTGCTCCTCGTGCAGACGCCGGACGCGGCGGATGAGGCGCTCGATGTCGAACGCTTCTTGGAAGCTTCGTGGGCGTATGACTTGCAGGACATCGCGAGCCTTTTCCCGGGCTTCGCCCTGCTTTCCCACGTGCGCACGAGTCCTTCTTTCCTGCTTGCAGCAAGACTTGAGAAGCGAAGCGAGGAAAGGCCCTTGCGCCCGACGGCGTACAGCCTGCGCCTGAAGCGGCACGTCAGCGAGAGAAAAGGTCTGCAGGCGGGCTTCTTCCGCGAGTTTCATGAGCTGGAACGACTCGGCGTGGAAGAACTTACGGACAAGTGCCGCTACCGCCACAACTATTTGCAGAAGTACGAGTTCTTCCTGCGCGACTGGAAGGAAAAGCCGCTGCGCCTCTTGGAGCTTGGCGTCTTCAAGGGCGGCAGCGAGCGCATGTGGAAGAGGTATTTTCCGCAGGCGGAAATCTATGGCGTGGACATCGACGAGAGCTGCCGCGCCCATGCGGAGGAGCGCATCGAGATCCGCATCGGCGATCTCTCGAAGGAAGAGGCGCTCGAAAGCCTCAAGGAGATTCGCCCGCACGTCATCGTTGACGATGCCTCGCATATCTGGAGCCATCAGATCAAGGCGCTCTTCGCGCTCTTTCCTTCCTTGCCGAGCGGCGGCGTCTATATCCTTGAGGATCTGGAAACATCGTTTCAGTCGCGTCTGTTTCCCGATCATGGTGACGCGCCGATCGACGCCTACACGGTGGCAGAACGCATCGCGCGCGTGGCAGCAAGCCGAATCCCTTGCACGGACGGTCCTTTTGCTGAGGAGATCACGGCGGTCGGCATGGCGACGGAGCTGGTGGCGACGATGCTCTCAAGCTGTATTTTCATCAAGAGATAGGGGGCGTACATGAACAAGATCATCGCTGTATCCCTGATCGCGGACAGCGCCGACATCGTCGAGAGCTTCGTGCGTCACACCTTGACGTATGCGGATGAGATGCTTGTGGTAGATCACGCGGCGAGTGACGGCACGGGGGACATCTTGCGCTCGCTGCAGGAAGAGGGGCTGCCCGTCCGCGTCGAGCGCTACGATGGGGCGGAGCTTCGTCACGACGAGATCATGACGGCGCTCATGCACAGGGCCTTCGATGCGCATGACGCTGACATCGTCGTGCCCGTCGACGCTGACGAGTTCCTCGTCACGGAGGATGCCGCGAAGCCTTGCCGCGCCGTCCTCTTGCGTTTGCGCACGGACGTGACCTTCTATGCGTGGCATTGGATGTACGAGCTGGAAGCGCCGGAGGAAGATGCAGGCGAGTTCCTGCTCGCGCGTCCTTTGCGTCGGAAGAAGCAGCACGAGACGGTGCAGAAGGCGATCATCGGGCGCGAGGCTGCACGCTCGTATCCTTTGCTGGCACAGGGCACGCATTACCTCTACCGCATGGACGGGGAGGAGCGCGTGCCGGCGCCGGCGCTCCCCATCAGCTTTCTGCACTTCGCGCACTTCCAATGGCGCGGCACCCTGCATACGGCGGTCAAGGTTCTGAACGGCTGGATCAGCAACGCGGCGAAGTATTCCGTGCACACGGCGCGCTGCTATTACTGGAAGGAACATTTCGAGACGGTTTTCGAGGGCGGAGAGCCGCCCGTCGCGCTTTCTCCCGAGGAGAGCGAGAAGGTGCAGAACTTGGTCTTGCCGCAGGGGCGGATCGAGCTTCGCTATACGAAGGACGCGGCATTCTCCCCGCTGCAGAGCCTGATGCGTCTCTCCGAGCAGCTGGCGCAGGATTTTGCCGAGGAGCGCGTGCTCGTGCGCCGAAAGCTCGTGAGCGTCGTCGTGCCGTATCTCGGCGACCTTTCGCTTTGGCGGCGCGCGCTGGAGAGCGTCGCTTCGCAGACCTATCCGTATATGGAGGTTGTCGCGCTCGATTTTGTCGGCGATGCATCTGGGCTGCGTGAAGCTCTCGCGGCGCTTTCCGTGCCGCATGTCGTCGTTCCCGCCCTGTCCGGCGGCTGGGGCGCGGCGCTTTCGCGTGCGGCGCATGGCACATACATCCAATGGCTGCTGCCCGGCGATCGACTGTTTCCCGAGAAGATCGTGCAGATGGCGACGACGCTGGAACTTGATGACGAGCTTGACTTCGTGATCGCCGATGCTGGGGGAGCGGCGGGCGCGGCGGATGACGCCCTGCCGCAGTTCGTCTTTCGCATGAAGCAGCCGCACTGCGTCGTCGCCGCAGGCGCGTGGCATCGCAAATTCGTGCTCTCTGCCGGGGCATCGCCCGAGGGTGGGCTTTCGGGTGCGCTGCTGCGCCGCAGCGTGCTCGACACCTGCGCTTGGCTGGAAACGGCGTTCTTTCGTGCACACTTTTTCCCGTTGGCGGCTTTCGTGCTGCTCTTTCAGACGCGAGGGGACTTCCGTGTCGGCGTCTTTGAGATTCCTCTGCTCACGCATGAGGTGCAGGATGCGGCTGAATTGCCATGGCATCCAGCCGAGTGGGCGGCGCTGCTCCTTTCGTGCGGCGAGGAATTGGAGCCGGAAGTTTTCCAAAAGGCGCGGGCATCCTTGGCAGAGCGTGCGCAAGACATCTTCCGACGCGAGGATGCTTGCCGTGCGCAGGACTTTGCGTGCGCTCGCAAGGTGTTTGAGGAGATTTTTTCGCAGCTTCCTGAATGAAGGCTGCTTTCGACAGGAAGAAGGTTGAGATCATGCGAAAAGCGCCGTATATGGCAGAACGTGCCATCGTCCTCGCAGCGGGGCGCGGCGAGAGGATGCGCCCCTTGACCGACACGATGCCGAAACCCATGGCGCAGGTCGGCGGGCGGCGCATCATCGACACCTTGCTCGCCGCGCTCGTGGCGGCGGGCTATCCCGAGATCTTCGTCGTGCGCGGCTATCTGGGCGAGAAGCTCGAAGTGCTCAAGGACCAGTACCCGATGATCCGCTTCATCGACAACCCGCACTGGCATGAGGCGAACAACATCTCGTCGCTGCTCGCCGCGGGCGACCTTGTCGAGAACGCCATGATCGTCGAAGGCGATCTCTACTTGCAGAACCCCGCGCTCCTTTGCCGCGAGCAGAGAGAGACGAACTATCTGGCGATTCCCGTCGAAGAGACGGACGACTGGTGCTTCTTTCCTGACGACGCCGGGATCATCCGCCGCATGGCGGTCGGCGGCAAGGATTGCTGGAAGATGGTCGGCATCTCGTATTGGACGGCCGAGGACGGCAGGAAGCTTCAGGAATCGCTCAAGCGGCTCTATCGTATGCCGGGCGGGCACGCACGCTATTGGGACGAGGCGGCGCTCTCTGCTGACATCAGGGACTTCACTGTGCATGTGCGAGCCTGCACGGCAGAAGACGTGCAGGAGATCGACACCTTGGCGGAGCTGGAAGCGCTGCGCCGGAATTTGGGGAAGCGCTGATCGGAGGAATAGGACAGCATGAAAGAAAAGATCGTTTACGCCTGTTTTTGTACCGATGTGATCCATGAGGGGCATCGGAATATCCTGCGCGAGGCGAAGAAACGCGGCACGGTCGTCGCAGGAGTCCTCTCCGACCGCGAGATGGTGCGCTACAACCGCTTTCCCGTCGTCTCGCTTGCAGAGCGCATCGCGCTCTTGGAAGCCGAGCCGGAGGTCGATCGCGTCATCGTGCAGGATGCCATCATGTACGACGCGGTCATATCCTCGTTGAAACCCGATTTCGTCGTGCACGGCGACAACTGGCGCGGCGCCCCCATGTCGTCGATCCGCGAGAATGTGCTGAAGAATCTCAAGAAGACGGGCGGCGAACTCATCGAGATTCCCTATACATGGAATCCAGCCGTCAAGAAGAGCGATGAGCGCATGAAGGAGCGGCTCGTCATGCCCGAGTTTCGTCGCCGCCGCCTGCGCCGTCTCTTGGAGATCGTGCCCATCGTCAAGACGATCGAGGTGCATGATGGACTCACGGGGCTTCTGGCGGAAAAGACCGTCGTTGAGCACGAAGGCGGCCTCGACCAGTTCGACGCGCTCTGGATTTCGAGCCTCTGCGACTCGACGGCGAAAGGCAAGCCTGACATCGAACTCGTCGATATGTCGTCGCGCATCCGCACGATCGATGACGTCATGGACGTGACGACGAAGCCGATCATCCTCGATGCCGATACGGGCGGGCTCATCGAGCACTTCGTCTACCATGTGCATACGTTGGAGCGCATGGGCGTCTCCGCGGTAATCTTGGAGGACAAGATCGGGCTGAAGAGGAACTCGCTCTTCGGCACGGAGGTCGAGCAGCAGCAGGACACGATCGAGCACTTTTCCGAGAAGATCCGCGCGGGCAAGGAGGCGCAGCGCACGGACGATTTCATGATCATCGCGCGCATCGAGAGCCTCATCTTGGAAAAAGGGCTGCCGGATGCCTTGGAGCGTGCTTCTGCCTACGTAGCGGCGGGGGCAGATGGCATCATGATCCACTCGCGCAGGAAGACGCCGGACGAGGTCTTCGCCTTCTCGGATGCCTTCCGCAAGGAGCACGCGCACGTGCCGCTCGTCGCCGTGCCGACCTCCTACAGCGCGGTGACGGAGGCGGAGCTTGCGGCGCACGGCGTGAACATCGTCATCTACGCGAATCAGCTGACGCGCAGCGCCTTTCCCGCGATGGAACGCACGGCGATGTCCATTTTGAAGCATCATCGCGCCTTGGAAGCGGATGCGGATCTCATGCCATTCAAGGAGATCATCCGCCTGATCGACGATGTTTGACATAGCTGAGGATGAGCCTTTTGCAGATGAAGGCGGAAGGAAGGGGAGACTGATGCAGGAGATGGAAATGACGACTTGGGGCACAGACGAAGAAGATGCGCTCCTTCTTTATCTGAGGGAGGCGGTGCGCAGCGCTGCTTATACGGAAGAATACTGCACGAGACTTGAAGCCTATGACAAGTTGACGAAGAACAAGGCCGCCGTCTTTTACTTCGCGGCGCGTCTCGCTTTCTCTCTCGGTGAGCTGGAAGAAGCGCACCGCCTCGCGCACGAGGCTTATGCACGAAGAAAACTCAGCCACAAGGTCTGGCAGCTTCTCTTTGAGATCGGCAACGCGCTCGGGCTTGACGAGGAGGCGGTCTTCTTCAAGGCGCTTTGCCAGCAGAACATGGATCTTGATGCGCCGATGCCGCTCTTTTCCGATACGCGCCTGCAGGACGCCTTCTTTCGCGGTCTGCTCAGTGTGCAGGCATCCCCTTTTCGTTTCGACTTCGCGGCGTGCCCGGACGGCAGTCTGACGCGACTCTTTCAGCCTGCTCTTGGACAGTTCCTCTTGAGCGAGGACGGCGACGCATCGTCCGCTCGATACTATTGCGCCGCCTACAATGAATGGGACTTCTTCGATACGCAGGCGAGTCGGCTTGATCTCGTGAAGCGCGGCGGAGCGCGTACGATCGACGACTACTGCGGCATGGTGTTCGATGTCATGAAGGCGCACCGCATCGAAGGCGCCGTCGAAATCGAAGAAGCGTGCATCCTTCCAGCCGCACCGACGTGCGAGGGGCAGACGCTCGAATTGGAGAGTGCGCAGGCGAGGGGAGGAATTCGCGGCGGACGTGAGGAATTCCGCTTTCTGCGCCTTGAAGGGCGCACGAAGATTTCCTCGGCAGAACCTTTCGTCGTCGGTGCGCCGATCCGTACAGGGCATGTCCCGGGGCGCAGAAAGCTCGTCTTGAATCTCCTCTTGGACGGTCTTTCGTGGCAGGCGATGCGCGCGCGCGACTTTTGTCATATGCCGAATCTCATGCGTTTCTTCTCCGACGGCGTCATCTTCAACAACAACTACTGCGTGACGGAATACACCTTTGTCTCTCTCGGCACAATCGAGACGGGCATGCTGCCGCATCGCTCACAGGTCATTTGGGATTGTCCGATGTTTCGGATCGAAAAGGAGGTCAAGACGCTTTCCGAGCAGATGAAGGCTCTTGGCTACTACTGCGTCAACGTGATGGGAGACGGGCGCGGCATCTGCGACGGCGTGACGCGCGGTTTTGACCGTCTCGTTGTCAATCCTTATCTGTCGCAGCCGACGTGCGAGGGCGTCGCGCGCACAATCGCCCACTTGGAAGCTTTCGAGGAGTGTGACAACTATGTATTCCTCCATGTGAGCGATCCGCACGCGACGCCGGCGACGAGCGCTCCCTTGACTTTGAAGACGCAGACGCATATTTCGTGGCAGCATACGAGCGTTCCGCTCTCCGAGGCGGCTGAAGTTTCCGTGAGTCTGCCGTATAACGACATCTATCTATACGACAATCCGCACCGCATCGAAACGATGGATCGAGAGCTGGGCAGGCTCTTCGATTACCTTGAAGCGCACTATGCGTCCGATGAATACATCGTCTGCGCCTATTCCGACCACGGCAGCGTCGTCTATTCGAAAGATGCGTGGTACTTTTCGGAGATGCAGGGAAGCGCGGCGCTCATGGTGCGCGGCGCTGGGGTGCCGCGCTTGGGGCTGGTCGAGGAGCTCACGAGCTGCCTCGACATCTATCCGATCATGGAAAAGACCGTGGGCTTTTCTGCGCCGCCGGGGCAGCTCGACGGCGTCTTGCCGCGCGCTTTGGGTGGCGAGGGGAGGCGTTATTGCATCAGCAACTCCATCTATCCTGAACAGACCTACAAACTCAGCATACGCACGGCGGAACATGAGTTCCGCCTGGAAACGAAGCGTCCGACGCACCATGACGGCACGGTGGACATGAGCCGCTTCGCGAGCCATATCTATACGCGCGACGCAGTGCATGAAGAGGTGTTCGACGAGGTTCTTCACGCCGAGTTCCTGCGCATTGCGCGAGAGCATACGGCGTCGTTTCATGAGAAGTGGGAAGAGGATTATTGATACCGAACGAGAGGATGGAGCGTGCATGGATGAATAAGGAAAAGAGGGACGCGGAGATGGAGGAACAGGGCGCGCGGATGCTGGAGGAAGAACAGCAGGAGACGCAGCAGGAGGAACAACGGGCAGACAAGAAGATCGCCGTCATCGTCGCGCGCCAAGGAGAAGCCCTGCCCTCGGAGTTCTTGATGTCGCTGCGCCTCATGGAGCAGCCGACGGGCTTCACGATGGAGCTCGTCGAGGTCGAGGGCAGGGCAGGTCTGGCGGCGGCATACGGACAGGCGATGGAAGCGAGTACTGCGAAGTACAAGATTTACATCGATGAGCGCGTGCGCATCTTGGACTCGGGACTCTTCGCGCGCATCGTCCGCCTTTTTGAAAAGCGCACCGATTTGGGGCTCGTCGGCATCTCGGGCACGAAGATCCTGTCGCCTGACGGCATCGCTTTCCACTCTACGCGGCGCATCGGTTCGCTGCGGCTCGCCGAGGAGGCGCGCACAGTGTCCTGGGGACGTGTGCTCGGCGAGGCAGAGGATGTGCTCGCCGTCGACGGTTTCCTCATGGCGACGCAGGTCGATCTGCCGTGGCGCGAGGATCTCTTCCACGGGGCGGCATTCTTCGATGCGGCGCAGTGCCTGGAGTTCCGTCGCCGCGGGCTGCGTTCGGCGGTGCTCGGGCAGGAAGAGCCGCTCGTCGAGTTTCTCGGCGAAAGCTTCCCTGCCGACGAGGTGGGGAGACGCGCCTTCCTCGCCGAGTATGCGACGGAGGCGCTGCCGCTCGTGAGCATCCTCATGCCGACGCACGAGAGGCCGGAATTCTTCAAGCTCGCGCTCGAAAGCGCGCTCGCGCAGACGTACCGCCACATCGAGATTATCGTCAGCGACAACAGCGAGGATGACCGCACGGAAGAGCTGATGAAGGCGTATGCGGCGGATGAGCGCATACATTACACGCATGACCCGGCTCTTTCGGCGCTGCAGAACTGGCGTGCAGCGCTCGACAGGGCGTGCGGCGAGTATTTCGCGTATCTCTTCGACGACGACCTCTATGCGCCTGAGAAGATCGAGCGCATGGCGGATGCCCTGAGCATGGAGGACGGCATCGCCTTCGTCACGTCGTATCGCCGAGCCATCGATGCGGAAGGAAACATCTTGGATGACCCTGTCGTCGGACCTCCTCCCGTCGCGGAGACGTCGCGCATTCCGGGCGAGTTGGCGATCTACGGGCTGTTGGACAAGCAGGCGAACTTCATCGGCGAGTACACGACCGTGCTGCTGCCGCGCCGTGCGAAGGAAATCGTGCGCGAGATCCTGCAGCGGGAGCCTCGAACCGTGCTGCCCGATGTTGAGTGCTGGCTGCAGCTCTTGGAGGAGGGCGACCTCCTCTACATCGTCGATCCGCTCAGCTACTTTCGTAAGCATGAGGGACAGGCGGGCGCAGATCCCGCAGCTCAGATCGAAGGCGCCCGTGCATGGGCGAGGCTCCTGCGCGAGCGCGCGGAGCGCGAGAGCGGCATGCGGCGCAAGAAGATGTTCGAGCAGGCGGATCTCATCGAGATGATGCTGCGTGCGCGAGGGAGATGAAAGTGATGGAAAGAGAAACGAAGAAGCAGGAGCTTCATGACAAGATCCTCGCGCTCGTGCGCGAGTATGCCGAAGAATATCACCGTTCGGCCGCTTGGAAGCGCGGCGGCCGCATCCCCTATGCGGGGCGCGTCTATGACCATGAGGAGGTGGAGGCGCTCGTCGACAGCTCCCTGGAATTCTGGCTGACGGCAGGCCGCTATGCCGAGAAATTCGAGAAGGAGTTCGCCGCCTTCCTCGGCACGCGCCATGCGCTCGCCGTCAATTCCGGCTCTTCGGCGAACCTTCTCGCCTTCATGGCGCTGACCTCGCCTCTTCTCGGCGAACGCGCCGTGCGTCCGGGCGACGAGGTCATCACGGTCGCGGCGGGCTTTCCTACGACGGTCGCGCCCATCATCCAGTACGGCGCCGTGCCCGTCTTCGTCGATGTGACGATCCCGCAGTACAATATCGACGTCCGTCGTCTCGAAGAGGCTCTGTCCGCGAAAACGCGCGCCGTCATGCTCGCGCACACGCTCGGCAATCCGTTCGATCTTCGGGCGGTCAAGGATTTCTGCGACACGCATGGATTGTGGCTCGTCGAGGACAACTGCGACGCGCTCGGCTCGCGCTACGAATTCGGCGGTGAACAGCGCTATACGGGCACGATCGGCGACATCGGCACATCGAGCTTCTATCCGCCGCACCACATGACGATGGGCGAGGGCGGCGCCGTCTACACGAAGGACGCCTTGCTCTTTCGCATCCTGCGCTCGCTGCGCGACTGGGGGCGCGACTGCATCTGCCCGCCAGGCGAGGACGGCTTCTGCGGCCACCGCTTCGACGGGCAGTACGGAGAACTGCCGAAGGGGTATGACCACAAGTATGTCTACTCGCATTTCGGCTACAATCTGAAGGTCACGGACATGCAGGCGGCAGTCGGCTGCGCACAGCTCAAGAAGCTGCCTTCCTTCATTGAGAAGCGTCGGCAGAACTTCGCGCGACTGAGGGCGGCGCTCGCGGGGGCAGAAGACAGGCTCATCCTGCCCGAGCCGTGTCCGCACAGCGAGCCGAGCTGGTTCGGCTTCCTCCTGACCTGCCGCGACGGCGTGAAGCGCGAGCCGATCGTGCGCGCCCTGGAAGCGCACGGCATACAGACGCGCATGCTGTTCGCGGGCAACCTCGTCAAGCATCCATGCTTCGACTTGCTGCGCAAGGAAGGGCGCGGCTACCGCGTCGTCGGGGAGCTTTCGGCGACCGACCGCATCATGAACGATACCTTCTGGCTCGGCGTTTATCCGGGCATGACGGAGGTGCAGATCGACTATATGGCGGAGGTTCTGCAAAGCGCCCTCAAGGGCTAGTGTTTCGCATCTTCGGCAGGCAGGGGGCTTTATGGAGAAAATACTTGCGGCTTTTCATGCGTTCGGCGAGCGCCTCTCGCCGAACGAACCGTTTCCGGTGCAGGACTTCGTGCGCGTCATGGAGCCTGTCTTCGCGGCGGAGGGGTACCGTGCGCCGCGCGAGGCCGGTGAGAGGACGCAGCTGCTCGTCATCATGGACGCAGGCGTCGGCGACTTCATCTGCTTTTCGGGCGCTCTGCGCGAGATTCGTCGCCTCTATCCGCAGGCGGCGATCACGCTCGTGATCTTTCCGCCCGGCTTCAAGCTCGCCGAAGAGTGCCCCTACATCGACTTTTTGATCGGCAATGAGCATCTGCCCGTGCTGCGTCATGTGTCGGAGCTTTTTCCGGCGCACGCCGAGTATGCGGCGGAGCATCTTTTGGCGCAGCGCTTCGATCTTGCGCTCGTCTTCGGACACTATGCGAGCGCCTATCTGCTCGCTTACATGACGGGTGCGAAGGAGCGCATCGGCCATGCCGGCGATTTCGCGGAAGGCGGCCTTTTGCGCGAGGATTGCGCGGCGCTCCTGACGCGACCTTTGGCGGAGCCGTCGCGCCCCTTGCACATGGCCGATCTCTGCTTCGACGTGCTTGACCAGCTCCTCGCGCTCCCCGTGGCGGATCGCTCGCTGGAGCTTTGGCTGAGGGAGGCGGATGTCGCGGGCGTGCGCGAAAAGCTCGCGCAGATGGGAGAGCCGCTTTCGGGGATGAAACTCTTCGCCATAGGCCTCGGCGGCAGCACGAGGCGCAAGCATTGGCCGCCCGCCGCCTACGCGGCGTTTCTGCAGCTTCTTTTGCAAGAAGAGCCTGGGGCGTTCTTCCTGCTCGCAGGCGGCAGGGACGATGCGGAGGAAGCGGCGGCAGTCGAGCGCGTTCTTGGCGCGAAGTATGCGCTCGCCCTTGCGGGCAGGC
>ERZ773267.725-NODE-725-length-20643-cov-3.451962_pt1 | contig 20643 bp, 14 predicted proteins | sample MGYA00511959_ERZ773267 | MGnify/ENA primary metagenome ERZ773267 (study PRJEB29015, sample SAMEA2738165) | human oral metagenome | biome: human oral; feature: human-associated habitat; material: saliva | place: China | collected 2240 ... | reverse complement strand
CACACCTTGGAAACGCAGATTAGAGGACAGCTTAAAAACGGGCTCGCTATGATAGATTTTTATGAATCGTGTGACAAAAGGAATCGATTATCACGGTATGGAAATGACTATATAGCTACACTCTGCATTAAACTCTAATGATACAGAATATACTTCGGGAGACCGGGCCGTTTTATTTATCTTGAGAGTCAATATCTAAATCCAGGTTTGTATAATTGAATATAACGATTCGAGAAACAGTAAATCAGAATAGGTTTACTGTTTTTTTGCTCATTTTCAAAAAAATCCGGATGATTGTAAGATGAACCGGGACGATAAAAAAGAGCTGCTGACGAACTCGTGATACGATGAAACTACCACACGCCGACAAAGAATCTTCAGTAAGGCTACTTGGTGCAACTGGAATTCTGCCGCATGGGACAGCGATACACTTTTGTGAAAGACAGGTGAAGCGATTGCTTAAAACATTGACAAAATGCTCCTATATAGTATAATTAGAAAAACTACGATATAGGAGTATGTGCGATGAACGGCGGATTTCTGGTAACGAAAATAAAACGGCATGGTGACAGGATTTTCGAGCGTATATTGTCAAAGAAAGGGATTGATGCTTTCAATGGAGCACAGGGAAGAATTCTCTATGCGCTATGGCAGGAGGATGGCGTATCCATCAAAACCGTATCGGAAAAATGCGGGCTTGCAATCACATCGCTTACAACCATGCTTGAAAGAATGGAGAAATGCGGCCTTATTCGCCGTGAACAGGATCGGCAGGATAAGCGAAAAACGCTCCTCTATCTCACTGAAAAATCACGTTCATTGAAAGACGATTATGACGATGTTTCCGCCGGAATGGGCAGGATATATTATAAAGGTTTTTCAGAGGATGAGGTCATACAGTTTGAGTCATATCTCGAACGTATTCAGAAAAATCTTGAGGGGTGGCATGAAGAATGAGCATATGTATAAAAGACCAAATACAGAACATGAACCTAGTCATAGGCTGTACTGTGGGCTGTCAATATTGCTACGCGCGTAATAATGTGAAACGCTGGCATATGATTGATGATTTTTCAAAACCGGAGTTTTTCCCGCGCAAACTTCGTATGATAGATAAACAGCGCCCTCAAAATTTCCTGCTCACGGGAATGAGCGATTTTTCCGGGTGGCATGATGAATGGCGCAGCGAGGTGTTTGCGAAGATTCGTGAGAATCCACAGCATCAGTTTCTCTTTCTGAGCAAGCGTCCTGATTTGCTGGATTTTGATACAGATCTCGAAAATGCTTGGTTTGGTGTGACAATAACGAGGAAGTCAGAGCTATGGAGAATCGATGTGCTTCGGAAAAATATTCGGGCAAAGCATTATCATGTAACCTTTGAACCGCTGTTTGACGATCCCGGCGAGGTGGATTTTTCCGGCATTGATTGGATTGTAGTCGGCACCATGACCGGTGCACAAAGCAAAAAGGTGCATACCGAGCCGGAATGGGCGTGGTCACTTACGCATCAGGCACATAAAGCGGGAATTCCCGTCTTTATGAAAGAAGAGCTTGCACCGATCATAGGGGACAAAAATATGATTCAGGAGCTGCCTGAGGCTTTTAATAAAGTATTGGAGGCACAAAGAGTATGGCAATGATAAATATGGATGGCATTCTCATCGACGAGGTCGAGACAAAAAATATCATGACAAAATCCAGCCTGCCCGTGGGCGGCTATTCTGTAAATCCCTATGTGGGGTGTACCCACGCCTGTAAGTACTGCTACGCTTCTTTCATGAAGCGGTTCACCGGTCACAGGGAGGAGTGGGGAACATTTCTTGATGTAAAGCATTGGCTGGAAATTAAAAATCCAAAGAAGTATGCAGGGCAGCGTGTAGTCATCGGTTCGGTCACAGACGGATACAATCCGCAGGAGGAGCAGTTCGGGAATACAAGAAAGCTGTTGGAACAGTTAGTCGGAAGTGATGCGGACATTCTGATCTGTACCAAGTCCGATCTTGTAGTGCGTGACATTGATTTACTGAAGAAGCTGGGGCAGGTCACTGTGTCGTGGTCAATTAACACGCTTGACGAGAGTTTCAAAAATGACATGGATGCCGCAGCCAGCATTGAACGCAGAATCGCCGCTATGAAGAAGGTCTACGATGCAGGAATTCGGACGGTATGTTTTGTATCACCTGTGTTTCCGGGAATTACGGACTTTGAAGCGATATTCGAACGGGTCAAGGATCAATGTGACTTATTCTGGCTGGAGAATCTGAATCTGCGCGGCGGCTTCAAAAAGACCATCATGGACTACATTGCAGAGAAGCATTCGGATTTGATACCGCTCTACGATGAAATCTATAACAAGCATAACCGAAGCTACTTTGAGGCATTGGAAAGGAAGGCCGAAGAAATGGCAAAGAAATATGCCTGTTTGTTCGTGGATAATGAAATGCCATACGGCAGAGCTCCACAGGGGCATCCTGTGATAGTGGATTACTTTTACCATGAGGAAATTCGCGGTTCGGAAAATACGGGAAAAAGAGAAAAATAAAAAAATCCACATAGTAATAGCATTCAGCGTCTCGGCACAAGGCGATTTTTCATGCTACCGGGAGATGACGTGCAGATATCGGAAGCGATTGAAATCTTTGAGCGGCAAGAAGGAACCGTATACAAGTTGTCGAAACAGCATGAGTTCCGCAGAAGCTTAGTTGATACACGTCAGATTACATAGCCACAAGGGACTTGAAAGAGAGGCTCTGTGGACACAGAACGACTTGGAATGTAAAAAAACGCCGGACTTGCGCCCAAGCGAAAGGCGTGGGATTCGACTTCGGTCATGAACGGGGCGATAAGACGGATGTTTTTCCGACCCGGGAAGAGACCGTGCGTGAAAGCTATCGTTCATACGGGGATGAAGAGGGAATATGTTTGAGCTGACAAAACACAAGGCCTACGAGTTATTGAAAACCACATGGAACCGGGTAATTCTCGATTATGTGATTCTCTCTGTCGGCAAGGACTATGAAGGCTATGAAACGCACAAGGTTGCGGTGATTGAAGCATTTCAAATACTCAACCGAAGGCTCTCTGCCTACGCGTATCAAGTGAACATTGAGGTTGAGAACATGGTGGCGACAAAAGTCGATACGGAAGAATTTTTGATGCCGCCGAGCCATGCGTATTATGAGGACAGAACCAAAAAACAGGTGTGTATCAACGTTCCGAAGCCGATGCCCTATTGGTATGCCTTTTTAGAGCCGCCGTACGGGACGCCGTATTTAAAAGCGGATTTCATCCGCTTTAACGACATTCTCTTTCCCAATCGGCAGGCGCTTGAAGTGTATCGATGGAACGATGATTTTTCGAACTATTTCGACGCGGGCAAAGAGTGGTGGGGGACCGGATTATGGTCCGCATATGACAGGAAAACCGGCACGATGGTTGTGATCGGGGCATCACAGACGGATTAAGACGACAACGGAATAGGATATATATGGAAAGGCCCTGCAGTGAAGGAAACGCACTGCGGGGCTTTTCCATATGGCATAATCGTAATAAAAAATATACAAGATCGCGACAAAATATAGTAAAATCTCGCTCATTTTATGGTACACTTTACTTTGGACGGTTTTGTTTCGTCGCGTCAACTCAAACTATGAGGTGTAAGCTATGGCTGTTTCTTACAAGAAGTTATTTAAGCTATTGATTGATAAAGACATGAAGAAGAAAGATTTTAAGGCGCTCACCGGTATCAGCCAGGGGACGCTGAACAAACTCCAGAACGGCGGCAATGTCATGGTAGATGTATTGGAGAAAATTTGTCTCAACATGCACTGTGAGATAGGTGACATCATGGAAATATATTCCGATGTCGAACCGAGTACCGAAAATTGGACAGACAATGCCGTACAATAAGAATGGAGTCATGGGGAATGAACAGAAAAGAGTACAGTGCCGGTGCTGTAAAGCATGCGTTCTGGTTTATGGAATTCCGCAAGGTAGTTGCTCTCCGTCTGGCGGGGAAGAGTTGGGAAGAAATAAAGCGGTTAAGTGAAAATGAAAACATCTTCGGAGCGCCGACAAGGACGCGTGCAACACAGATTTTCAATACAGTATCCGCGAGGGTGAAAAGTCTGGATGACAGTTTCTATCCCGTCTTTGAGGCATGTGACCTGGCTTCTCAGAAGCTATTTGCTTTGGTCGCGGCGATGACCTACGATGTGCTTTTCGGTGAGCTTGTTTATGAACTTGTCCGGGAAAAAATGATCATCGGCAGTAATGAACTTGCGGACAGCGATCTTCGGATTTTCTTTAAGGGCAAACAGCAGCAGAGTGAGAAAGTAGCCAAATGGACAGAGGCCACAATCAAGAAACTGATGGTGACCTACAAATCCATGCTGTTTGAGGCAGGCGTGACCGATAAAACAAAGACTGTCCGGAAAATCTATAAGCCGCTTCCGGATCCCGCAATGGAGCGCTGGATGAAAGAACAGGGGATGGAATACAGGCTAAAAGCAATGATGGGGGTGAGATGATGGCAGGACTTGAGGAAAGATTGGATAAGATGGAGGCTGCCATCCGTAAGCCTACCTTCCGGGAAAACAGCGGAAGGGCTAACGAGGTCAACTACTGGGTGTTCGATTACGATCCGGCAAGAGAATTGGAAGTGCGCGAACGCATCGAGTACATGAAAAAGAAAAATGCCAAGGGCACGGACGGATTTAAACTCCTTGTCTTCGATCTCTATGACATGATTATGGAGTATCTGGAAGAGCGGGATTTTGTGACTGCCTACGGTCGTTACGAAAAGAGACGCGGTTTTGACTACATCATCCGCGCAGTCTCTACATCTTTGAAGATGAACGAAGACGACAGCATTCTGATCCGGAAAATTGTGGAGCAAACACCGGAGAATTCCGTCGTTTTTCTGACCGGCGTCGGAAAGTGCTATCCGCTGTTGCGGTCACATAAAATTCTGAACAACTTGCACCAATCCGTATTAAAGGCACCGGTGGTGCTGTTTTTCCCCGGCACCTATACCGAGCAGGAGTTGATTCTGTTTAACGAAATCAAAGACGATAATTACTATCGCGCATTCAAGCTTGTGAAGTGAGGTAAGCATATGCAGATTAGAGAGATGTTCAAAAAGTCAATCACAAGAGATATCCAGGGCGTTGTGATTGCCGGCCAAGGTGAGAAGAACAATATCGCCACAGAGCTGGAAGAGTATGTTGTGACAGCAGAGCTGCAGCGTCACTTCGCAGATTTCTTTTCTGCATATGCCAAGGGCATCAACGGTGAGACCACAAAAATGGGAGTCTGGATATCCGGTTTTTTTGGAAGCGGTAAATCTCACTTGCTGAAGATTCTGTCTTATGTTCTGGACAATGAGGTGGTCGGGGGCAAGCATGCGATCGACTATTTCGTGGATGATAAAAAAATCTCCGATCCTATGGTGCTTGCGGATATGCAGTTGGCAGCGAACACGCCTGCCGACATCATCATCTTCAATATTGATGCGAAGAGCGAATCCGACGGAAAGTCTAACAAGGATGCCATCGTCAATGTCTTCCTGAAGGTGTTCAATAACTCCCTCGGCTTCTGCGGCGCAATTCCTTATTTAGCGGATTTGGAGCGCAAGCTCACAGAGGACGGCAAATACGAAGCGTTCAAGGAGACCTACCGAAAGCTCACCGGTCATGATTGGTACGCGGAACGCCATGAATTCCTGTCCCGTCAGGACAGCGTGGTCGATACGCTGATCGAGATGGGATATATGAGCGAGAAGGCGGCCTGGAACTGGTGTGATGCCGCAATCGGGGACTATCAGATCAGCATTGAGGATTTCGCAAAGCGCGTGAAATCTTATATTGACCGGAAAGGCGACAATCACCATGTGGTGTTTCTCGTCGATGAAATTGGTCAGTACATCGGAGACGATTCCAAACTGATGCTGAATCTTCAGACCGTGACAGAAGAGCTGGGGAAGGAGTGCAAGGGAAAGGCTTGGGTCATTGTGACCAGCCAGCAGGACATTGACACCATCACGAAGGTGAAGGGCAATGACTTCTCCAAGATTCAGGGGCGCTTTGACACCCGCCTGTCTCTCTCCTCCGCGAACGTCGATACCGTCATCAAGAAGAGAATTTTGGATAAAACCGATACGGCCGCACAGACTCTTCGTCTGCTGTACGAGCAGAAGGCTACGATTATCAAGAATTTGATTGTGTTCAATGACGGTGTCGAGAAAAAGCTGTATGCAAACGACAGAGATTTCTCCGAAGTCTATCCCTTCATCCCGTATCAGTTCAACCTGTTGGCAAGTGTGCTGACTTCGATTCGCACCCACGGTGCGTCCGGAAAGCACTTGTCAGAGGGAGAGCGTTCCATGCTGGCGTTGTTCAAAGAGTCCGCGATGGCGCTCAAGGATGAAACGCCGGGAGCAATTGTACCCTTCCATCGCTTTTATGATGCGCTGGAGAACTTTCTGGACCACAGCCATAAGGGCGTCATCATCAAAGCCTATGACAACAGCCACATCAATCCGGAGCATAAGGAGAAGAATGTTTTTGCCATCGATGTGCTGAAGACGCTCTTTATGATTAAGTACGTTCTTGAGATTGAGGCCAACATCGACAACATCACCAGCCTTATGGTCGAGAACATTGACGATGACCGCATTGCGGTGAAGGAGCGAGTGGAAGAAGCGCTGAAGGTTCTGATGCGGCAGATGTTGGTGCAGAAGAACGGATCCCATTATGTGTTCCTGACGGATGAAGAGCAGGAAATCAATCGCGAGATTGACAGCCAGAATGTCGAAATAGCGGAGGTGATCAACAAGGTATCCGAGATGATATTCGAGGATATCTTCGCGGACAAGCGATATCGGTATCCTGCCTTGAACGGGCGCTATTCCTTTAACTTTAACCAGGCGGTGGATGACAGGCCGTATAAGGCAAATCAGAACTATGATATCGGCGTGCGCATTCTGACACCGTGGTACGAGGGCGGCAATGATGAGTTGACCCTTCGCATGATGTCCGGACAGAAGGATGAAGTGCTGGTGTCGCTGCCGAACGATGCCGCATTCCTGGATGAAATTCGGCAGTACCTGAAGATTGAGAAATTCCTGCGTCTCAATACCTCTACCCAGCTTACCAAGTACGAGACCATCAAGGAAGCAAAGCGCGTCGAAATGCGCGAGCGCAACGCCAATGCCAAGCTTTATCTCACAGAGAACCTGAAAGGAGCCACCATCTACGTCAACGGAGATGCTCCGCATATTTCCGCAAAGGAAGTATCCGCCAGAATTTCGGAAGCAATCGGCAGACTGGTGCAAAGAGTCTATAACAAACTTTCCTACATCACCGCTGCTATGGGGGAGGCGGAAATCCGCAAGCTGTTCCGGTCATCGAATCAGATGAGCCTGGGGCTGGAAGGTGCAACAGATGCCAATGCCCACGCGCTGGATGATGTGCTGCAGTTCATCGCAACGAATACCCATATGCACATGAAGACCTCCATGAAGACCTTGAAGGACCGTTTTATGAAGGCGCCCTACGGCTTTGTCGAGGACGATGTACATTGGCTCGTGGCGCGGCTCTTTCAGCGCGGAGATCTTGCATTCACCGTGAACGGGGCAAGTGTCAATCAGAACAATAAGACCGAGGAAGAGCTGATCGGCTTCATCACGAAGAAAGCGTTCGTGGAACGTCTTCTTTTGGAAGAGCGAATTCGAGTCAGCGAAAAAGACAAAAAAGCTGTCCGGGATGTGATGAAAGAGCTTTTTGGCACGGTCGCGATTGCAGAAGACGAAGACAGTATTATGAAGAACTTCCGGCAGTACGCACAGAATATCCTCAATGAGATTCTGCGTCTGGAACTGCAGTACAAGAATCACGCTTATCCCGGCGCGAACGTTCTGGCGGATGGGAAGCGCCTGCTGCAGACGGTAATCGGAATCGAAGCCCCGATTGCGTTCTTTAAGCAGGTCTCCGATCAACGGGATGATTTCTATGACTTTGCGGAAGATTATGAGCCGGTCAAGAGCTTTTTTGCGGGAGAGCAGCTGAATATCTTTACCAGAGCGCTTGATATGCTTGCAATTTACGATGACAGCAAGACCTATATTGTAGATGAGAATCTGGAGAAGATCGTTGCGGAAATGCGGCACATCGTAAAACAGGAGAAGCCCTATCCGAACATTCCGAAACTTCCGGAGCTGCGCAGCCGGTTCACGGACGCTTATTCGAAGATACTGACGCGGGAAGAGAAGCCGGTGCTGGACACCATCGATCAGGCAAGAGAGCGTGTGACGGAAGTCCTGAACACCAAGGAATATGCGGAGTCGAAGCGTCGAAATTATCATGCGCTCTTTGATGAAATCAGAGAAGGCGCGGAACACTGCAACAATGTATCGGCGCTCAGAAGCTTTGCGGACAAGGCGGACGCTTTGAAGATTCGCCTCTTAAACGAGATGGATGCGACCGACCGCCGGATTGCCGAGGAAAAAGCCCTGCAGGCGAAGAAAGAGGCGGAAGAGGCTGCCCGGAAAGCAAAGGAAGAGGGGCGGGCTGTTCCGGATCTTGTTGTAAAAGAAGAAAAAGTTTATCAGGTGAAGAAGACCAAGAATGTGACGATTAAAAACCTGACAAGCACAGCTTACTGGCGACTGGAGAGCGAGCAGGACGTGGATAAGTATCTTGCCGGACTCCGAAATGCACTGCTGGAAGAGTTGGGTGGGGCGGATATTGTGAACGTCGAATTCTGATTTCGATAGCCGATTGATAGAAAGAACGGAGCGCAGGTATGAATAAGGCTGCTATAAAGAATTTTGCCGTATGGGCGAGAAATAAACTGATTGCGGATATCAGCTACCGTGCCGGTCTTATGGGCGTTACGGCAGAGGGCATACGGGAAGCGCTGCCGCAGTCCACCGGGACAACAGAGTTTTATGATATCGGGACTGCGGAGCCGTATTCCGTAAGCGGTGCGGAAGTGCGGCAGCGCCGACAGTTGGCGGAATTGATTCGCAGAAAGGAAAAAGAGACAAACTATAAGACCGCCTATAAGTACGTACTGGAGGAGGTTGCCTATACTTGGTTTAACCGCCTGATTGCTGTGTGCTTTATGGAGGTCAATGATTACCTGCCGTCCCATATCCGCGTTCTTTCCTCCGATTCCGGCAAAACAGAGCCCGATTTGGTGACAAACCCCTTCGGCGCGGGACTGTCCTTTACACAAGCGGAGCAGCAGGAAATCATTCGCCTGAAGCAGGAAAATAAGACGGACGAAGTGTTCCGTCTGCTGTTTATCAAGCAGTGCAATGCCTTGAATGAAATTCTGCCGGCTTTGTTTGAGAAGACCAGCGATTATACCGAGCTTTTGCTGAACCTTTCCGTGGTCGATCAAGACGGTGTGCTTTGGCATCTGGTTCACGATATCCCGGAAGCGGATTTCGATGTAGAGCGCGGCGGTCAGGTGGAGATTATCGGTTGGTTGTACCAGTATTACAATACCGAGCCGAAAAACGAGGCCTTTGCCAAGAAGGGGAAGATTAGCAAGGAAGAAGTGCCCGCGGTTACGCAGCTCTTTACGCCGGACTGGATTGTCCGCTATATGGTGGAGAATTCGCTTGGTCGCCTTTGGATTGAACATTTGAGAGCGCTTGATGAAAGCGCGGATGAAGCCGCTTTGGCGGCTTCGTTTGGGTGGAAGTACTATCTTCCGGAAGCAAAACAAGAAGCGGAAGTCGAAACGGAGCTTAGAGAGCTCAGAAAAGAACGTGCATCCTTAACTCCGGAGCAGATTACCATGATAGACCCCTGTATGGGCAGCGGGCACATTCTGGCCTATGCTTTTGATGTGCTGATGCAGATTTATGAGAGCGCCGGATACGGACAGCGCGACGCTGCCGGAAGCATATTGGAACACAATCTCTACGGATTGGATATTGATGACCGCGCGTTCCAGTTGGCCTACTTTGCCGTGATGATGAAGGCGCGGCAGTATAACCGGCGCATTCTGAGCGGCGAACATAAGCCGAATGTGTACTCGATTCAGGAGAGCAATGGGATAGACCGAAATCAGCTGAAGTTCTTTGGCGAGGGCTTAAGTGAAACGGAAAAGAGGCGTGCAATCGAGCAGATGACCGGACTTTTGGATACGTTCAAAGATGCGAAAGAATACGGCTCTATTCTGACCGTAGATTCCTATGATTGGGAGTTGCTGAATCGTTTTGTGTCCAAAGGTGAAATGCTTGGACAGATGAGTATGGATAAAGTTGGCTTGGATGATACTGCGGAGGAATTGAAGCAGTTGCTTGCACAGGGCAAGTTACTGGCGCAGAAGTATCATGTGACAATCACGAATCCTCCATATATGGGAAATAATGGTATGTCTGAAAAGCTATCCGATTATTTAAGGCAAGTATATCCAAATAGTAAGTCAGATTTATACTCCGTATTTATCGAATGTTGCGGTTATGCGACACTAAAGCATGGCTTCAGAGCTATGATTACGCAGCATGGATGGATGTTTTTATCTAGCTTTGAAAAGCTCCGTTTAAGTGTTGAAAATGCAGATATTATTTGTATGGCTCATCTTGGAGCGCGGGCATTTGACGAGATTAGCGGTGAAGTTGTCCAGACAACATCCTTTATTACACGTAACAGTGCATATTCTGGATATAGAGGTACATATGTACGGCTGCTCACATCGACATCAGAGTCAGGAAAGGAACAGTTATTCCTTTCAGGGAATAGTAGATTTTACTCTGGACGCGAGTGCTTTGATATGATTCCCGGGAAACCCATTGCTTATTGGTTTAGTGAGCAGTTATTACGTGTATTCAAAAATCAAGCGCTATCGGATGTAGCAAAACCAAGACAGGGATTAGCAACTGGTGATAATGACACTTTTTTGAGACTCTGGCCGGAGGTCAATATTCGGAGAATTGGATTCGGATACCAAAGCCGGAGTGATGCGAAGAAATCAGGCGCTAAGTGGTTTCCATGCAATAAGGGAGGCGGTTATAGAAAGTGGTATGGAAATAATGACTATATTGTCAATTGGGAGAATGACGGATTCGAAATAAGGAATAATTGTGACAAGAACGGCAAACTCAAGTCAAGACCACAAAATGTCGATTTCTATTTTAGGGAAGGAATAACTTGGTCCACAATAGCAAGCGGAAATTTAGCTATGCGTTATAGCCCTGTGGGGCATATGTTTGAAACAAAAGGATCAGTATGCTTTCCAAACAACAAATCGCAGTTGCTATACTTACTCGGACTAACGAATACGCCAATTGTTTCAACTATTCTTTCCGTACTATCTCCAACCTTAGATTTTCATGAAGGACCTTTGGGAAAGGTGCCTGTCATTATCAATGGCGATTACTTTAAAAGTGTATCTGAGCGAGTAAATGAGTGTATTGAGGTGGCGAAAGGAGACTGGAATTCCTTTGAAACCTCTTGGGATTTTGAATCGCATCCGCTGACAAAGAAAGGACTAAGTCGTAGCGATTGGAATACCGAAAGTGTAACGGTTGAAGAGTGCTTCCGTGCCTGGTCGGATGAATGTGATAATCGCTTTGATCAGCTAAAAGCAAACGAAGAAGAACTGAACCGTATCTTCATTGACATCTATGGCTTACAGGATGAATTGACCCCGGAAGTCGAAGACAAGGATATAACGGTTCGCCGCGCTGATTTACAGCGGGATATCAAGTCCCTGCTTTCCTATGCCGTGGGCTGTATGTTTGGTCGTTATTCCCTCAGCACCGCCGGGCTTGCCTATGCCGGCGGCCCTTGGGATGAGCAAAAATACGAGAAGTTTAAACCGGATGCCGACAATGTGATTCCGCTTACAGACGAGGAATATCTGGAAGATGACATTATTTCCCGTCTCTCTGAATTCCTGAAAGTTGTCTACGGAGAAGAGACTCTGGAGGAGAACCTCGACTTTATTGCGAAAGCCCTTGGAAACAAAGGGGATTCAAGTCGGGAGATCATCCGGAACTATTTCCTCAGTGATTTCTTCAAGGATCATTGCCAGACCTATTCCGTGGCAGGCTCCGGCAAGCGCCCAATCTACTGGCTTTTTGATGCCGGAAAGAATCACGGTTTCAAAGCCTTGATTTACCTGCACCGCTACACTGCGGATACCATAGGAAATCTCCGCATCGACTACCTGCACCGTATGCAGCGCATCTACGAGAGTGAGATGAGCCGCATGCAGGATATGATCGATCACAGCACGAATGCCCGTGAAATAGCACAGGCCACAAAGCGGCGTGAAAAACTGGCCAAGCAGCTGAAGGAATGCCGGGAATACGATGAGAAGCTGGCGCACCTCGCATTGTCTCGCATTCAACTGGATTTGGATGACGGTGTAAAGAAGAATTACCGTAAGATCCAGACCGCAAATGACGGAAAGCTCTACGAGGTTCTTGCGGATTCAAAGAACATCATGTCGAAGGAATGAGGTTCGATACGATGAGCGAAACATATCAGCCGCCATTCCGTATGACGGAAGAAATTACAAACTTAATCGTTGAGATCGGTCAATATGTCGGCTCGATCACAACGTATGAGTTGATGCACCGAAATCCGGTTCTTCGAAGAGAAAACCGGATTAAATCCATCTATTCCTCATTGGCGATTGAACAGAATACACTGTCTCTTGATCAGGTCAGTGATGTAATCAATGGAAAACGTGTGCTTGGCCCGCCGGAGGATATCCGGGAAGTGAAGAATGCATACGAAGCATACGAGCGTGCTTCTAAGCTGGATCCGTACAGTGTTAAGGATCTGCTCTATGCCCATAAGATGATGACGGAAGGTCTGGTAAAAGAAGCCGGGAGATTCCGCAGCGGCAATGTCGGCGTATATGCCGGGGACCGCTTGATTCATGCCGGGACACCGGCAAGATACGTTCCCGAGCTGGTGTCGCAGTTGATGACCTGGCTGAAGGAATCCAAATACCATCCGCTGGTAAAAAGCTGCATCTTCCACTATGAGTTTGAATTCATTCATCCCTTTGCGGATGGGAACGGACGAACCGGAAGGCTCTGGCAGTCGCTGATCCTTCGGAAATGGAATGAGCTGTTTGCGTGGCTGCCGGTGGAAACTCTGGTGCATGAGAATCAGGAAGAGTATTACCGCGTACTGCAGAGGGCAGACAAGGCGGGAGATTCCACAGAGTTTGTGGAGTTCATGCTGGGCATGATCTGTAATGCACTGAAGGAATTGCGTGACAATCAGAGTCATGATACCGATGCGGCCAATGCTGAAGCGAATGAAGCCAATCATGAAGCCAATCGTGAAGCCAATGAAGCGAAAAGCGGAACAATCGAGGATCAAATCCTGCGGCTCATTCGGGCAAATCCTAAAATCTCGCAGACACGGATTGCGGAAGAAATCGGCGTTTCCCGCTCTACGGTTCAAAGAGCCTTTGGCAAGCTGATGGAGAGCGGACAGGTGCGGAGAAGCGGCGGAACACGGGGATCATGGATCATACAGGAGAAACACTGATATGGCAGAGCTTAACCTAAAACAAATCATTGAGCGGCTGAATGCCGAGTTTACGGGAGATGCGCGTAAGCTTGTCTTCTGGTACGACGATAAGGCAGAGTTTGCGGAGGACATAGATTCTGTCGAACTGGAGAATGCCAAAGTCTACCGACTGGAGCCTGACAATCAGTTTATGACAAAGCGCTTTCTGGAGCGCGAGGATACGAGCACGAACTACTTAATCTATGCGCCGTTTCCGAAGCCGGATGTAAAAGACAACCACCTCGAAGATACGTTGTTATATTCCAAGCGTTTTTTTGCCGACCGGGCGTCTCTGCTTTCCGTGGATCTCGGCATTGAGGAGAGATATAAGCCCATCATTGAAAAGCACATCAAGTTCTTTGCGAATAAGGAACGGACGCAGCGCTTTTACGATTTGGAGATTGAGAACTTTAACGAAGAGAATATTACGCTGGGTCTTCTGAGTGCTATCTGTAAGACCCGCACTTGTTCGCTGGAAGAGGTGCTGCGTGTCATGCTCACCGAGGGAACAGCGGAAGATAATAAATTTCTCTCGGAAATGGAGAAATACGATCTTCAGAGCTCCTTCTGGAAGCTCTGCGAGCAACAGTTTGGCTATACCGATGCAGCGCCGACCTTGGAGAAGCTGGTCGTTACGATGTTTGTGACGGCAACGGCAAGACAGCTGGGAAGCGCTGTGCCGCAGGATTGGAAGCGCTATGTCTCCTATAAGTCCGGCAATATCATAGCCTTTCTGGACAGCTTGATGAACAGTGTGTTGTACAGCGAGCGTTTTGACGAATTATCCGCTCAGGTTTCTGATAGCCTAAACACCACGAAAATCTTTGCGGAAATGCAGCCGGAAGAGTTGACAGAAGTAAACACCTTTCTTATAGCGGACCGGGTTCTGGTGAAGTGGATGGTGGAACGCCTGACAGCGGAGGATATCGGAGCAAGGCTTGACGGAATCGGCATACCGGAACTCTGCGAGAAGCGCATGAAAATGCACTTTGGAAGCCGGACGAAGAAAACATATCAGCTGCTCCTCAGCGCCTATCACCTGCTCACAGCGGCAAATTACAGTTGCCCGGACGGATTCCGGCAGATCGTCAAGCAGTATCGGGAAAGGGATTATCAAATCGATCGGGAGTACCGAAAATTTTACTTGCGCTTTGACAAGGTGAACTTCGACGAAGTCGAAAGAGAAGGTCTGCGCACTTTGGTCGAGAACATCTATACCAATGAGTATCTGGCTAAGGTGATGTCGAAATGGAACTGCGTTTCAGGAACTCCCCCTGCAGCGTGAATTTTATGAGCGCTATGTAAGGAATGCAAAGGAGCGGACGGTTGTTATCATTTCGGACGCCATGCGCTATGAGGTGGGGGAGGAACTGTTTCAGCGCATGCTGGACGATCCGAAGTGCAGTGCCAAACTGGAAGCACAGCTCTCCGTATTGCCCTCCTATACGCGGCTTGGCATGGCGGCCTTGCTGCCGCATCAAACCCTCACGATGACGGATGATTACCGCGTCTTGGCGGATGGTGTGCTCTGCAATGATCTTGCCGGCAGAGAGAAGGTGTTGCGACAGCATCAGGAAAACGGCATCTGCGTCCGCTTTGATGAAATCAAAGGCTTAAAGAAAAATGAGCTGCGCGACATTTTTACCGGTAAGCAGCTGGTCTATGTCTACCACAATCAGATTGATGCGCGCGGTGACAAGGCAAGCACGGAGGACGAGGTGTTCGTTGCCTGTGAGGAAGCGATATGCGAAATCATGGAGCTGATTCGCAAAATTTCGACCAATGCAAATACCTATCGCTTCTTGGTGACATCGGATCACGGTTTCATTTACAAGCGGGACAAGCTTTCCGAGAGTGAGAAGATCGGCGCAATCAGTGATAAGAAGGCCTTTATCAATCGAAGGTTTATTGTAGCCCATGAGGCTGTGACAGAAGAAGGCGTCAAGAGCCTTTCGATGGGGAAGATTTTGGATAATGACGATGCAAAGGTCGTTTCCTTTCCTGTGAGCGACAATGTATTCAAGGTTGCCGGAGGCGGACAGAACTTTGTCCATGGAGGATCGTCTCCGCAGGAAATGCTGGTTCCGGTAGTGGATATCAAGATGGAACGTGGTCATATGGAGACGCGGCCCGCTCAAATTTCTTTGGTCAGCATCGTCCAAAAGATTACAAACTTGATTACAACTCTGGATTTCATCCAGTCCGATGCGGTCAGTGACACCGTTAAAAAGACGGCATATAAGATGTATTTCATCTCCGAGGATAACGAAAAGATCTCCAATGAGAACACGTACATCGCGGACAGCCGTGATACGGACGCGCAGAAGAGAATCTTCCGAATGCGCTTTACGTTCAAGAACAAGCAGTATGATAAGAATCAGCAGTATTACTTGGTCGTTTACGATGATGCGACCGGAACGGAATGTTTCCGTCATCCTGTGATTATGGATTTGGCATTTGCGGATGATTACGGATTCACCTTCTGACAGACGGAAGGGAGAGGAAGGCATGGGGGAGTTTCCGGAACAGACGATAAAAGAGCTGTTTTGAAACATTAGCTTCGCCGGCATTTCGAGGGTAAGATTGTAAGAAAGAATCCGAGCAAGAAGAACAAAGAAGGGGCGAACGTCCCGGTGTATGTACAAGAGCTACTACTTGAACAGTATTGCAACTCTGATAATTCTGAAATGATTGGAAAAGGGATTGAGGACGTCAAGAAGCAACCAAAGGAAATGCTTGATTATGTGCATACACACAAGATTGATATAGCGGATGAGATATTCGCTATCAATGTTGGTGAGTATATCGGCAGCAGTGCGCAGTCAAAAATTGAATATACTATTACTAATACTAATGGCAAAAAAGTAAGGCTCCTAGGAGCATAAGTACTGATAGTTCCTGTAGCAGTATTTGTGCGGGGAACCTATATCATGGTGACTTTATGAGAATAGAGACAATTACGATAAAGAATTATAGGAATATCGATGGCATTGCAGTTGAATTGCATCCGGAATGCAATTATATTATCGGGGAGAACAACCTGGGGAAGAGTAATTTTCTGCATCTCTTAAATATGATTTGCAATGGAAAGTCTTTCGACGATGATGATTTCTCGGATGCAGAAATGCCAATTGAAGTGAATTTAAAACTAAGACTTGAAGCTGGGGAAGGTGGTTTTTTTGATGACAACTTTTCACCGGAAGATATGCAGGAAATTAATATCCTCTATTCGCAGCGAATAAGTGAAGCATATCCTACTGCCTTTTGTACTGATACAGATGAGCAGATTTTATTGAAGCAGCTCAGGAAGATAAACTTCTTTAATTATGAATCTACGGCGGATCCGAACAAAGAACTAAAGCTGGATAACAAAAGAGGCATGGGGATGCTCATGACCGGACTTGTTGACAGATTTCTGATGGGCAAAGAAGACACATCCTTTTTAAACGATCCTGAAATTGAAAACCTAGCGCAATTTATTAATGAGCATTTGAGTAAAATACAAGGCTTTAAAACATATCAAATTGGTGCTGCTGTTTCTTCGGATGTTACGGACGTCCTTTCAAGATTGTTCTATTTGTCAGATGGAAATAGACAGCTGAATACAACCGGAGCGGGAGTGCAGTACATTGCCATGGCTTCTGTTAGTGTCTTATGTCATATCATGGAATTATCTAAGAATAAATCGATGCCATTAGAGAACCGGACATTTACAGATAGTGATGGTAAAAAAATATTGTCAATGATTCTTGCAATAGATGAGCCAGAGGTGCATTTACATCCCTATCTGCAGCGTTCGCTGATTGGATTCTATAGGAGAATCCTACAGAATAAGGATGATTCATTTATAGAACTATTGAGAGTATGCTTTGGTATCGACGGACTGAGTGGTCAAATTATTATTGTTACACACTCAACAGATGCACTTGTTGGAGATTATCGGAATTTGCTTCGATTTTATAAAGATAGAGATGGGACTAAGGTGGTTTGTGGTTCATCTCAAAACTTAAGAATCACTGATGTCAATGAAAAACATTTGATAATGCACTTTCCTGAGATCAAAGAAGCTTTTTATTCCCATTGTGCTATTTTAATGGAAGGCGAGACAGAATACGGATGTATCAACGCGTTTTCAGACAAACTGGGGATTTCACTCGACGATTTAGGAATTTGTGTAATCAATGCGAGAGGTGAAAACTCAATTGCACCGTTGCGAATATTACTGAAAGCATTTCATATACCAAGTGTGGCAATTTATGATGGTGATGTTAAGGATGTAAGACCTACCGGTACGGAGTTTTTTACCACTGAATTATGCTTCGAGATAGAAATCGTGAAAACTCTTTATAAGGCTGGAAGAGCTGACCTTATTAAGGAAATAGCGAGGGATCTTTATCCGAAGGCAACGACAGAGGTCGTCGACGCAGATTTTCTAAAGAAGCATTATAAGAAAATGAAACTTGAAATCTCTACATATAAGCCTTGTGTCATTACAGATGTTGACGAGAAGGATGAGACTACGTTCTGCAATATCTTTTCAGCGTGGTATATGGCTAAAAAAGGCGTGCTTTTGGGGAGAATAGTAGGGGAAAAAATACCGAAAGAATCTATTCCGGAGTGTTATTCAAGGGCTATAAGAAAGACTGCGGAGGTCGCAGTAAATGTCTAATTATATATTGGCTGAGATCAAAGATAAGCTATCAAACTTACATGAAGGAGACCAGCGCCAACTCGAAGTTGTTTTTTCTTCGAATCCAAGAATAATTGTTGAAGCACCGGCTGGGTATGGGAAAACAACGACAATGGTTAGCCGGATTGCCTATCTGTACGTTACCGGTGGAATACCTAATCCGAAGAAGGTATTAGGTTTGACATTTAGCGTTAATGCTGCTCTTAAAATAAAAAGAGAGGTGGCGGAAAAGCTGCCTGTGCTTTTGGGGGTGTCCAATAATCCGGTAGCTGTGGGTGATAGAGTTACGGTTACAAACTTTCATGGGTTTTGTAAGGGAGTGCTCAAAAAATATGGATACTTGATTTCTGATATGCTCCGTCGAGACATTAATATGATGAAAGGGGTTGGAATATCAGAGATTGAAAAGAGGAATGATCTGAAAAGGTTGTTTTCTGTTGATGAATTGGCAGCGCTTCAGCAAATAGAAAGGGATATCTCGCGGTCGCATATGCCTTCTATGGAAGATATACAACATTATAATGATATTGTGCTAAGCAAGTTAATCCCGAAGGATTATATCACGCATGATGCAGTAATCTTGATGACGATCCAGCTTTTTGAATTTCACGAAGAAATTAAGAAATTTTACTCAAATTACTATCCACTCATTGTAGTAGATGAGTTTCAAGACACAAACTGCATGGCTTGGGAATTGCTAAAATCAATTATTACGCATAAGACACAATTGTTGTTTCTGGGGGATTCTTTACAAAGAATATACGGTTTCATCGGTGCGCTTCCGGAGATTATGAACGTGGCTGCAGAAGAGTTCCATATGCAGGCTATTTCATTAGACAAGAACTATAGGTTTAGAAATAACCCGGAAATGCTAATACTGGATTATAACGTCAGGGCAAACGCTGCGAATAATTTTGCGCCAGATAAATTGACAGATGCAACGCTTCCCTCTTTTTGGGGAAAAACACAGGATGAAGAAGCAACTCTTGTATTGGCAGAAATCAAAAGGCTTAAAGAAAAACACCCTGAAAAAAAGTTTGCCATTCTATTCCGTAGCCGAGGAGAAAATGCAATTGTTTATGAGAAAAAACTACTCGCAAGTAAAATACCGTATTTCTACGGAATGTTTACGGATGACGATCCTGAATATGTCGATTTCCATGCCTTTTGCAGAGATGAATTCACGAAACGTTTTGGAAGGAAACGTTTGTTAAGTAAAAGGAATTTGGTTGATTTTGCAAAAAGAGTTAAAGAGACCTACTCGGCTAAAGATAAAAAAGCTGCAGATTCCTTGATAGAGTTGCTGTTTGCTCAAATCAATAAGGTGAGCGTTGATTACGCTGACTTGCAGACGGAAGAAAAATATGATCTGTTACTTGATATTTTTGAGAATCGTCAATTAAAACAGGCGATGGAATACATTCAATCTAATCTTCTTCTTTCTACAGTACATGGTGCTAAGGGGTTAGAGTGGGATTATGTCTTTATAGGAGATTTGGAAAGAATGGCATTTCCCGGGTTTTATACCTGTAACAAGTGTGTCAATCAATTTAGTAAAATGAGTCAATGTCGTTGTGTGTTGCCTAAAAAGGTAAATGAGAGTTTCCTGAATGTCATGTTGGATGAACTTTCGGTGTTCTATGTTGCTCTTACAAGGGCGAGAAGACAAGTTTATGTAGCTGCTAGCGGTCTAAAGGCCAATAATAAGGATAGCATCTTTTCCTGCATGGCCTCTCTGCGTGGAATAAAAATAGTTGATGCCTCAAAGTAATTTGAGCAGAAGGGAAAACAGAAGATACTGTCGAATCCAGAATACAGGGAGTGTATGTCATGACGTGCAAATTGTACATAGACATTCAAAAAGTGATCCCACGCATTTTCGCAGTATTTGGCGCTTATCGGAAGCCGGACTGTGCGAGAATGCCTGCCCGCAGTGTGGCTATACCCCGTTAGCCTCCCGCTTCCCAGCTCTCCCCCCCAACTTTACAAAGCCCCTATTACCCCATAAAATGTCTCTAGGCTTGTAACTACTTGTTTCGTTCGAGGTGAGCTCATGAAAGTAAGCTACTTAGACCACAGTGGCATTCTAGTGGTATGTAAAGACCGCTACTGTATTTTTGACTACTACAAGGGCGAACTGCCGCCGCTCGACAGGGAAAAAGAAGTGCTTGTTTTTTGCAGCCACTGCCACGGGGATCACTATAATCCGAAGATTTTTGAGCTTCTCGACGAGAGGGGCATGCGCTACCGGGCGATACTGGCGAATGATATCAATGATGAGAAGCGCTTGGCGGAAATCCGACGTATCTTTGTTGCGCCGGGTCAAGGTTATCAACTTGAGGGCGGGGTTCGGGTCGAAACCCTGCTTTCAAACGACAGCGGCGTTGCGTTTATCGTGAGCAC